>Ga0265342_10000267_pt1 | contig 58401 bp, 44 predicted proteins | sample 4CB327metaG_FD_203125 | JGI IMG/M metagenome (GOLD analysis project Ga0265342, IMG submission 203125) | Rhizosphere microbial communities from Carex aquatilis grown in University of Washington, Seatle, WA, United States - 4-CB3-27 metaG | ecosystem: Host-associated > Plants > Roots >...
CTTTCAGTTTGGGGAAAGGCCGCGGGCGCTCCCCAGGAGGCTGGGTGCCCTTTTCCGGCGAGCGCAGAAGGCCGATGGTGGCGAGAAGAAGGACGATAAAGATCGCGCTGGCGAACAGGGTCTTCTTGTTCATGAGCTACCTCGACTTCCACGTACAGCGGGCCGGCCGTCGGTGTCAAGGGGAGAGGATGGCCGACATGGAAAGGCCGTGGCTACGGGTGGGAGGCGACAACCGGAACCACGGCCTGTTCGAGCAACTGACAGGGAGTCTACTTCACGTAGATGCTGGGCACGGGAGGCGGATCCATGTTGGGGGCGATGCGGAACCCAGGGTGGGGTGGCTGGTTGTAGCTTGCATTCTCGAATGCAACCTGTGCCCGGTAGGTTGGATCGTGCATGAGCGTGTAGATGCGGCGCTTGGTCACGTCGGTTGTCGTGTAGACACGCAAGTTCGCGTTGGTCGAGTCGCGGTAGACGATTTCCTCGCGCCAATCGCCAAGGAGATCTGCGGTCAGCGTCGGGGTTGACTTGGTCCCGTTGTTAGACGCGCAGCCGGTCGCGTTCAGCAGGGTTTCGCCGGTGTTCTTGGTGATGGACGTGCCATTCTCAAGCTCGCGCCATTCGTCGGCGTCCCAATAGATGACGAAGTTGCTCCCCGGCGAGGTGGTCGTCGCGATGGTCGCGTCACCGGTAGCACACGCGGCCAGATGTTCGTTGCAGGATGAGCAGTAGCACGATGCGGTGTTTTCGTCGCCCGGGCCGACGTATTCGGCTCGGCCGCGATTGGAGTCGACACCAGGTTCCGTGGTCTTGAAGTAGAACGTGCACGTGTTGGCGTCGTGAGCATCCATGCCGCCTGAACCCTCGTGAATTGAAAAGACGCTGATGCCTTTGCCGGGAACCAGCTCGGCCGCATCAAAAGCATCGCCATGGCCCATTCCCGAGCTACAGTGCCAGGTGCCGTCGCTGCCGATGGTGAGCGGCCCGGTGAGGATCTCCTGTGCACCGTCGCCGTCCACGTCCGCGGCCATCGCCGAGTGGTCGCCCTGGCCAGCGGCTTTGCTATTCGCAGCGGTGTTGCTGTCGAAGGTCCAGACCTTCGTCAAGGCCCCGTCTCGCCAATTGTAAGCCGACATCGTGAGACGCGTGTAGTACCCGCGCTGCTGGATGATGCTCGGTCGCCCGGTCGCGGTCTTGCCCGTGCCGGTGTCGCTGACGAACGCGATGCCGCCATTGTAACGGTCCAGCCGGTTGCCGTAGGTGTCGCCCCAGTCGCCTACGTTTCCGCGTGGTACTGGATAGTCCACCGTTGCCAGCTCTTTGCCGGTGTCGCCGGCGAACACAGTGAGGTACTCCGGTCCGGTCAGAATGTAGCCGTCCGTGTTGCGGTAGTCGGCGGTGTCATCGTCGGTCGCGGCCGGTCCCGTGCTCAGATATGCACCGGTTCCGTCTTTGGTTCCAGGCGCGGTCTTGACCGACACCTCCGCCTTTCCGTCGCCGTCGAAGTCACCCACCGACATCTGCGTGTAGTGTGCCCCACCGCGAATGTTGATCCCCAGGTTGATCATCCAGAGCTGCTTGCCGGCCAGTGTGTATCCCGCTAGATAGACCGGGTCGGTAACGCCGGCCTGGGAATTGTCTTTCGTGGACCCCTCCCACTTCAGCACAATGTCGAGTTTGCCGTCGCCATCGAGATCCCCCGTCGCTCCGTCGTTCGCGTTGTACTGCGAGCCCGGCTTCGTCAGCGGGATGCTGATGTATTGCTGCGCCCAAGGCGTGACCGCGGCAGATTGCGCACCCTCGGTCCCCTTGAGCACGGCACTCACCGAGTACTTCGACGTCGCGGTGCCGGCCGCATCCAGGTAATTGGTGCTGTCGGTGACGTTCGCGAGCTTGGCGCCGTCCTTGTAGAGGTTGTACGACGTGTCGCTATCCGTGCCGGTGTACTCATAGCCGAACATGCGCCAGCCGACATAGACGCCACCCGTAACCTTCACCGCCACTACGCCGCGGTCCAGGTTCTCCATCTGGAAGTGGCCGCTGCCTGGGACTGACGTCTTGGTCGATCCACCCTGCGCTGAAGCGCCACCTGCACTCGACGCGCCGCCCGAGCCGACTGCGCCGCCCGGGGCGACAGTGCCACCCTTAGCGACCGTACCGCCTGAGGGGGCCGCACCACCGGTTTTCGCCGCGCCACCCGTGGCAGCGACGACACCACCGCTTGTGGCCGCACCGCCCGTGAGCGGGGCAGCGCCGCCGGTTCCAGGCGTCCCGCCCGTCTTGACGACGGTGCCGCCGGTTTCAGGCGTCCCGCCCGTGACAGCAGCACCGCCCGTGGTGACGGCACCGCCCGAAGTTGCAATCGAGCCACCGTTTGCGGCCCCGCCCGTCTGCGCGGCTCCTCCCGAACCAATGAAGCCACCACCTCCGCCTGTCGAGTTGCAGCCCTGAAGCAAGGTGACTCCGCCTGCAAAGAGCAGAGACAAGGCGCCTCTTGCTAAGGCCTGGGTCGCTTTCCGAGTTCTCGTTCGCATTGCATCCTCCATGTTGGGCATTTTTTCACCTAACCCATAGGGGTGGCGTAATACCGTAAAGGGTTTAGAAATCGCATATTCTGGTGCACGACCGGAATCAGGCAGGTCGTGCTCAGAGGTCCGCCTAGGCCCAGAGAACTGTATGGCGCATTGCTACGCACAACGACTTGACCCTTGTCCATTCGTCTCCTAGGAACAATCCAATGCCATCGATGGGCGAAAGCAAGCGGTCGCGGCGGGCCGGCATGGGCGCCGCCAGCTACTTCCTGCTGGCCGCCCAGATCCTGTCGCTTGGCCACCTGCTGCTCGTACGCCACGCCACGTGCCCCGAACACGGCGACGTCGTGCACTCGGGACAGCCCCACGAGGAACTCCTCTCGCGGCATGTCCTTGACGAAGGTCTTCCTTCGCGCCGGTCAATGGCGGGCGCGGTGCCGCAGACCGAGAGCGGCCATGACCACTGCCTCCTCTGCACGATCACGCACGAACGCTTCGCTCTGTTGCCACCCGCTGGCATAAGCGCGAAGCGTATCGAGCTCGCGGTTCGGCTTGTTTGTCGCTCGGACGTCAGTCCGCTTGCGCCGGTAGCCGTGATCGTCCTTTCTCCCAAGACCTCTCCCCCGTCGGCCTGAGCGCCTGTGCGGCCGCAACGGCCGCCCGCAACAGCAGCAGGGAAGATAGGTCGGGGAACGTTCCGGTCTTCCCATCTGCCGCCTGACGTTCCCGCTCGATCGAGAAGCTACGGAGGACGCGTTCATGATCCACATTGCCTTGACCACCGCCTTGTTGTTCGCACAGCCGCCCGAGGTAACAGCCCCGGAGACAGTCGGCGCCGACAATTCGACTGTGCCAATTCCGCCGGTTGCTTCCAGCCCGGCGGTCGCACCTGAAAACAAGCCAACACCTTCCAAGGAAGACCTTCTTCGGCGCATCGAAGCGTTGGAAAAGGCGGCGGAAGAGCGCGCGGCACCCATCGCGACGCCCTCGACCGCCGGGACCTTCACGCAGAATCGCTTCAATCCGGATCTCTCGCTCATTGCCGACTTCGCAGGGCTTGGCACTAGCCTCAGCGACCGATCCGCCCAAGCCCTCTCGGTCCCCGGCTTTATCGATCAATCGGATCGCACCGGGAAGTTGCGCGGCATCAACTTCAATTATCTCGAATTGGCCTTCGCCGCCTCTGTCGATCCGTATTTTGATTTCTTCAGCGTCGTCACCCTCGCCCCGAGCGGTTTCGACATCGAGGAGACCTACGTCGACACTCGCCAACTCCCATTCGGATTTCAGCTGCGCGTCGGGAAGTTCTTTTCCGCGTTTGGTCGACTCAACGGCATGCACGCGCACGTGTGGGACTTCTACGACCAGCCCCTGGTCTACGAGGCCTTCATGGGTGCGGAGGGCTGGAAGAACCCTGGGCTCAGGCTGTCGTGGACGGCGCCCGTCGATTTCCTGTTGCAGCTCAACTTTGAGGTTTTTCAGGGCGTCTCGGCTGAATCGCCGCTATTCAATGCGACCGCCTACAATTTGACCGTGGTCAACGAGCCGAACCTGTCGTCCACAGCCCCCTTTGTTCCGGGCCTTTATGTTGGCTCGCTCAAGACGTCGTTCGACTACGGGAACAATGTCTTTCTGCTTGGCGCATCGGTCATGGTTGGACACGCAACCCAGACGCACATCGAGGGTTTGCCGACCGATATGGCGTTCAGTGCTCCGGGCACGATCCTCTACAACGGCGAGTTGACCTATAAGTACCTCATCAGCTCGTACCGGAGCCTGACCTGGCAAAGCGAATACCTTGGCCGCGTATCGTCGGGGGATCTCGCCCTGGCCTCCGACGGACTTGTCCATGCAGCCAGCAAGAAACAAGGTGGCTTCTACAGCCAGCTCATCTGGCGGTTCGACCAGCCGGGCCGATGGAGGCTAGGGGCGCGCTTCGACCTGCTCGACCAGAATTCCTACACCGTCCATGGTGTCGCCCAACCGCTGCACGACATGTTTCCCCAACCGCTGCACAACATGTTTCAGCGCTACACCTCGATGCTCGAATGCAGTCCGACCGAGTTTTCCAGGTTCCGGCTTCAGTATGCCTACGACAGATCCCGTTTCCTCGACGGGGCACAAAAGGCTGTCCACGAAGTTTTGCTTCAAATGAACATCGCTGTCGGTCCGCACGGGGCACATTCGTTCTGAGCCACGCTAAGGCCTCAATAGGAGAAATTCCATGAAGTTCACAATGACCAATCTTCTCATTGCAATGGCGGTCACTTGCGTATTGGCCGCGCCCGCGCAGGCCAAGACCAAGATTGTGGTTACCTATCCGTACATCGCGTCGTTGGTGGGGGAGATCGCCAAAGATCAGGTCGAGGTGACTACCCTCGCCAAGGGCGACGAGGATCCCCATTTCGTGGTGCCGCGACCGTCATTCATCGGGAAACTGCGCCAAGCGGATCTGCTCATCATCAATGGCGGCTCGCTGGAGATCGGATTCGTGCCGCCGCTCATCCGGCAAGCCAACAATCCCAAGATCGTGCCCGGCGCCGAAGGCTTCGTCGATCTGTCCCAGTTCGTTGAGCTCATCGAGAAGCCCAACAACGTCAGCCGCTCGGAGGGCGACATCCATCCCGAAGGAAATCCGCACTTCGTCCTCGACTGGCACAACGTGCCCGCCCTTGCGCGGGGCATCGCCGCGGCAATGGCACGGACCGACCGCGGCAGCAGCGGCGCGTACCAAAAGAACCTCGACGCATTCCTGGCCCGCTGGCAGGCCCAGTCCGCCGCCTGGGACAAGAAGGCCGAGTCACTTCGGGGCAAAGCCGTCATCCAATACCACCGCCTGTTCAACTATTTCACCCTGCGGACGGGGATGAAGATCGTCGGCGAGCTTGAGCCCAAGCCCGGCATTCCTCCGACGAGCCGGCACCTTGAAGAACTGATCGATGCCAATGCCCCGGGAAGCGTTTACATGATCGTCACCGACCCGTATCACGAACAGAAGTCCCCCGAGGGCTTGGCGAGGAAGCTGTCGGTTCCTTGGGTGGTGCTGCCTCAAGATGTCGCGGGGGTTCCGGCCGCGAAAGACCTATTCAGCCTGTTTGACACTCTCTTGGCGAGCGTTCGGCGATGATCGACGTTCTTTTCAGCGCCTTCCTGCTCTCGGTCGTACTCCTCGGCATCCATTCATACTATGGGCTGCACATCATCGAGCGCGGCATCATCTTCACCGATCTCGGCATTGGGCAGATGGCTGCCTTCGGCGCGGCTGTTGCCATCCTGCTCTTCGACGGAAAATACATGTACCCGGTGTCGCTGGCCTTCTCGCTCGCGGGCGCCTTTCTTATCGCCTTGTCGACCAAACGCACGCGCAACCACGAGGCCTTCATCGGACTCCTCTATGCTTTCGGCATGAGCGCCGCCGTCATCGCGCTATCGCGAGCTCCCCGCGGCGCCGAGGAGATGCAGCACCTGGTCGCCGCGGACATCCTCTTCGTGCCCATGCACGCCGTACTCAAGACAGCGGTTCTCTATGCAGCCATCGGGGCCGTGCTCTTGCTGACCCTGAAGCGATTGCGGGGCACATGGAGAGAACTGCTGTTCTTCGGCACCTTTTCGCTGACAGTGACGAGCTCCGTGAATCTGGCAGGCGTGCTCGTGGTGTTCGCTATTCTTGTTGCGCCCGCGTTCTTGGTGTCGAACCTCAAGGCCTCGTTCAAAACGAAGCTGCTGCTCGCGTGGGCGCTCGGTACGGTCCTCAACCTCATCGCCATCACCGCCTCGTACTTTCTCGACCTACCGACTGGCTACACCGTCGTGGCCCTCTATGCACTGAGCGGAATCGTCGTCAGCCTTGCGCGCGGGGTGGGGAATCGGGAAGAGATCAGCTCTACGCGATAAGCTTGTTCGCCGGGCCGCGGCCTTCGCGCAGGACGGTCACGAAGTCGCCGGCCAGGCTGACCACGGTCGAGGGCGGGCCGGAGAGCGTGCCAGCGTCGAGGATGAGGTCGAGTTTCTTGCCGTACTCACGTTTGATCTCGATGGCGCTGTTCAGGATGTCTCCCGAACGCGATTTCGCCGTGGCGGTCAGGAGCGGCTTGCCCAAGGCCCACAGTAGTTTCTCGCAAAGCGCGGTGCCGGGGATGCGCACCCCGATGGTGCGGCGATCTTCGTGCACGAAGGGCGCGGGCACGTTGGCGCTGGCCACCAGTTCGGCGCAGTACGGTCCTGGAAAGATCTTTCTCAGCACGGCGAACGCGGATTCGCTGACCACGGCGTAGCGGGGCAGTTCGCCGAGATCGGGCAAAAGGAAGGTCAAGGGCCGCGCGGCGATGTCGAAACCGCGCATGGTCTGGATGCGCCGGATGCCCGCGCTGTTGCCGAAGAGGCATGCAATACCGTAGAGGGTGTCGGTCGGCAGCGCGATGACGCCGCCGCCTTTGAGGATATCGAGGGTTCTGGCAAGGACTTCCTCCGCGGGCTCGGAGGGCGCGACGGAGACGATGGGTGCGGATGGTAGTGGTTTGGGCGTTGTCATAGTTTATGGGCCATACGGGTAGCGCGGGTTTGCCCAAGAAGCAAGTCGTGGTGAGCCGCTACTTTTCACCATTCGGCGAGCACAGCGTCTGACCCGCCGTTCCGGAGTGCGCCATTGGCCGGTCCGTCCTGGCGCGCGCCGGCCGGAATTCCCCCGGTCACGTCGCGAGTGGCGAGGCGTCCGTTGCTCCAAAGTGCCCGGTCGACAATGGCGCGAAAAACGCGCAGCAGATGCGTCCCGATGGCCGGGCCTTCGAGAATGCCGAGGGCAAGCGCGATGGCCTCGAAGGTGGCCAGGCGACTTCCGACGTGGGTTCGGCGCAGTCGGTAGTTCGACTCCTGGGTGGCCGTCAGGCTGACGGCCTGCACCTGGGCCAGCCTTGGCACGCGCCGCTTTACGCGATTGGCCTGGCGCCAGGTACCGTCGGGCACGATCAAGGTGATGGCCTTGGGCTTCGCTGCATGGACTGCCTGCCATTCGTCGAGGGGAATCGCGTCCCGGCAGGGGAAAAGGAAGAGCGGAGCGCGGTCTTGGTCCCAGACCACCGGATCGTCGGGCGCGTCTTCCCGGCCGCGCAAGCACAAGCGCGCGCCTTTCAGGCACTGCACGGCCAGGTGACCAGTGTTGGTCGCCTTGCGGTGCTCGAACTTGTGCGTGACCAGCAGGAGCTGCGTCGCGACCTCGATCGGCGCAAGCAACGGGCAGGCGCACAGATCGGTGTGCAGGCGGCAGCGCGGGCAGCGCAGGGGATCGACATCGGTTTTTCGCATGCGGTTTCGCATTGGATCGTTTCCATCTGATCTACACTCGGAAGCCACCCCGATGCACGCCTGGTTGCCGATCGCACTGCTGTTTGCCACACCGCCGACTCCGGAAACGCCGATCCACAAGGTCGCGGTTCACATCGCCGGTCCCCTGGCCATGGTCGAGGTCTGGCGGACGATCGAGGCCAACACCCGGACGGTGGGCGCGCAGCAGCTGGGCACGTTTCTCGACCTCGACCTGCCCGATGGGGCCGCTCTTCTCGACTGGAACGTGAGCGACCGCGCCGGGAGCACGCGCCTTACCCCGCTGACTGAGGTTCAGGCCAACGCGGGGCTGGCCGCCGCGCTCAAGATGCGGCGGCTGTCGATGCCCGCGCCGATGGATGAAGGAACAGACTACCGCGTCCACATCACACCCATCTCCGACGGCGAGAAGGCTGTCTTGCACTACCGCTATTCGGCCGTGGTTGGCTGCAGGGCAGGGCAGTTGGTCCTGCGCATGCCGGAAAATCTGGAAGAGGACCCGGTCCCGGCCGAGGTGACTGTCACCCTCGCGCCGTCTCCGGATGGACTGGTGCTGGCCGAGGCCAGCCTGGCGTCGCGGCCGGCGGACATCCGGCCAGGCGCGCGCCCGCTGGTCATGCGTGCAGCGGCGCCGGCGCGGGCTGCCTGGGAGATCGCATGGCGCTATGCCAGAGCGCCGGGAAGTGTGGCTGGACAAGCTCTGGCCGCCGCCGCGCGGGTTCCGCGTATCGACACGACGAACGGCCGGTCGAAGACGGTCGCGCAGTACGAACTCGCGGGGCTCGTGTGCCGCGACGACGGGCCTGTCAAGCCAGAGCTTCCCGCGCGCTTGCTCTTGCTGGTAGATCGCTCGCGCAGCATGGGCCCGGGCGGGGTTTCAGCAGAGCGGGCACTGGCGCGCGGGCTGGTCGAGGCCTTGCCGCCCTCGGTGCCGTTCAACGCCATTCCCTTCGGCGTCGAGGCAACGCCGGTGTTTGCCCTGCCGCGCATGCCGACACGCGAGGCGCTGGAGGCGTTCGCCAGCGCGGCCGATCCCAATCGGCTGGAGAACGGCACGGACGTCACGCTGGCCCTTGCCCGGGCGCGCGCCATGGTCGATGCCGGCGGCGACGACGGGGCAGGAGCCACATGGGTTGTGCTCATCACCGACGGTGCTCTACCGGCCAACCAAAAGGCCGAGAACATGCAGAAAGCGCTCGCCGGCGCCCGCGAGCGAAACCTCAAGGTGCTGGTGCTGCTGGTGCGGCAGCAGGGTGACGACGAGGTTCCGCCCGGTGCCATCGCCGAATACGCTCGGTTCGCGTGCAAGTTCGGCGGTCTCGTGCGCGTGATTCCGCCTGGCAACGCCAGCGACACGGCGAGCGTTATCCTCGCCGCCATGGCCAGGGGCGGGGATTGGCTCGACGTGCGCCTGGATACCGGCAAGCTGGCCGAGGTCTTGGCCCCGGGCAGCGGCGCCAGCATCGCCTTCAACGATCCGGCGCGGTTGCCGAAAGACCGTCGGGTGCGCGTGAGCGCGCGTGGCTTCGATGCCGAGGTTCGCGCCGAGACGATGCCGGCACTGGTGAAGCGGGACTGGCTGGATCCGTTGCTTGCGGCTGCCTCGGCCCAGCGCCGCGCTTGGGCAGGCGCTAATGCCAACATGGCCATCGCGGTCCTGCCGGCGCCTGTCCAAGCCAGCAAGCCCAGCGACGGCGTGGTCCACGGCCGCATGGATCCCACGGTGCTGCGCAACGCCCTCTCGCTTGCTTTCATGCCGCGCGCCCGAGCCTGCTACCTGTCGCGCAAGGTGGCCAAGGCCGGCGACGCCTATCTGCGCGGCCGGATGAAGCTCGAACTCAGCATCGAGCGCGGTGAGCTGCACGATGCGGTGGTGCGCAGTTCAACTTTAGGCCATCCCGACATTGAGAACTGCGTGCGCAACGCTGCTTGGGCCATCGAGTATCCGCGGCCCGAGCACCGGGACGCGCCGACAACGGCCAATTTGAACCTAGTATTCCAGCCCCGCACAGCGCAAGAATCGCCGCCCGACGCTTCGCCCTTGGACCGCGAAATCGAGCTGATCTTGGGTCCGCTGACCTTCACGGCCGATTTCACGGATTTGATCGAGAGCAGGGTGCCCGACAAATCGCCAGGCCAATGATTTCTACAACTTGACCTTCCTTCGGCCGACGACTATAAACCCACGTCTTTCAAGAGGTTCGCACACAATGTCACAGAAGATGGGCCTGATCGGCCGCAAGTTGGGGATGACCCGCTATTTCCACGACGACGGTTCGTCGCTGGGCTGCACCGTGCTTTCCATCGGACCTTGCGTGGTCACTGGGCAGCGCACGGTCGAAAAGCATGGCTATGCGGCCTTGCAGCTGGGCTTCGAGGAGCAACTCACCCGCAAGATCACCCGTCCCGAGTCGGGCTACTTCAAGAAGGCGGGACTCGAAAAGATGCCGGCCATCTTGCGCGAGATTCGCCTGGACCTGGCCAAAGACGTTGCCGAGCGCAAGGTTGGCGATGTGCTGACCGCTGGGCAGATCTTCAAGGCCGGCGATGTCGTCGACGTGGTCGGCGTGACCAAGGGCAAGGGCTACCAGGGCGTCATGAAGCTGCACAAGATGGCAGGTGACACCGACACCCACGGTACGCACGAGTTCTTTCGCCACGGCGGCTCCATCGGCTGCCGTCTGACCCCGGGCCGCGTGCACAAGGGCAAGCGCATGTCCGCGCGCATGGGCACGAACAACTACACCTCCTCGGATCTGGTGGTGGTGAAGATTCTGGAAGACAAGAACGTTGTCATCGTGAAGGGCTCGGTTCCCGGCCCCATCAACGGCGTCGTCGTCCTCAAGGGCAGCACGAAGAACGTGAAGAAGTACATCGTGCCTCAGGCCGTGAAAGAGGTCGAGTCCAAGAACCCGATGAAGGCCTCCAAGAAGGGCCAGACCGCGGCTCAGAAGAAGTAGCCGCCTTTCCGGGTGGGCCAGCTCCGCGACCGCAAGCACCGCCACGACACCTTTTTCCGCAAGGCGCGGAACGAGGGGTTCGCGGCGCGTGCGGTGTACAAGCTCGAAGACATCGACCGGCGCGTGCGCCTGTTTCACCCTGGCGCGCGCGTGCTCGACCTCGGGTGCCGGCCGGGTTCGTGGATGCAGTACGCGTGCAAGGCCGTGGGCCCGCTCGGCAAGGTGGTGGGCGTGGATCGCCTGCCCCTGCCCGTGCCCGTGCCCGGCGCCCACGTCATCGAGGCCGACATCTACACGCTCTCCGACGAAGAGCTGCTGTGCGGCTTGGCGGCCTACGATGTCGTGCTGTCGGACATGGCGCCGGATACCACCGGCATTCGCGCCACCGATCAGGCGCGGTCCGCGAACCTGGTCGAGGAAGCGCTTCTGCGCGCCGAACGCCTGCTGGCACCGCTGGGCGCTTTCGTGGCCAAGGTTTTCCAAAGCCCTGAAGTCGAAAAGTTGCGCAAGCGCATGGCCAACCATTTCGCCGACGTCCGCTTACTCAAGCCCGAAGCCTCGCGACAGCAGAGCAGCGAGCTGTATCTCGTGGGCAAGAACTTCAGATAGAAAGACCATTCTTGGAATATCCTTGGTGGGCATGGAAACACCATCGTCGCCGGCGCCGCGAATTCACGTTTTGCCGCGCACGCTCGCGGACCAGATTGCGGCGGGCGAAGTCGTCGAGCGCCCGGCATCGGTGGTCAAGGAACTGGCCGAGAATTCCATCGACGCGGGGGCGCGCCGGATCGACGTGGAAATCGAGGCCGGCGGCCGGCGCCTGATTCGTGTGGTGGACGATGGTGGCGGCATGACCGCCGAGGAAACCCGCCTGGCGCTGCTGCGGCACGCGACCTCGAAGATCGTTTCTCCCGACGATCTGTGGGGACTCACCACGTTTGGATTTCGCGGCGAGGCGTTGCCATCCATCGCGGCCGTGTCGCGCCTTTCCCTGCGCACCAAACGGCCGGGCAGCGCGGCCGGTTTCAGCTTGGGCTACGAAGCGGGCATCGAAACCAGCAGCGGCGATGTCGGCATGCCCGACGGGACGCAGATCGAAGTGCGCGACCTGTTTTGGAACACGCCGGCCCGACTCAAATTCATGAAGTCCGAGGCCACCGAAGCGGCCAACGTCGCCGAGGCCGTCATCCGGCTTGCACTCGCGCATCCCGAGATTCACTTCCGCCTGCGCGGCAACGGCCGCGTGGTGCTGGACTTTCCCCCCCATCGCGACATGGGCGAGCGCGTGCGCGCGGCCCTGGCCCGCCGGGGCGCCAGCCTTCTGCACGAGGCGCAGGGCGAGGAATCCGGAGTGGTCGTGCGCGCCTTCCTGGCCGCGCCCGAGGAGGCGTCGGCTACACCGCGCTCGACCTTCTTGTTCGTGGGCAAACGCTACGTGCGCGACCGATCGCTCCTCCACGCGCTCGGCATGGGCTACGGAGAGCTATTGGAAAAGGGCCGCTACCCCATGGCCGCGCTTTTTGTCGATGTGCCTGGGCAGGAACTGGATGTGAACGTGCATCCACAGAAGTTGGAAGTTCGCTTCGCGCGACCGCAGGAAGTCTACGGCGCTGTTCGCCACGTGGTGGGCGCGGCGGTGGCTCGCGCGCCCTGGTTGCCGCCAGCCCCGCTGCGCGCGTACACCCTGCCGCCCGAGAACCTGGACGCTCCCGTGGAAGGCGTGGGTGAGGCGACCGCGCCACCGGTACCAGCCCGGCGCGATGGTCGCAGCTGGCAAGAGCCGCTGCGTTCGGTACCACAAAGCCGTCCTCGCGGACTTGCCCACACCATCGAGGGCCTAGAGCTGCCCAGGGAGACACGGTCGGAAGCGAGATCAGAAGAGAATGTGTCCACACCACCGACCGTCGTGGCGACCGGTTTCTTTGGCAGCCTGGAGTACATCGGACAGGTTCATCGCACCTACCTCATCTGCGAGAGCCGGGACGAGCTGGTCATCGTGGATCAGCACGCGGCCCACGAGCGCGTGACCTTCGAACGTCTGCGCCAGTCGCACCGCCAGCGCCAGGTCGTGCGCCAGCGCCTGCTGTTCCCAATTCCCATCGAGATCGACGAACACGCCATGGCGGTGGTGCGCGCAGGCGCCGCGCTAGAGGTGCTTGGCCAGCTGGGCTTCGAGGTCGAGGATTTTGGTCCGCAAACCCTGCTTCTGCGCGCGGTCCCTGATCTGCTCAAGAAGGTCGATCCCAAGCCGCTCCTTCTCGACGTGATTTCAGGTCTGTCCGGCGACGAGCACGGCAACGACGCCCAAGCCAGCTTCGACAAGGTCTTCGCCACCATGGCGTGCCACGGCGCCTTGCGCGCCGGCGACGTGGTCAGCCGCGAGCAGGCGCTGGCCCTGCTGGTTCAGCTCGATGCCGTGGATCTGCGCTCGCACTGCCCGCACGGCCGGCCGGTGCTGTTGCGCATGCCCGTGACTGAGATCGAACAGCGGCTGGGGCGAACCTGATGGCAGTGTCGCCACGCCCGCCGCCCGTGGTCGCGATCCTTGGCCCCACGGCTTCGGGCAAGAGCGCGCTCGGGCTGGAACTCGCCGGGCAGCTCGGCGGCGAGATTCTGTGTTGCGATTCGATGCAGGTCTATCGCGGCATGGACATCGGCACGGCCAAGGCCACGCCCGAGGAGCGCGCCGCGATTCCGCATTACCTTCTCGATTTGATTTCGCCTGGCGAGCAATTTCACGCGGCTGCGTGGGCCGAGGCCGCGATCGCGCTCATTCGCGATGCCGAGCAGCGCGAACGCTTGCCCATCATCGTGGGCGGCACGGGACTCTATTTTCGTGCACTGGTGCGCGGTCTGTTCGAGGCCCCGCGGCCCGACCCGGCGATCCGCGCGCGCCACCAGGCCGAGGCCGCCAGCCTTGGCATTCCAGCCCTGCACGAGCGCTTGCGCCTCATCGACCCGGAAGCCGCCGCCAAGATCCTGCCCGGCGATCTGGTCCGCATCAGCCGGGCGCTGGAAGTGTACGAGCAGACGGGAGTTACCATCAGCGACCAGCGTCGGCAAAAGGCGGTCGCGCCAGCGCCCCTGCGGGTCTTTTCAGTGCTGCTCGAATTCGACATGGAAACCCTGCGTGCGCGCATCGCCGCGCGGGTCGACCACATGATGGCCGTCGGGTTCCTCGACGAGGTGCGCGGCCTGCGCGCCGCTGGATTTGCTTTCGCGCGTTCGATGCAGGCCCTTGGCTACAAGCAGATGGGCCTCTACCTCGACGGTGCTATGTCGTTGGAGGCGGCCGTGGCTGACATCAAATCCGCGACCGCGGCCTATGCCCGCCGGCAGCGGACCTGGTTTCGCCGCGAGGAGATCAACCTGCGCTCCTACCAGGCCCTCGTACCGTCGGCCCTGGCGCGACTGATCAGGGGTTGGCTTTTGACGTAGCACCCGCGTCGAGGCAGCGGCGCACGGTTCGCAGCAGCACCGCGGTTTCGAAGGGCTTGGCCAGGACGTTGATTCCGGTCGAGGCCGGAATGCTCTGGACGCCGAGATAGCCAGAACAAATGATGGCGCGCAGGTCCGGCTTTTCCTTGCGCAGACCTTCGATCAATTGCAGCCCGGTCGTGTTGCCGGGCATGACCATGTCGGTGATCAGCAGATCAATGACTCCACGCTGAGCTTGCCACTTTACGCGCGCTTCGTCGCCGTTGCTGGCGTCCAGAACGTTATAGCCGAACTTGCGCAGGATGGACCCCAAGGCCAGGCGCAGACTCGCCTCGTCCTCGACCAACAGCACGGTTTCGCCCTTGCCTCGTGCCAGGGCTGCGGCGGCGTCGGGAAGGGTCGAGGCCGGCTCGACGGGCAACGCTGGAAGCAGCACGCGGAAGGTGCTGCCTTTCCCCTCCTGGCTTTCCACCTCGATCCAGCCGTCGTGTTGTTTGACGATGCCGTAGACCGTCGACAATCCCAGTCCGGTTCCCTTGCCCGTCTCTTTGGTGGTGAAGAAGGGCTCGAAGAGGTGCTGGCGAACTTGTTCGTTCATGCCGTAGCCAGTGTCGGTCACGCTGAGGCGAACGAAATGCCCGGCGCGTGCCTCGGGATTGCCCATGATTTCTGACTGCCCGAGTAGGACATCCTCGACGCGCAATTCGATGCGGCCGCCGGCCGGCATGGCATCGCGCGCGTTCACACACAGATTCATGATCACCTGTTCGATCATGCCGCCGTCGCCCTTGATGGAGCTGCTCTCGGGTGAGGCGTGAAGTTCGACCTGGATGGTCTCGCCCAGCATGCGCCCCATCATCTTGTGCAGGTCGGTCAGCAGGTTGGCCAGCCGAACCGATTTCATTTGCATCAGTTGGCGCCGGCTGAAAGCCAGGATCTGCCGGGTCAGTCCCGTGGCGCGGCCCACGGATGCCTCCAAATCCCGCAGTCCTGCGCGAACGTTCTCGGCAAGGCTCGGCTCTTCGCGCAGCAGCCCCAGCTCCATCAACATGGTGGCCAGAATGTTGTTGAAGTCGTGCGCCACGCCGCCAGCGAGTTGGCCCATGGCCTCCATCTTCTGCGCCTGTTGAAGTTGCGACTCAAGTCGCCTGCGATCGGTGACGTCCGAGATCAGCCCATCGTGCATGAACCCATGGTCCGAAGGGGCAGGGCGCGAGACCACGGTGTTGCGTACCCATCGGATGGAGCCGTTCTTGTGTACGATCCGGTGCTCGATAGGTGCGGGCGTCTCCCCACGATCGATGCGCCCGGCGAAGGCCAGAACCGCTGGTCGATCTTCGGGCACCACCATGTCGAACCACAAGGATGGGCGGGATGTGAACTCTTCCGTCGTGTACCCGGTGACCTTTACGCATCCGACGCCGTGGCGAGTCTGCACTTGTTGTCCGTTGCGATGCTCGACGGCGTAGGAGTAGTCCGTGGTCGATTCCAGCAAACTGCGAAAACGCTCTTCGCTGGCCTGGCGGGCGGCGTGCTCCTGCCGACCGGCGATGGCGATGGCTAAGCTGTCGCCCAAGCGCTCCAGCAGGGTGATGCGTTCAGGGGTGAAGCGATCTTTGCGCGAGTCATTGAATTGCAGCAGGCCGTAGGTCGTCTCGCCCGCGCGCAGAGGCACGAGCGCGACGGATTCGTAGCCCTCGCCGTTGCAGCGGTTGCGCGTGCGCGCCTGCCGGTCGGCCTCCGTGGTCGAGGACAGGAGCTGCGTGGTCGAGTTGGTCCAGAAGCTTCCGTGCGCCGTGAAGAACGGCTTGCTCGGATCGAAACGTCCGCACAGGATGTTGCCGCACATGCATTCAAGCACGGGATTCCCGGTGGCGTCGCGCACGATTTGTCCATTGCGATCGCGTTCGCACAGGGTGCGCTCCAGCTCGACGAATTCCGGCGGAAAGCCGCGCGTTTCGTAGTAGGGGAAATCGTCGCCATCCTTGAGCCGGACTCCCACCGCGGTACAGCCCGACCAGTCGCGTAGCAGGATGCTTACCTCGCGCATGAGCGCATCGAGGCCGTTGGGGTGGTTGATGAGCTTGAGCATGCGAACCGTGGCGTCGCGCTCTTCGTCGGCCCGTTTGCGTGCACTGATGTCGCGGGCGAAGGACATGATCCGCCCCTCGCCCAAGGGCAGTCTGTTCGCGCTTACTTCCACCTCGACAAAGGAACCGTCCTTGCGTCGCAAACGTCGCTCGAAACGTGCAGATCCCGTCGCGAGAATACGGGCAGTGGTTTCGGCCGCCTCCTTTGCTTCTTCTTCAGGATCGAGATCCGCCGCGGTCAGTGCCAGCAGTTCCTCGCGCGTGTAACCAAGCAGTCGACACGTGGCTTCGTTGACCTCGATCAGTCGACCCCGGTCGTCGCCAAGAAAGAAGGCGTCGGTGGCGGTGCGCAGGATGGTCGCCAGCTGCTCACGGCTTTCGCGCAAGCTGGATTCGACCTGGTGTTGGCGCAAAGCGATCTCGATGGCGGTGTCAAGCTGCTGAGGATCGAAGGGTTTGACTAGATACCCGAAGGGCGAGGCCTGCTTCGCCCTTTGCAAAACCGGCTCGGTGGTGAAGGCGGTGAGGAACACCACCGGGACCGCCGAGCTGCGCCGAATGGCTTGTGCCGCATCGATTCCGTCCATCCATCCTGCCAGCTGGATGTCCATCAACACCAGGTCCGGCAGCAGTTTTGCCGCTAGCTCGACTGCTTCTTCCCCGCGCGAAGTGTCCCCCACCACGTGGTGACCGAATCGCTCGAGCTGGCGAACGATGTCGCGGGCCACGATGGCCTCGTCCTCGACAAGCAAGATCCGAGCACTACCCATTTGCCGCCTCCAGTCCGCCCTTGCGCGGCGTGAACGCCAACGTGCAGCGTGTACCTAGCACGGATTTTCACTCGATGCGTCCCTGCGAAGCCTACAAAGCGAGCGAGATAGTATCGAACTAGACGCGACGATGTGGACTTCGCGCGGCGGGGTGCGCAACGGCATTGCGATATCGGTTCGGAAGAAGCACGCAACCGCCGATAGGGTGGGGACGATGGATTTGCGTAGCGACGTGATCGCGTTTGCGGATGAAGTCGAGCCCGTAGGCGATCTCATCAAGATTTCAGACGTTGCACAAAGCTCTCGAAACGCAGGATGAACCATGAACTCGCCGCAACCCAAGATCTTGGCCATCGATGACCACCGCGACAACCTGATCACGTTGCAGGCGGTGTTGGCTGACACTCTGCCCGAATACGGCCTTCTAACTGCGCTCGATGGCGTCACGGGCATCGACATCGCTCGGGTCGAAGATCCCGATGCCATCCTGCTCGACATTGTGATGCCAGACCTGGACGGCTTCGAGGTGTGCCGCAGGCTCAAGGCCGACGAAAGGATGAAGGACATTCCGGTGATCTTCCTGACCGCGCTCGGAACCGACCGCGAGAGCCGGGTCAGGGCACTCGATCTCGGCGCCGAGGCATTCCTCAGCAAACCGTGGAACGACCAAGAGCTGGTGGCCCAGATCCGCGCCATGATCAAGCTCAAGGCGGCCAACCGCATGCGGCGCCTGGTGAAGGAGCAGCTGGAGGAATTGGTCGCCGACCGCACCCGTGAACTGGAAAGGGAGCTGGCCGAACGCAAGCGCGTCGAGGCTGCTCTTCGCCGCTCGAACGAAAACTGGGGCAACACCTTCAATGCCATCACCGATATCGTCTTTGTGATTTCCCGCGAACACGACATGCTGGAGATCAATCACGCTGGTTGCCTGGCGTTGAGTCGAAGCAAGGATCAGATTCTGGGCAAGAAGTGTTTCGAGCTGATGCACGGTCGCACCTCTCCTATTCCCGGCTGTCCGTGTCTGCAATCCACCGCCGAGCGCAAACCCTGCATCGGCGAGCACGAAGAGCGCGGCAAGCACTACGGCCTGGTGGCCTGGCCAACCATCGGCGAACAAGGCCAGGTCATCTCGCTGGCTCATGTTGTCAAGGACATCACGCAGGACAAGCAGACGGAAGTCGAGCGTGTACGGCTTGAAGAGCAGTTGCGGGCAGCGCAGAAAATGGAAGCCATCGGCAGCCTCGCGGGTGGCATTGCCCATGACTTCAACAACATGCTCTACGTGATCATGACCTTCACCGACCTCGTGCTCGATGCGACGGATGAAGGGGATGCGCGACGAAGCCAGATGGCCGAGGTGAAGAAGGCCTCGGAGCGCGCGGCGGCCTTGATCCGGCAACTACTGGCCTTCAGTCGCAAGCAGATCCTGCAGCCCGTCCCACTCGACCTGAACCGCGTTACCACGGAGCTGCAAAAGATGCTCCACCGCATTCTCGGTGAAGACATCACCCTCGTGCCCGTGCTCGCCCCGGATCTCGGCCTGACCATGGCCGATCTGAGCCAGATCGAGCAGGTGATCATGAACCTGGTGGTGAATGCTCGCGACGCCATGCCCACGGGCGGCAAGCTCACCATCGAAACCGCCAATGTCGAACTCGACGCCGCGTTCATGATGAGCGGCTCGACGGTCAAGCCAGGACCTTACGTCATGCTCGCGGTCACCGACACGGGCTGTGGCATGGACGCCAAGACCGCCGACCGCATCTTCGAGCCTTTCTTCACCACCAAGGAGCGGGGCAAAGGGACGGGCCTGGGGCTATCCACGGTCTACGGCATTGTCCGGCAGAGCGGCGGCGAGATCATCGTTCAAAGCCAGCGCGACCAAGGCACGACCTTCAGAATCTACCTGCCCCGCGGCGAGGCCTCCGCCCAAGAGGCGCCAGCGATCGCACTGGCCACCATACGCATGACCGGAGATGAAACGATTCTTGTCGTGGAAGACGAGGCGGCAGTGCGTGAGTTGGCCAAGCAAGTCCTTATCAAAGCGGGCTACACCGTGATGACCGCTGCGAATGGTGGCGAGGCATTGCAGCTGTGCGAGCGGCACGCGGGAAAGATCCACCTGGCGCTGACCGACGTCGTGATGCCCGAGATGGGCGGCCGGGTCTTTGCCGAGCAACTGGCGAAACTGCGGCCCGACATCAAGGTCCTCTACATGTCCGGCTACACCGACGACACCATCGACCATCATGGAACGCTTGACCCAGAAACGCACCTCATCACCAAGCCCTTCAGCCTGACGGATTTGCGGCGCAAGGTGCGCGAACTTCTCGACGGGAACTAGAACTGGCCGCCCAGAGCCAGCGTCGGCTACGTGGACTTCTCGATCTTCACCTTCCTGAAGGTGCGCCAGATCAGCACGTCGTAGACGATCTTGAGCCCGCCCGCGAGCAAGAAGGGCAGGCTGGCCAGGGCTACGGACGCGTAGAGCGGGCCGGCGATCATAGGCGAGAGCGAAGCGCCCACGGTACGGGCGATGCCGGTCACGCCGGCGGCGGCCGAGCGTTCGCCCGCTGGCACGAGTGCCATGGTGTAGGCCTGTCGGGTGGGCACGTCCATCTGCGAGATGCTGAAACGCAGAAGCAGAACCGTGATGGCGAGCGGCAGGCTGGGCATGAATGGGACCAGGAAAAGCAGGACGTTCGACGGGATGTGCGTCGCCACCATGGTGGCGAGCAGGCCGATCCGGCGCGCCACACGCGAGGCCATGAGCGCGGACAGTCCGGCGAGCAAGTTGGCGCCGAAGAAGATCGCGCCGAGTACGCTGGGTGAAACGCCGAAGCGGCGCTGAAACCAATAGGCAACGAAGGCCTGCACCACGAAACCGCCAGCGAAGGAATCCATCGTGAACAAGCCGGCCAGTTTGAAGACCCTGTTGCGCGAAGTTGCCAGACCGAGATGAGAACCAGCATCCTTGGTCGAAGGTTCGCTGGCTTTGGGTGCCTCGGAACCGGCGGAAAGGCGCAAGAAGAGAACCGCTAAGCTGGCGCCAAGAACCGCGTATCCCGCCGCGAGCACCCGATAGCTGCCGAGCGCACCGACGCCGTTTCCTTGCAGCATACCGGCCAAGGCCCCGCCGCACAGGCTGCCAAGCGCGGTGGCAAGCGAACCGGCCAGGTTGTACCAGGCAAAAATCCCCGTGCGTCGTTCGGCGGAAATCGCCTGCGCCAGCGCGGCCTGCTCGACGGCGAGAAAGGGCCCGACCTCGTTGCCGCTTGGGCTGATGACGCCAAAGGTGGCGGCGAGCAAGAGCAGCCAGAACGAGCGTGTGCTAGCGAAGAGGGCGCCGGCCAGAATCATCAGCACTGCGCCGAGCAGCAGCATGCGCCGTCGCCCAGCCCGGTCGGCGCGCGTTGTGATCCAGAGCGAAATCGCGGCGTCCCCCAGCAGCGTCAAGGTCAGCAGCATGCCAATTTGGTTTTCGGACAAGCCAGCCGCTGTCAGGTGCAGAACCAGCACCACGGAAATCAGGCCGTAGGAGAAGAGGCGAACGATGCGCGTCGTGAATAGGAGCCGGACGTCGCGAGACAGGGCAGGCCGCGCTTGTGCCGGTGGTGGATCCATTGCGTCCGCCTCTTATAGCGCCAGGCGATGCTCGGGGCGGCAACTCTCGCATCTATTGAAGCTTGCGAAGCTTGCGAAGCTTGAAGTGGCTCTTGCACGTACAGGGCGTAGAATTCCTAGCAGGTTCCGGCCGTCTAACTTATGAGCCGGAGGTGGCATCATGAAGCGTCCAATCATCATCATGTGGTTCTCAGTGTGCTTCCCATTGCTCGGGGCCACCGTGGTTCGGGCCCAGGAGAACAACGAGGCGCAAGGCTACTACGTCGCGCAGGCGGCCCAGCCGCCCGAACCGGTGCAGCCGCCGACCGCCGCGCCAGGGGAGCTGCCTCCCGCGCCGCCGGCGCAACCGCCGGCCCCGCCGGTGCAGGCAGAGGCGCAGGCGCCCGAGCAGGCCCAAGCGCCAAATCCGCAGGGCCAGGCGTCTGGCGGCCAATGGGTGTACACAAGCCAGTACGGCTGGGTCTACATGCCCTACGGCGACCAGTACGCCTATGAAGGCACGGCGAATGACGCCTATCCCTATTCCTATGTTTACTATCCATCGTATGGATGGATGTGGCTCGCATCGCCCTGGCTGTGGGGCTGGGGGCCGTATCCCTACTTCGGTGTGGTGGGACCGTGGCACTACGGCTGGTATCACGGGCTCGTTCGCGGCGGCTATGGCTGGGGCGGCTACCGAGGTGGCGGGTATGGCGGCGCCGGCTACGGGGGGCCGCGTTTTGTTGGACACGCTGGTTCCAATGTTGGCGGTGGCGTAGTTGGTCCGCGGGCCGGCATGTACCACAGCAGCCCGGGCGGAACCGTGGGCGGTTACCGTGGCGTGAGCGGCGGCAGTCCTGGCGGACGATCCTCGTTTGGCGGCGGCCGCGGCTTCGGCGGTGGACGCGGGGGCGGACGTCGCTAGCTTTTGCGGTGGCTACCGAGAGCGATCACGCTCTTGCTTCGGGCCGATCTTTGCGGTCTTGCTTGCGGCGGTCGCTTGCGGCCGTTCCGACATGTTGCGTGTCCCGGGCGGAGGGAACAGCGTGGCGGTCGGCGGGGCAGGGGGCGGGGAACCAGGGATTGGCGGCGCCAACGTGGCCGGCGGCGCGACTGGCGGTAGTGGCGGCGGCGCGGTCCACACCATTGTCGAATACGAAATCCCCAGCATCGTCAGCCAGCCGCGCGTGATCGTCACCGGACCGGACGGTAACCTGTGGTTCACCGAATACAACACCGACAAGCTCGGCCGTATCACAACCGCGGGCGCCATCACCGAGTTTGCCGTGCCGACCTCGGACGCGGGCCTTTTCGGCATCGCCGCCGGGCGTGACGGCAAGCTGTGGTTCGCGGAAGTCCTCGCGCACAAGGTTGGCTACGCCACGACCGACGGGAGCATCACCGAGTTTCCGACTGTCTCGGACAGCATCCTGCCCAAGGGTGTGGCCGTCGGACCCGACGGTGCCCCTTGGTTCACAGGCTATTTCGAGGACAGCATCGCCCGTATCACGCCCGCTGGAATCGGCACGGTCCTTTCCTGCGGCACGGTCGGCGTGTGGGTCGGCATCACCTCGGGGCCAGATGGTTGCCTGTGGCTCACCGGGAATGGAAGCGACAGCCTGTGCAGGCTTTGCCTCGATGGCAACGCCGCGCTTTTCGATCTGCCGAATGATCGCAGCCAACCCTGGGGCATCGCCGTTGGGCCAGACGGAAACCTCTGGTTCGCCGAATATGGCGGTGGCCGGATCGGCCGCATCACGCCGACTGGCGAGATCACGGAATTCCCCATCGCAACCCCCGGCAGCTATCCCATTGACATCGTGGCCGGTCCAGACGGGAACCTGTGGTTCACCGAGGACGCTGGTAACAACATCGGCCGTATTGCGCCGGCGGGCGAGATCACGGAGTTTCCCCTACCAACCCCCGGCAGCGGTCCGGCCGGTATCGCCGTCGGCCCCGATGGCAACGTCTGGTTCACCGAGCAGATCGGCAACAAGATTGGTCGAATCAATCCGTGAGTGAAGCTGGCGAAGTTTTCTGAACCGCGGTACAGAACCTGGGACTCTAGACGCGTAGAAGGAGCCTGCCGATGTCGATGCCCCACAAACTTCTTGCCTGGTCGCTGTTCCTAGTCCTTTTTGGTGCGGCTTGCGGGGGCAAACTGAGGAACGCGGGGCCCGAACCCGCGAAAGTGACCTTTGTCAGCGAGACCGCGGGCAAGAATCCCTTCAAGGGCGTGCGCTTCTTTATCAACCCGGACTATGCCGAGAGGGTGGAAGCCACGGCGCAGAAGTATCCGGAACTGGCCACCACCATTCGCAAGGTCGAACAGTATCCGACGGCGGTCTGGCTCGACGAGATCGGGCGCGTGCCCAGCCTCAAGCATTGGCTCGACGAGGCCAAGAAACAGCAGGATGCGAGCGGCCAGCCGACACTTACAGTGGTGGTGCTGTGCAACCTGCCCAACCGCGATTGCGCGGCCAATGCCTCTGCCGGCGAGCTGGCGGTCGAGGAAAACGGCGAGGCCCGCTACCGCAACGAGTTCGTCGACCCCATCGCCGAGCAATTCGCCGCTCACCCCGACCAGCCCGTCGTGGCCGTCATCGAGCCCGACTCGCTGGCCAATATGACCACCAACCAGTTCGTGCCGAAATGCGCGGCCTCGACCGATGCCTACCGCAATTCCGTGGTCTACGCGATCAAGCGATTCGCCATGCCCAACGTGAGCGTTTATCTCGACGCCGCGCACGCGGGCTGGCTGGGCTGGGATCAGAATCGCGAGAAAATGGCGAAGGTGTTTCGCCGCGTGCTCGACGAGGCAGGCGGGCCAGACATGATCCGCGGCTTCGCGACCAACGTCTCGAACTACACCCACCTTTCCAATCGCGATGGCGCTGCCCTGGCGCTGACCAATCCCTGCCCGAACGAACTGACCTACGTCAAGATGCTCGCCGAAACCCTGAGCATGTATGGCATGCCGGGCAAGGGCTTCATCATCGACACCTCCCGCAATGGCAAGGGTGGCATTCGCCATGCCTGGGGAAGCTGGTGCAACGTCAAGGGCGCCGGCCTCGGCGAGCGTCCGCGCGCCGAGCCCATTCGCGGCGTCGACGCCTACTTCTGGATCAAGCCGCCGGGAGAATCCGATGGCGTTTCCGATCCCACGCAGCCCCGCTACGACGGCATGTGCGCCAACCGCGATGCCGCCCCCGGCGCCCCGCAAGCCGGCCAGTGGTTCGAGTCGTATTTCCTAGATCTCGTCCGCAACGCCTTGCCGGCGCTGTGAACAGCAGCTGCAACTGGCTGGTCAATCACCTGAGGCAAGGTAGCACGGGTGCCAGCATCACCACGACCATTGGGCTACAATACCGCATGCCAAAATCCGTCGCGGGGCCACCGCAGCCGTGAACGCAACGCGAATTGTGCCCGGAGCTGAGGACACGCGAAAGTATCTCGTTGCCAAGGGACTCGTCGCCCTCGCGGGCGTTTGTGCTGCCGTGGTCATGGCCTTGGCTTTGCGCGCGCTGGCCACGCCGCATCTTCTGGCCGGGCACCATTCCGAGTACCACGCCTTGCGCGTACTGCTGGTCGCCGATCTATGGCGATCGGGCGAATTCATTCCGCGTTGGGTGCCATCACTTGCGGGCGGACTGGGCTATCCGCTGTTCATCTATTACGGCTGGCTGTCTTATGCCTTGGCCGCCGAATTGAATGTGCTCGGCCTCGACCCGGTGGCTGCCCTGAATGCCGTGACCATCGCGGCGGCACTGTGGCAAGCCGCGGGCGCGTGGATGCTTGGGCGCGAGTTGGGTGGACGCGCAGGCGGCTGGGTGGCGTGCGTGCTCTTCGCTTTCGCGCCCTATCAGCTGGTGAATCTCTACGTGCGCGGGAATTTTCCCGAATTCGTGGCGGGATCGTTCGCGCCCTGGGCGCTGTGGACCATGGTCCGCCTGGTCGCGGGCAAAAGCCGCTGGAACATGGTTGGCTGCGCGGCTTGCCTGGCCGCCAGCGCACTTTGCCACAACATCAGCGGGCTGACCTTGGGTACGACCATCACGACTGTTGGCCTCTTGTTCGCCGGCACGTTGCCGGCCGGACAGCGCAAAGCCGGGGCTGGGCGGGTAATTCTGGCCAGCGCAGCCGGGGCCTTGTTGTCAGCCTTCTTCTGGCTTCCGATTTTGGTTGGCCGCCACTACGTGCGTCTGGCCAGCGATTTTAGCGGTTACCTCGATTACCGGCAGCACTTCCTGTATTTGCACCAGTTGGTTTCCACTGCGTGGGGGTACGGCTTTTCGCTGCCCGGTCCCGACGACACCATGCCCCTGCAATTGGGCATCGCCCAAGTTGCCACGTTGCTTGTTCTTGCACCGCTGGGCGCAGTGCTGTTGAGAAGTAGTTCTTCACTCCGCCGCGCGCGCTTACTCGGCTGCGCCCTGCTCGCGCTCGTGCTCGCGTTTCTGACCACCCGGCTGTCCGCGTGGTTGTGGTCGATGGTCACTCCGCTGGCCGTGCTTCAGTTCCCCTGGCGTTTGCATCTGCCCGGAACCCTGCTGGTGGCGGCGACAGGGGCCATGGCGGTTCATGTGCTCACCGCTCCGCGCTGGTGGCGACGGCGTTGGCTTCGCCCCGAGGTCCTGCTGGCTGTCTGCGCCGCCTTGGCCCTGGCCGCGACGTCGCTACGCCACTGCCGGCCGCTCGCGACCTACGTGTGCGACGAGGCGACCCTGCGCAAGTTGCTCGACCTTGGCTACTACACGACCAGCATCCAGGATGAATTTCGACCGGCGTGGGCAAACGATCTGGACGGCTTGGGACACCTCATGCGGACGGACCACGCGGCTCTCGACGGCGTGCCGCTCGCCGAGGCGAAGTTGCCCGAATCGGAGCAGCGGGGCCGGTTCGCGCTGCGCGCACAGGTCGAACACGCAGGAGAATTGCGCCTGCCCATCTTCTGGTTTCCAGGCTGGTCGGTTTCGGTTGATGGTGTGTCGCAGCGGAGCTATCCGTGCGTCGGGACAGGGGCGATTTGTACGAGTGTGAACGCTGGCGCGCATGTCATCATCGCGGCCTGGCGGCCGACGATGGTCTATCATCTGGGTTCGGCGCTGAGCCTAGCGACGCTGGCCGGATTGGTCCTGTTCGCCATCCGGCGCAAACGACGGTCTGAGATCAACCAAGTCACCGACGCTGGTGCACGGTAGACTCGCGATTTCTGTCAGCTCGAAATTTCTCCGGGTTCTCAGGCTCTGGGTTACGCTGCTTCGCCGAACGCGCCTGAAGGAGTCCGAATCATGTCCACCGCTACGCGGTTCCATTTCAAGTCCACCCATGCCGTCGACCGCAGCGCAGCCAGGGCCATCTTCGCGCTTGCGGTCGCGCCCCTTCTTGTCGCGTGCGCGGTCAGCGCTCCCGTGGATCACGCTGCGCCAGCCGTGACTGCCGCGCCCGCGGCGCCGGCTGCCGCCAAAGAACCACCCGCGTGTAGCTCGCCGATGGATCGGCAGGTGGAAGCCTGGCTTTCCGCCATGACTCTTGACGAGAAGATCGCGCTTGTGGCGGGCACCGGGTTCGACACGGTCGGCGTTCCCCGGCTGCACATCCCGATCTTGCGCATGACCGATGGTCCGGTGGGCGTGCGCGTGGGCCAGGCCACCGCGTTTCCCGCCGGCGAGCTGTTGGCCGCGACCTTCGACCCCGCGCTGGTCGAGCGTGTGGGCGCGGCCATCGCCCGCGAGACCAAGGGGCACGGCAAGAATGTCATTCTCGGCCCGGCGGTGAATATCGCGCGCACGGCCCTTTGTGGCCGCAACTTCGAGTACTTCGGCGAAGACCCGGAACTGGCCGCGCGTATGGCGGTCGCGTACATCAAGGGTGTGCAGGGCCAGGGCGTGGTGGCCACGATCAAGCACTTCGCCGCCAACAACCAGGAAACCGAGCGCATGTCGGTCAGCGCCGAAGTCGATGCGCGGGCGCTGCACGAGATCTACTTGCCCACGTTCGAAGCCGCCGTGAAGCAAGCCGGCGTGTGGGCCGTGATGTGCGCGTACAACCGCCTGAACGGCGTCTACGCCTGCGAGAACCCAGGGCTGCTCGACCAGATCCTCAGGAAGGACTGGGGCTTTCGCGGCCTGGTCATGTCCGACTGGGGCGCAACCCACAGCGCGGCGCCGGCCATGCGCGCGGGGCTCGATCTTGAAATGCCGACGGGCGAGAAATACACGCCGGTCGCCATTCACGCCGCCCTCGACAAGAAAGAAATCGAGGCCGCCGTTCTCGACGAGATGGTGCGGCGGCAACTGCGCGCGATCGCTGCCTTGCACCTGGACGAGGATGCCAGCCTTCGCCCCGAGGCCACCGACACCCTAGAACACCGCGCGCTCAACCGCGAGGCCGCGCGTTCTGGTTTCGTACTGCTCAAGAACGACAACAATATGCTCCCGCTCGACCGCGCCAAGCTGAAGCGGATCGCGGTGGTGGGGCCGCGCGGCGGACTCGTCGACGGCGGCGGCGGCAGCGCTCACGTCTCCGCCACACGCAAGGTCTCGCTCGTCGATGCGCTCCGCGAGGTCCTGGGCAACAAGGTGCGCGTCGACTTCGCGCCCGGCGAGATCACACCGGACGGACTTGCGCCGATCCCCGCGTCCGTGCTCACGCCGCCGGCGGGGCACGCAGGGCAGGGGCTGCTCGGCGAATACTTCATTGGCAAAGAGCGCACGGGAGCGCCCAAGCTCGTGCGCGTGGATCCCACCGTGGATTTCCACTGGGAGCTCGCCGCGCCGGCGCCCGGTCTGCCCGAGGACGGATTCTCCGTGCGCTGGACCGGCAAGCTCACGCCGCCCAAGTCTGGCCTCTACGCACTTGGCCTGCGCTCGGACGACGGCTCGCGCTTGTATCTCGATGGCAAGCTGGTGGTCGACAACTGGGGCGACCACCCGCCGACGCTCAAGACCACCCAGATCGAGCTGGTCGGTGGCAAGGCGTACGACGTGCGCCTGGAGTACTTCGAGGGCATCATTGGCGCGTCGGTCGAACTGCTGTGGCAGAGGGCGGACAAAGATCCGATTCGTCGCGTGGCCGAGGTCGCGCGCGGCGCGGACATCGTGATTGCCGCTGTCGGCGATGGCATGGGCGACGAGACCGAGGGCGCCGACCGCACGTCGCTGGCGCTGCCTGGCCGGCAAGACGAAATCGTGCGCGCCGCCGCCGCCGTGAATCCCAAGATCGTGGTCATCACAACCTCGGGCGCGGCCGTTGCCATGCCTTGGCTCGACCAGGTCCGCGCCGTGCTGCACGGCTGGTTCCCTGGTCAGGAGGCCGGTACGGCTTTTACCGACGTGCTTTTCGGCCACGTAAGCCCGTCAGGTAAGCTGCCTGTCACCTTCCCCAAGCGACTCGAAGACGAACCCGCATTCGGCAATTTTCCTGGAGCGAACGGCAAGGTCGTCTACAAAGAAGGCATCCTGGTCGGCTACCGCTGGTACGACACGCGCAAGATCGAGCCGCTCTTCCCCTTTGGCTACGGTCTTTCCTACACGACCTTTGCCTACCGCGACCTGGCGATTTCTGCCTGGGATCCCGAGCGCGGAGTCAGCGTTCGCCTCAAAATAAAGAACACCGGCGCACGACGAGGCGCCGAAGTCGTGCAAGTCTACGTTCACGCCGCATCGGCGGTCGTACCCCGGCCCGAGCAAGAGCTGCGCGCCTTCGCCAAAGTCGACCTTGCCCCAGGCGAAGAGCGCGAAGTCGCCATGAAGCTCCCCGTGCGCGCCTTCGCCTACTTCGATGCCAAACTTCCCGAGCGCGACGCCTGGCGGACCGACCCCGGCGCCTTCGAGATCCGCGCCGCCAGCTCCTCCCGCGACACACGCCTGCGCGCGACCGTGACCATACCGGCGAAGTAGGGAGGGGCACTTGCCGACTGCCCGCGACCGATGAGAACAGGCCGCCTCGCTGTGTTTTCTTATCGTCTTATCAAGTTGCCCGCGGGCCGATCGGAGCTGCCGGCGACCGGGCACCAAGAACCGAAGAAGTCCAGCACTGCGGAATCACTAGCACCTGTGCACCGCCCGCACCCGTCAGCTCGCGCGCCTCTCGCAGGGATATTGCGCTATCCTTCGCAGGCTAATGGTAAGTTGGACAGACAGGCTGTGGATGCAAGGTCGACGGGAGTGGGAGGTTCGCCGGAGGCTCGCGGTCGATGTCTATCGGTGAACCAGCGGCCGCACCGCTGGCAGCATTCGTGCCATCCTGTAGGCGAGTCCGGCACCACGGTCGCTGGCATGGTGGTTGGCAACGAGTCTGTCCTCGGGAATTGGTCCAGGTCCGACGGCCCGCTGTCCAACATGCCGTTGCAGCTGACAAGGGCCGTTCAACTCTCGGTCGACGGTCAACGAGCCGGGGCCGCGCGGCTTTTCAAATGGACGGGCGGGCGCCGCGCGGCCCCGGCAGTGCTACTATCGACCATCACGTAACGGCCCTTGCAGCTGAACGGCAAAGCGTTGGGCAGACAGCCGCCCCCTGTGAGTATCCCGTTGAGCAAGAACCCGCAACGAATTCGGCCTCCCATCGGGGACGAGAATCTCAGGCTTGTCGCGCTTGCGATCATCTTGGCCACGCTGGCAACTGCCTGTCGTGAATGCAGGCCGCATGCCACCGCGTCCCGGCCTACGCCGCCTATCGAGATCGTTGAGCACGTTGTGTCCGCAGGAAATGGTCTAGATGTAGAATCCCGGCCCTCGATGCCGCGTTTCGAGATCGTGAAGCTCTTCGATCTGCAGCATCGGGGCGTCGCACACATGGCGTTCTGCAAGCAGACGCGAACGCTGCTGGCATCATTCGATTCTGCACCTGTACTGAACCAGTACAGCGTCTCCGAATCGAGGCTCGTTCACTCTTACCCGGTCGATCCCGGATTCATCGTAGATGAATTGCACCCCTCTAGGGACTGCCGCCTCGTCGTGGTCAACCTGTATGGAGATCGTAGCTGGTGGGCGAAGCGGCGGCCGGCGAGGAAGAGGTCGCAGACGGACTATCCATGCATCTTACTGGACATCCTGAAGCGGCAGATGATCGGTCTTTCTGGAGTTCCGCCGCGGTGAATGGGCGCTGCTAGACGGGAGCGCTGGCGACGACACTGGCTATTCGGAGGTTCTCGGTATCTCCGGGACGATAGAACCGTCGTGACTGCCTGAGTTGTATTCGGTGACAAGCCTTACAGCACTACATTGGCTATCAAAGTCGGATCTTGAGCAGCTCTACCGTGTTGTGTTCAGCACCCTGAGGCCCGGAGGCACGTTTGTCGTCGGTGATCCGTACTGTCCCGAGTATCCAGTGGAACGCGAAAGACTGTAAGCATACCAAACTGACCGAATTGCAACCCAATCTGGGCAGACATGGTCGGAGTTTTGGGACGCCTTCTTTGAAAGACATCGTGCGGGCTTCGCGCCGTCTACGGGGGGACGAAACCACATCAGGAGCCACGATAGGCTCAGTCCATGGGCAATTGACATTTGCCGCCCAAAGGTCGGGCACTGATGCTCCACGGAAGGGGAAGCGGCCTGCGCTTGGCGGTTGCCACTACTCGCCATGGATCGTCACCATTACCGTGCGGCGGGTGCGTGGGCCGTCGAAGTCGCACAGGAAGATGTTTTGCCAGGTCGAGAGGGCGAGGGCGCCGTCGCGGATGGGGATGACTTCGCTGGGGCCGACGATGCCGGCTTGGATGTGCGCCGAGCCGTTGTTGTCGACTCGGTCGTGGCGCCAGTGGCCGGGCGGGGCAATGGTGTCCAGGCAATCGAGCACGTCGAGGGTGATGTTGGGATCGTCGTTTTCTTGAATCATCAGGGCCGCAGTGGCGCCCTGGGCAAACAGGGCGCAGCTGCCGTCGCGGATCCCGGAGCGGCGAACTTCGGCGTGCACTTGCTCGGTGATGTCCACCAGCTCGCGCACGCGCTGGGTGCTGACGTGAAGGGTGGCCAGAAACTGTTTCATGGAAGGTGGTTGCCTGCTGTCGGATTGGTCCGGTCAGCCCACGTAGGTGATGGTCCACTCGCGGGCTTCGTCTTGCACCATCACCTCGAAAGTGTCGCCGACACGCTTGCCAAGCACGGCCTTGCCGACGGGCGAGACGGGCGTGACCACGGACAGGAAGCCATCGCCGCCCGGGCCGGTCAGTTCGATGCCGGCACCGACGGGCGCGAGAAAAAAGGTGCGGCCTTGCTCCCCGTCTTCGACTTCCACGATGGCGCCCAAGGAGATGGTGCCCTTGGGCAAAAGCTTCGCGGGGCGGAAGACATCCAGCGTGCTGATCTCGGCGGTCACGCGCGCTGCTCGCGCTGTCTGTCCCTTGGCCAGGCCGGAGAACTCCAGGGCCACGCGGGCGTCTTCGCGCTTTTCAGCAGGCGTGGCGCCGTCGCGAGCCGTTTCCGCCGCCGCCTGACTGGCTCGCCTGGCCACCGTGGCTGATTCGCGCAAACGCTCTGTGAGCTGCTCGACCAGAAATTGCTTGTCCATGGTCCAAGCTTAGATTCCCGGTGCCTGGTGGGCAAAATTCCGAGGCTTTTGCCCTGGCACGTGCTCTCCAGGGTTCTTTCCTAGCGATCTACTGGGCGCGCCAGTGGCCCGGGCGGTAGCTCCAGTGGTGCGGTCCGCGCTCCCAGTGCGCCGGCACCCAAACCCATCCGGCTCTCTGCGTCTCCCAGTGGCCAGGGGACCACACATGCTGGCGGCCGTCCCAGTGCCAGCTTCCGGCGATCCAGAAGTACCCTGGGCCTGGTCGCGGCGGTGTGGCTTCATAGCGTGGCGGCGGTGGCGCAATGGCGACTGAGACTTCGGCTGGGGGTGCATAGGCGGGTTGGGGCGGTGGCGGCGCGTAGACCGGCGCGGGTTGGGCAGCCGACCAGTATCCCGGCGTGAATACCCATTCACCGCCTTCGTTCACCCAGCGGCCTTCGATCCAAATCTGTCCTTGCGCCGGCGGCAAATCCCAACGCCCGCCCATCCACACGTGCCGTCCGCCTTCCCATCCCCAGTAGCCGCCGACCCAAATATGCCTGGGCGAGGGTGCTACCGGCCGAACCTCCTGCCGCATCGGCGGCGGGGCCATACGAGCGCGGTACAAGGGACCGGGATGGTGATCCATCTCTCGCCGCATTTCGTGCTCGTCGTGGCGCTGTTCGCGACGTTGCTCATGCTCGTCGTGGCGTTGTTCGCGCTTCTCTGCGTGGTCGTCGCGGCGCCGCTCTTTGTTTTCGCGGTGCTCGCGACGCTCATCTTCCGATCCTGGCTGCGCGCGCAGCATGGGCGAGGTTCCGACGCAAACAAGCAGGGAGGTGATCCCGATGACGGTCTTCATGGCGAACTCCTTGGCAGTGGTGGGCCATCGTAAGACGTACCCGGCAGAACTTCCATTCTATCCCTTCGAATGCCCGTATCTATTGACTGTTGACTGCCGCCGAAAGAGGATGAGCGGCCCTTCATGCCAAGCAGGAAAGAGAAAGTCCCCGAGATTCCGGTTCTCGACTTCGAGCGTCCGGTCGTCGAACTGCAGCGCAAGATCGCCGCGCTCAAGCACCGCCCCAAAGGTTCCCACGATCTAGGCCGTGAGATTCGCGTTTTGGAGGAGCGCGCCGAGGCCCTGCAGAAGCAGATTTTTTCCGACCTTTCACCCTGGCAGAAGGTGCAGTTGGCGCGGCATCCCGGCCGCCCATACACGCTCGACTACATTCCGCGCCTGATCACGGATTTTCGCGAGCTGCACGGCGACCGCCGTTTTGCCGACGACGGCGCCATGATTGGTGGCATCGGTTTCTTCGATGGCACGCCCGTGGTCGTGCTGGGCCAGCAGAAGGGACGCAAAACCAAGGAGAAACTGGCGCGCAACATGGGCATGGTCAAGCCCGAGGGCTACCGCAAGTCGATGCGCTTGATGGATCTGGCCGCGCGCTTTGGCCGGCCGATTCTTTGTTTGCTCGACACGCCGGGCGCCTTTCCCGGAATCGACGCCGAAGAGCGAGGGCAGGCCGAGGCCGTGGCCAAGAGCCTGGAGGTCATGGCCAGCTTGCCCGTGCCCATCATCTCGGTGGTCATCGGCGAGGGCGGTTCGGGCGGGGCGCTGGCCATCGGCGTCGCGGATCGCGTTCTCATGCTGGAAAACGCGGTCTACTCGGTCATTACGCCCGAGGGCTGCGCTGCGATCCTGTTCCGCAGCGACGCTCGCAAGGCCGAGGCGGCTGCGGCGATGAAGATGACCGCTCCCGAGATCCTTCGCCTGGGCGTCATCGACGCCATCATTCCCGAGGCGCCCGGCGGCGCGCATCGCGATTTCGACGTAACGTCGCAGAATTTGGCGACGGCCATTCGTCAATGTCTGGCCGAGCTCATGCCGCTTTCGGCGAAAACCTTGAAAGATCAGCGCTACGACAAGTACCGGCGCATGGGCGCGTTCATCGAATCCGGCGGCCCGGACAGACTCTCCTAGGAGGCAGCCCGATGGCGGATGAAGCGCAGGAAGCGCCCACACGACGGAGCGTCAGCCTTGGCGCCGAGGAAATCCTGGGGCGCTATTTCCCCGTGCTCGACCATGGCTTCGTGGCCCTGGTCGACTACATGGGCAGCGACGAGGACATCGTGCGCGCTGCGCGTGTGAGCTATGGCTACGGCACCCGCCAGCGCAGCCAGACGCGCGGGCTGCTTCGCTACCTGCGCCGGCACAAGCACACCACGCCCAGCGAGATGGTCGAGCTGAAGTTCCACTGCTCGATGCCCATTTTCGTCGCGCGCCAGTGGATTCGCCACCGCACCGCCAATGTGAACGAAATGTCGGGCCGTTACAGCCTGATGCCTATGTTGTTCTACCAACCGCCCGAAGAACAGCTGCAGGTGCAGAGCGCGCAGAATCACCAGGGCAGGGCGGGCGCGCCACTCGATGCGAATGCGCGTGCCGAGGCTTTCCGGCGCTGGCAGGCGCTGCGCGCGGACGCGGTCGCGACCTACGAGTGGCTGAATGGGCACGAGGTGGCGCGCGAGATCGCCCGCATCGATCTGCCGCTGTCCACGTACACGCAGTGGTACTGGAAGATCGACCTGCACAACCTGCTGCACTTTCTGACCTTGCGGGTGGACGCGCACGCGCAGTGGGAGATCCAGGAATTCGGCCGCGTGATGGCCGGGATGCTCAAGCGCGTGGCTCCCCTGTCCTACGAGGCGTGGATCGACTACGACGTGTGCGGTGCGCATCTGTCGCGCATGGAATTGGATGTGCTGCGCTCCCTGATACGCGGCGCGGACGACGGTGTCGCGGCGGATCCGGCGCGTCTGTCCCGCGCCGACATGGAAGCCAAGGGCCTCTCGCGCCGCGAGATCGACGAACTACTCGCCGTGCTCGGCCGCCGCGACGTCCCGGACTTCGAACTCGATCTGTCGCAAGCAAAGTCAGCCGCGTACTTCGAGCAAAAAGCGGCCGACGCCGTGCCCAGCGGTGCGCCGAAACCGCCTTAGGAGAGTCAAGATCCTGAGAACCTTCCTTTCCGGCCTCCGTGCCCTCCTTGTTCTCTGTGCTCTCTATCCAATCAGATCGCCGTCGCTAGCTACCATCGCTGGCTTGCTCGTCTGTCTCAATAGCTCGCAGGCGGCGGTGACGGCTTCGTGCGTGCCGGTGAGGACGAGAAGGTCGTGTTCGCGCAAAACCTCGTCGGCGGCAGGGAACACCACCTCGGACGGGCTGCGCTCGATGGCCAGCACGGTGGCTCCCGTGAGGCCACGCAGGTTCAGCTCTTTGAGGCTGCGCCCAACGCAAATCGCCTCGCCGCCGATGGGCACAGCGGTTGGCTCGCCGATGCCTGGAAGCATGGCGCGCAGATCTTCCAGTTTGCTCGACGCTGGCTTGCCGCTGCGGCTTTGCGCAACCAAGGTTTCAAGGATGGCCTGCGTGCCGGCACGCACGTGGCCCTGTAGATTGGTGGTGCTGCGCCAGAAGGGCAGGGCGAGCAGGGCAACGCCGGCCACGAGAGCCAGGGCGAACGGGAAAGACGTGGGCAGGAAGGGCTGGGTCAGCGCCACCAAGGGCGTGCCGGCGGCAAAGAGGATCGCGAGTTCGAGCGTGGCCCGCATGGCGCGCCTGGGTGCTTCGGCCAAATCGACGCCGTCGCCCTTGCGTGGAAAAGCGCCTTCCGCCAGCACCCGCCCAAGCTTCCGCGCCGAGCGGAGGGCGCCCCAGAAGAACGGCAGGGCGAGCACGATGGTCGTGAGGGTCACCAGCACTTGCGCGACCATGGGGTGGATTCGCCCAGTCAGCAGTTCGGCCAAGCGCACGCGGCCGAGCGACGATGCGATCACCAGCGCCGCGATGAGGACCACGTCGAGAACCAGAAAGCCGGCCAGGCGTCGAATATGCGTCCATTCCGTGCGTCGGCTGCGCGTCTCGCCCAGGGCCTGGACCCACGATCCATAGAGCGTGGCGTAGGTCTGCACGGCGTGGGGAAGTCTGCGATCCACGTAGGCCGCGACGCTGGCGGAGCCGCGAATCAGAAACGGCGTCAAGAGCGCGGTCAGGGCAGACACTGCGATGGCGACCGGAAACAGAAAGCTGCGCAACGCCCCCGTCGCGGCTCCCAGCCCGGCGATGATGAACGAGAACTCGCCGATCTGGGCCAGGCTCATGCCCGCCTGGATGGAAAGCCGCACACCATGGCCGGCCACGAAGGCGCCCAGCCCGACGCCGAGCACCTTGCCCGTGACCACGACGACCACCAGGACCAGCACCGCCGCGGCGTGGTCGCGAATGGCTCCTGGATCGATCAGCATGCCGACAGAAACGAAAAATACGCCGGTGAAGATGTCTCGAATAGGCCGCACCAGGCGTTCGGCCACTTTCGCTTCGCCGGACTCGGCCACCAGGGCGCCGGCCAAGAACGCGCCAAAGGCCACCGAGTAGCCCGCCTTCTGAGCCAGGAACGCGAATCCGAAGGCAAGCCCGAGGCAGGTCATGACCAGGAGTTCTGCGCGGCCGAGTCGCGCGACCAGGCGGACCAGCCGTGGCACCACCAGCATGCCCCCGGCGAGCATCACGGTCAGGAAGCCAAGCAGACGGAACGTGGTCTGTCCGAGAAACCCAGCCGACACGGCGCCGCCACCCGTGACCGCGGTGAGCACGGCCAGCATCAGAATAGCGATCAAATCCTCGGCCACCAGCACCGAAAACACGACCTCGCTCAGGCGGCCATGGATGCCCTTTTCGGCAAAGGTCTTGGCGATGATGGTGGTGCTGGAGATGGCGCACAGGGCGCCCACGAAAATGCTCTCGGTTGCACTCCAACCGAACAGCCGGCCCGAGAAATAGCCGAGCCAGGCGACCAGGCTGCACTCGATGAGCGCCACCAGACCGCCGATGGGAGCGATGCGGATGAGCCGGCGCACGCTGAATTCCAGGCCGAGGGAAAACATGAGCAGAATGATCCCGATGTCCGACAGCGGGTGGGCCAGCGCGGGACTGACTGCGAATCCGGTCGGGACGTGCGGTCCCACGAGGAGGCCGGCCAGGAGATACCCGAGCACGATGGGCAAGCCCAGGCGCTGGAAGAGGGTGGCGAGTAGCGCCGCGATCCCGACAATCAGCGCTACGTCGGCAAGCGGAGATGAAGTCCCGGAACCAGCGGCAAGAAGAAGCACAGGAGGGAGCACGGAGAACAAAGAAGAGAGCACAGAGAGCAGAGCGTTCACAAGCGACAAAAGGTGGCGGATTCTCGATCCGCGCCGGTTCATCTTACGGGGACTGGCTCGCTCTCGCTCGCAGTCCCCCGCTCCCCCATCGCCTTCGCCCAGCAAGGCTGGGCTACGATCGCCTGTGTTTTCGCTATCCCTGGCCGCGCGAAGAAACCGCTGGGGGAGCTTCGGATTCGGCTTCTGACGACTGGGCTGGCTCGCCGATCTGGATGGCCGGCATTTCCTGGGTCCGGCGTAGCTTGGAGTTAATGAGATCCTTGAGCTCCTTGCCAGCTTTGAAGAAGGGCAGGCGCTTGGGCTTTACGGCCACGGCGTCTCCGGTGCGCGGGTTGCGGCCCTTGTAGGAGCCGTAGCGGCGGGTCTCGAAACTTCCGAGACCACGAATCTCGACGCGTTCGTCTCGGCGAAGGGCTTCCTCAAGGCACTCGAAAATCGCGTTGACCAGTGTCTCGGCCCGCCCTTTGGACACCTTGTTTAGTTCCGCAACATGCTCGATTAGGTCCGACTTTGTCATGGCTCTCCACCGTGATTCTTCTGGGCCGAGCGGCGCCACCCCGAGGGTAGACCGACTCAGCATTTCACTCAAATTCTCATCGGCGGATATTTGAGCAACTTGACTGTTCGCGTTTCTACCATTGCCTATGGGCGTTAATTGACTTTCTCGGGAATGGGATGCTGCTAGGGTAGACTCCGGGCGCACATGGCAGTTGTCACTTTCATCACCGATCGGGAAGCCGCGACAGATGCGAGCATCCACGCTGGGAGTCGTTCGTGAAAGTCCCTTGGTTGGTCGCTCTTTCGACTGGCGCTGTCTTGGGCGTTTCGGCGTGCTCGGTAGGCAAGGGCGTGGGGGCGGCCAGTGGAACCCTCTATGAATACGGTTGTTCGAAGGATGGGGACTACTGCTCGTCGCCCGGCGTGTGCGGCACGGAAGCCACTCCCGTGCCCTACGATTTGCGGCCGAGCTTTTTTGCTGGCGAGCCCATCGACGATTTGCGCCTGCTCCATCCTGGCTCGGCTATCATGAACAATCGACTCACCATTCGTTTGCAGCGTTCGGGCAAGGAGATCGAGCAGAACGACGTGCTTACCGTCGATATCACGACTTCCTATGAGGTGGCCCGTTGCGTCCGCGGGCGGGTCGACAAGGACACTGGCTTGAACGATTGGGACGAGGCCAACTGCTTCCGCGCCGGCGACACGGGGCCCGGCCGCATGCGTGTTCAGTTCGACAGCCCGGTTCGAGTCGGACTGGTCCTCAAGGCGACCTGCACGGCCAACTTGGTGGCGAGCGCCGTTTCGGCCCCTGTGCCCCTGAACTACGCCTCGACCCCGAACCCGGTGGTGACGGACGGCAGTTGGGCGTCGTGGGTGGAATTCCAGGAATTCGGGTCGGCGGAGCAATCGAACAGGGTACCCAACGAGCGCGATGCCGTCCTCAACACGTTTCGCGTCGAGCTTGGCCAACGCATCTACGCCACGACGTTCGCACTTACGCTCGTAGACGATGAGGTTGTGAACGCGGCCATCACGAACCTGCCCAGGCCGGCGTCGCGCATCGGCGGCACGCTGGGCGGCGACCCGACCACGGGCAGGTTCGACTTCGACCTTCAGCGCGGCCAAGGCGCGCAGTTCTTCCCCTAAGCCAACCCCTTGTCTCGTAGCAGCCTTCCGATAGACCCGCTCTTGGCGGAGATTGTGCTCGCGCTTGAGACGGCGTCCAGCCTGGTCATCGAGGCACCTCCGGGCGCAGGGAAGACCACGCGCGTGCCACCCGCGTTGCTCGACGGCGGATTTGGCCAGGGCGAGATCCTCGTGCTTCAGCCAAGGCGGTTGCCCGCTCGTCTGGCCGCGCTGCGGGTCGCGGAAGAAATGGGAGAAGACGTCGGCCGGACGGTTGGCTATTCCGTCCGTTTCGAGGACGTGGGTGGCTCGGCCACGCGCATCCGCTTCATGACCGAAGGCATCTTGCTGCGCCGGTTGCTCGTGGATCCGTCGCTGAGGGGCGTGTCCGCCGTCATCCTGGACGAATTTCACGAGCGGCACCTGGCCACGGATCTCGCCTTGGCGCTGCTGGCGCGCTTGCAGCGGGAGGAGCGGCCCGACCTGCGACTGGTCGTGATGTCCGCGACCCTCGAAAGCGAACCTGTGCGCGAATTTCTGGGCGGCTGTCCCGGCATTCGCAGCGAAGGCCGCGTGTTTCCGGTCACCGTCGAGTATCCCGACGTGCCCGAGGATCGGCCGCTCGCCGATCGCATCGCCTCGGCCGTTCGCCGCGTATACCAGGGCCAGGGCGACGTGTTGGTCTTTCTGCCCGGCGCCGGCGAGATCCGCCGCGCGTGGGAGGCGCTGGAACCTTTCGCCCAGGCCAAGAACTTGCTGGTCCTGCCACTTCATGGCGATCTGCCGCCCGCAGAGCAGCAACGGGCCGTGCGGCCGGCCGACCGGCCCAAGATCATTCTTTCCACCAACGTGGCCGAGACCTCGGTGACCATCCCTGGCGTGGTCGCGGTGATCGACTCGGGCCTGGCTCGCATCGCCTCGCATTCCCCGTGGAGCGGATTGTCTCGACTGGCCGTCGGCAAGATCAGCCAGGCCTCGGCGGTGCAGCGGGCAGGACGCGCGGGCCGAACGGCACCGGGGCGGGCCTTGCGGCTCTATCCACGCCACGACTTCGATTCGCGGCGACCCTACGAGATCCCGGAGATCCGTCGTATGGATCTGTCCGAGGCGCTGCTCACGCTGGCGGCGCTTGGCGTGGGCGATACCAGCCGCTTCGAATGGTTCGAAACGCCCGACTCCGCGTCGCTGGAAGCCGGCACCGTGCTGCTACGAAAGCTCGCTGCTATCGACGACAAGGGCGGCTTGACCGATATCGGCCGGCGCATGCTGCGTTTTCCCGCCCATCCTCGCCTGGCGCGCCTTCTGGTCGAGGGCGAACGGCGCGGGGTGGGGGAGGACGCGGCTGCCCTGGCTGCCTTGCTCTCCGAGGGCGACATCAGCGACGAGGCCAGGGCGCGTCTTGGCGATGCCAGGAATCGCCAGGGGCATGTGGAAGGCGCGGACTTGCTCGAACGGCTGGATAGGTTTGGCCAGGCTCGTAGCGCACGCTTCGACCGCGGTCGCCTACGCGGGCTCGGCGTGAACGCGCGGGCAGCCGAGTCGGCCGACAAGGCGCGCCGGCAATTGGCAAGCGCACTCGATCGCAGCTCAGGGAAAGGCGGCACGGCGAGGCCGAGTACCCCGGAGGCGGTGGATGCGGCCTTGGCCATGGCCACGCTGACGGCGTTCCCGGATCGGGTCATGCGCCGCAGATCGCCCGGCGCGAGTCAGGCTATCTTGACCACGGGCGGGGCCGCGGAAATTGGCCCGCTACCGCCAGGTGACCTCATGGTGGCCGTGGACGCCGAAGAGCGGGCGGCCCCGGCAGGGCAGAAGGCCGGCCGCAGCGTGATCGTGCGTCTCGCGGTGGCCATCGAGCCGGATTGGCTGCTCGACCTGGTTCCCGCCGGACTCTCCGAATCCGAGGCGACGCTGTGGAACCCGGACACGGGGCGGAGCGAGATCGTGGCCCGGCTTGGCTACGGCGCCGTGGTGCTCGACGAGACCCGGCGGCCCGCGCCGGCCTCGCCTGAAGCGAGCCAAATGCTGGCCGAGGCTGTCTTGTCGGGCGGTCCGGCGACGGGTGGGCTTCTCGACGGCTCCAGCACCTCACTTCAAGTAAAACTTGAACTTCTGCGCGAGGTCTTTCCAGAGCTCGAAATCCCCCAACTCGATGGTGAACAGGTTCGCGGTCTGCTGACCGCGGCGTGCGAGGGCTTGACCAGCCTGGCCGAGTTCTCTGCCGTGCCTGTGGAGGAGCGGTTGCGGCGCGCCCTTTCGCCGGCCGTGGTGGGGCTGCTGCGCGAGCAAACCCCCGAGCACGTGCGTCTGCCTGGCGGCCGCCAGGCCCAGGTGAACTACGAGCAGGGCAAGCCGCCCTGGATCGAATCGAGGTTGCAGGATTTCTTTGGCATGAGCGTAGGCCCGGCGATCTGCCGCGGTCGCGTGCCATTGACCCTGCACCTGCTGGCGCCCAACCACCGCGCCGTGCAGGTGACGAGTGACCTGGCCGGGTTCTGGCAGAAGCACTATCCGGCTATCCGCCGCGAGCTTGGCCGGCGCTATCCCAGGCACGCCTGGCCCGAAGACGGCGCTACCGCCGCTCCGCCGGTACCCCGCCCGCGACGCTAGGGGATGAACACAGAGGACACAGAGAACACAGAGGCCGTTCTGTGTGTCCTCTGTTTTCTCTGTGTCGTCTTTCTGCCGCTTCTCGTCCAACTGTTCGCTGCGTGAAGCACGGCGTATCTCGCCGCCATGGAATTTTGGGCGACAGGGTTTGGTTCTTGTGCCAGAACATGGCATCCATGCATGAGGCATCCATGAGTGCTGAATCCTTGGTTGACGTGGCCGCTCAGTCGCACGCGCCCATCCTCGCGCCCGCGCACAAGCCGCCGGTGGCGCCCGAGGCTCTCGCGCACCGGGAGCTACGCAGCGGTCCTTTCTGGCAACGCATGCACGCGTACGCCAACGTATCCGAGGCCGAGTTCCTCGACCACCAGTGGCAGGCCAAGAATTCCATCACCAACATGCCCAAGCTGCTGGCCACGCTTGAGGATCTGGTTTCGTCCGAGTTCGTGCGCGACGCCGAAAACGGATTCCACCACGCGCCCATGCCGGTGCGGGTGTCGCCGTACTTGCTTTCGCTCATCGACTGGGCGAATCCCTACGAAGATCCGATCCGCATCCAGTTCATCCCGCTGTTGTCGCGCCGGCTACCCGACCATCCCAAGGTGGATCTGGATCCCTTGCACGAGCGCCAGGACATGCCGCTGCCTGGTCTTTCCCATCGCTATCCGGACAAGGTTCTGTTCTTGCCCGTCGCCACGTGCCCGGTCTACTGCCGCTTCTGCACGCGCAGCTACGCCGTGGGCCTCGACACCGAGGAAGTTCACAAGCTCACATTCAGCGTGGACATGGATCGCTGGCGCGCCGCCATCGACTACGTGGCCTCGCGGCCAGAGGTCGAGGACGTGCTCATTTCGGGCGGCGATGCCTCGCAGCTGCGTGCCGACCAGATCACCTTCCTGGGCGAGTCCTTCCTGGCCATCGGACACGTGCGGCGCATTCGCTTCGCCACCAAGGGCCCGGCGGTCATCCCGCAGAAGATACTCAGCGACCACGCGTGGATCGATGCCGTCAGCCGAATCGTCGACAAGGGCCGCCAGTCGCACGTCGACGTGATGATTCACACCCACATCAACCATCCGAGCGAAATCACCTGGATCACGCTGGCCGCGGCCAACAAGATGTTCGAGCGCGGGATCACGGTGCGCAACCAAGCCGTACTCATGCGTGGCGTGAACGATTCGGTGGCGACCATGAGCATGCTGATCAAGCGGCTCGCGTATATCAACATCCATCCCTACTACGTCTATGTGCACGACATGGTGAAGGGCGTGGAAGACCTGCGCACGACGCTTGCCACCGGCGCGCACATCGAAAAGCAGATTCGCGGACTGGTGGGTGGTTTCAACATGCCCACCTTCGTGGTGGACACGCCGGGTGGCGGCAAGCGCGGCGTGCATTCCTACGAGCACTACGACCCAGTCACCGGCGTCAGCGTGTACATCTCACCCGTGGTGCATCCGGGCGAGTATTTCTGCTACTTCGATCCGATTCACCTGTTGCCCGCCGCTGGGCAGGCGCGCTGGGCGAGGCCGGAGGAACACGACAAGATCATCGACGAAGCGGTCGCCATCGCTCGGAGCCGGGCGTGAGCGAAACCAGTCCGAACCTGGACAAGGGATGGGCGCGGCTCGACGAAGGGGACTTCGCCGGGGCACGCCAGCTGGCTGAGCGCGAGATGCGCGACGATCCGGAGAACCCCGAGGCGTTGCTCTTGCTTGCCGCCTGCTTTCGAGGGGAGGGCGAATCGGAGAAGGCCCTTGAACTGCTGGAGAAAGCCTCGCAGGCCGATGATGAATGGGGGGCGCCATTGCAATGGATGGCCGAAATCTTGGCTGAGGATTTGGCGCGCCCCGCCGAGGCTCTCAAGTACGCTGCGGTGGCACTCGATCGCGCTGAGGAAGAAGACGAATTCCTGAACGCGGTGGTGCTCAAAGCCGGGCTTGAAATCCAGCTTGGCAAGGTCAAGGCGGCGCAAGCCACGCTGGCCGAGTTGCCGCCCGCGGGTGAAGTTGAGCTTCCCGCCGATCTCTCGCTCGACCTGGCCTACTTGTTCCTTGAGGCGGATGTCCCGGTGGAGGCAGAGCGGAGGTTTCGCGCGCTCGCGGACGCGGATCCAAGCGACGCCGAGGCGTGGTACGGCCTGGGCATGTGCGCCGAGGACAAGGGCAACGAGGCGGCGAAGCGCGAGGCGTGGCTGCGCGTGCTCGCTCTCGACGGAGATGCTTCTCTCCAGGATCCACACATGAGCGAAGCGGAGATGGCCGAGGTGGCCGAGCAGGCACTGCGCGAGCTGCCCGAGGCAGCGCACAAGCTCATTGCGAACGTGCCTGTTTTGATCGTCGATCTGCCCGCACGCGCGGAGATCGAACAGGGATTGGATCCGCGCCTCCTCGGCATGTTCGAGGGCACGGCCTATTCCGACGGCGGCTCCATGGGCGGCGCGCCGCAGGTCACGCAGATCCTGCTTTTTCGCAAGAACCTGGAGCGCATGGCGATTGACTCGGAAGACCTGCGCGAGCAGATCCGTATCACGCTACTCCACGAAACCGGCCACTTCTTCGGCATGTCCGAGGACGATCTAGCCGACGTCGGCCTGGATTAGAAGGGCGCGATGAATCGCGCCCCTACACGGTCGGTTTCGTAGGGGCGCAATTCATTGCGCCCCTTCATTGCGCCCCCTGCCTAGAACGTAAACAGATCGGGTCGCGCCGCCGCCTTGTCGATGGCGTCTCCGAGCTCTTTCCTTGTGGAACCGAGGCGCGCTAGGATTTGCCGGATGTTGTTGTAGCGCTGCTTGTACTGTTCCATACGGACCTGGTCGGGCGATCCATTCATGACCGCGTCGAAGAGTGGCGTCTTTTCGATGGGCACCACTTTGTCGCCTTCCGGCTTGGGGCCAATTTTGCGCGGCGTCCAGGGCGCGCCGGTGTTCGAGCGGATTTGGAAGGCGTCCAGCGGATCCTTGTCCGTGCAGGCCTCACCACCGCCCTTGCAAACGGGCTTGCCCATTTCGACCAGGTTAGCGATGGCCAGCTTGCCGCTCGACGAGAACACGACGCCATAGTTGACCGCAGGCTTGCCCGATTCCGCGCCACCTTTCTCCGCCAGCTTGGCCGCGAAGGCTTCCAGCGTGGCTTTGTCGGCCTTGGTGCGCTTGATGTGGCGCTCGACTTCGCCGTAGAGGTTGATGGTGTCGTAGTAGTAGTTCATCAGACGGTCGATCGCGAGGTCTTCGAGGAGGTAGTAGTTCACCTTGAAGATGCGGGAGGTGTCGGGACGCGGGTCCAGTTTCACCATCTCAAGCTCGGAAATCAGCCTGGGGTCATAGGCGAGGGGATCCTTCTTTTCACCCGCCAGCCTTTGCTGGCTCATCGCTACGGTGCTGCCGATCTGGGTCACCGTCTTTTGCATTTCATCGAGCTCGGCCTTGACCCGCTTGGCGCCAAAGTTCGCCGCATTGAACATGCGGCGTCCGACCGCGGAGGCGCCAAATCCGAATCCTACCGCGCCCGCAACGAGCACCGCGATGATCAGGATGATCTTTCCGGCCAAGCCACCGCCCCGTTGCACGCTGACCGCGGGGCGACCGTCGTCGGCTTGCCGCAGATCGAAGTGCTTGCCCTCGGGCGGCCGCATAGACGCGAAAGGATCGTTGAAAGCCGGAGCCGCTGGTGGCGGGGGCGCGGCTGGAGCCACCGGTGCCGCCATCGGGCTGGGGAAAGGCGCGAGTGGGTTTGGCACCGCGCTTGGTGGAGGAACCGATGGAATCCCAGGCATGGCGGGGCCGGGAATTCCACCGGGCATCTGTCCGGGCATCGGCGCGGGGCCAGGCGCGGGTACGCCTCGGGCCAAGCCGAGTCGGGCTTTAAGGTCAGCAATGTCTCTTCCAGGGCCGGGCTTTTTCGGTTGCTCCAAGGCAGTATCTCCGTGCGTGAGGGGTCGAATTGCTCCCGGGTGCTCTCCGCGGGGACGGATGAAGATATGAGCGAGGACAGGGCGTACCTGTCAAGGGCCGAAGTCAAGTAATGCGAAATTCTTTGGCCGCAAGGGCGAGGCAGATGCGTTTCTAGCATGACTTGCCTCGGATGATCTTGGATTGCGCTGCCAAATAGCGCATGCGTGCCAGCGGGCTTGGCCCGACAGCACGGGTGCAAATGGCGCGCGAAAGGAGGGCAGGTGGCGCTAGTCGGGTTGGCGCGCGGCCAGGAACTTGCTGATTCGAGCTGCGGATACCGTCGGCATGCGCGTGAAGCGAACGCCGAGCGGTCCGCCCGTTGCGCTCTTCGACACAATCTCGCCCGAGGCCGTGATGACCTCCCCGACGCCGGGCAATTGGAATTGCAGCCCGACGAACCTGGTCGCGGAGCCCGCGCCACTGATGGGGTGAATCCGCATGCCGGTTCGGCTGATGTCCGAGGCACGACACAGGTAGGGGTAGCCGCTCATGAACCTGTTCATGAGCACGTCGATTTCGCGCCGGGCATCAGCGCGGCGTTCCTGGGTGCTCGGCTTCTTTCCCGTATCACACGACGATGTATGCATACTCCTACATGTAGGATAAGTGCGTGCGCCTGTCAAATTTCTGTCCAAACCGCAGATGCGATGTTCGGCCAGCCGTACTTAGTCAGCTTGACGTCCCTGGCCTCTGATGTTGATAATTCGCCCGGCGTTCGCGAGCCCGGCGCGGTTTTGTGGGAAGCCATCGCCTGCCTGTTCACTCCGAAACGAGGAATCAAATGCACCGTATGAAGATCGGACTCATCGCTGCGGTTGCCCTGGCGGGGCTGACTGCCATTTTTCACGTTTCCATCACAGCCACGCTGAAGGACTCCATCCGACAGAACGTGGAATCGCGTGTGGCGCGCGCGCAGAGAATCTACCGCGACATCAGCCAGCTGAGCGGTCTCAAGCTGGCGAACCTGGCCTCTGAGCGCGCCCGCTCGCCTGGCGTGCTGGCGGTGTTCGACAAGGCCGACCCGGCCGCACGACAGTCCGCCGCCTACGAGGTGTGCGAGAAGCTCAACCAGCAGCTCAAGCAGGACGGGCGCAAAGCCGACATCGTCGCCATTCTCGATACCAATGGAAAGATCGTCGGCCGGGATCTGAATCCCAATGCCGACGTTGGACTGGATCTTCGCGCCAAATACCCAGCCGTGACCCGTGCCCTGCAAGGTGTGGCCGTCAAAGACGTGTGGACTTGGCAGGATCGGGTGCATGAAATCGCGGTCGCGCCTGTGGTCAAGGCCGACAACACGGTGGTCGGGGCGGCGCTTTTCGCGTGGGTGGTTAGCGCCGTCACTGCCCAGGCCAACCGCGATCTGCTCGACACGGACATCGGTTTCTTCCACGCCGGCAAGGTCTACGCCTCAAGCTTCGTGTCCAGCGTCGATGCCTCGAAAGAGGATGTAGCGAAGTCGCAGACGCTGAGCAACCTGCTGTTTGCCGGCGGAAAGCCGGCCGAAATCGCATTGCAAAAAGCCACGCCCACGCCGGTCATGTCCTGGGAGATCGAAGGGCACGAATTCGCGGCCGTGGCCGCCCCCATACCGGGCAACTTCGCCGACAAGACCAGCGGATTCGTGGTGCTGGCCTCGCTCTCCGAGGGCATGGCGGACGTTCACGCCGCGGGGATGAAGATCGTGTGGCTGGGGCTACTGGCCATCATCGTTGCCATCGTCACCGCGACCTTGACCGCGCGCCGATTCGTCGCGCCGCTCGACAAGATCGAACTTGGCGTTGCCGAGGTCATCAACGGCAACATCGATTACACCTTCAAGCCGGTGGGCCAGGATTTCGAAGGCCTGTCCAATAGCCTCAATGTCATGCTGGCGCGCCTCCTCGGCCGCGAAGAGCCGAACGAGGAAGCGGTCGAAGAAGAGGAAGATGGCGGCAAGAAGACGTGGAAAGCTGAGGCCATGGTCATCTCGGAAACCGATGGCAGCGCACCGACCGCGACCGTGGCCGCGCTGGCCGAGGAGGCCGAGGCCGCGTATTACCCGCGTCTCTATGGCGAGTATCTCTCCACCTTGCAGAAGCTGGAACAGCCGTACGAGGGCATGAGCGTGCTTGCCTTCATGGCCAAGCTGAGCCTGACCGAGGCTGGTCTGCGCGAGAAGTGGGAATGCAAGGTCGTTCGCTTCTTGCTGTCCGTGCAGGGCAGTCAGATCACCTTCCGTCCGGTGAAGATCTCGTAATTCGACCGTAGAAGCGCGTTCGTCTAGGCTTGGGCCGCGATGGTTCAAACCGGCCTGGATGTTTTGCTTGAAGAAGGAATCGGTGGGCTGCGCGGCCGCCGCGTGGGGGTGCTTTGCCATCCCGCCAGCGTGAACAGCCGCCTCGTGCACATCGTCGACGCGCTGGTGGAGGCACGGGTCAAACTCACGCGCCTGTTCGGCCCCGAGCACGGCATCCGTGGTGAAGCCCAGGACATGATTGGCGTCGCGGGCAACCGCGATCCTCGAACCGGGATCCCGGTGACGAGCCTGTACGGTGAAACATTCGAGTCCCTGGTGCCGACCGCCGCCGAGTTGGCCGACATCGACGTTCTGCTCATCGACCTGCAAGACGTGGGCAGCCGCTACTACACCTTCATATGGACCATGGCGCTCTGCCTGCAAAGCGCGGCGCGCGCGGGCGTTGCCGTCCTTGTGCTCGACCGTCCCAATCCCATCGGCGGTGTGGCCATCGAGGGCGGCGAGGTCGAAACCTGGGCCGAATCCTTCGTTGGATTGGGCTCGGTTCCGGTCCGTCATGGGCTGACCATCGGCGAGGTCGCGCGCCTGGTGCGGGAGGGAATGCCCTGGGGAGGCGAGCGTTTTGCCAAGCCACTCGACTGCGACGTGCAAGTCGTTGCCATGCGCGGATGGAAGCGCGGCGACTTCTTCGAGGCGACCGGACTGCCCTGGGTGCTGCCGTCGCCCAACATGCCGACGGTGGATACGGCGCTGGTCTATCCCGGCCTGTGTCTACTCGAAGGAACCAATATCTCCGAGGGCAGGGGCACCACGCGCCCGTTCGAGATCCTCGGCGCGCCGTTCGTCGACGGATATCGTTTGGCCGAAATCCTCGCCGCGGAGGGGCTGCCCGGCGTGCGTTTTCGACTCCTGTCGTTCCGCCCGACCTTCCACAAATTCGCGGGCCAGGTTTGCGGCGGTGTGCAGATCCATGTCGCAGATCGCGTGGCCTTTCGCCCGTACCTGACCGGGGTCGCGATTCTGCGTGCCTTGCACGCGCTTGGCGGCGATGCGTTTCGCTGGCGCACGGAAAAATACGAATTTGTTTCCGATCGGCCCGCCATCGATCTGCTGACCGGTGGAGCCGAGATTCGCAAAAGCATCGAGGCCGGCGCCAGCCTCGACGACCTGCGCGCCACCTGGCAGAGCGCCGAGGACGCCTTCGCCGAACGCCGCCGCGCTTGCCTTGTATATTGAACTCGCGATCTACCTTGGATCCTGTTGTATGGTCTGCGCATGCGGGTGGCATTCTTTGGCGGCAGCTTCAATCCGCCGCACGTTGCACACCAGCTCGTGTCCCTGTACGTGCTCGAAACCGCGTCGGTGGACGAGCTGTGGCTGGTGCCGTGCTGGAAGCACGCGTTCGACAAGGCGTTGGCGCCCTATGCCCAGCGTTTGCGCATGTGCGAGCTGGCGGCAGCCGCCCTGGGGCCGCGTGCGCGCGCGAGCGACATCGAGGGCCGCCTGGGCGGCGAGAGCCGGACGTTGCTCACCATCAAGGCCTTGCGCCAGGAGCGCCCCGATTGCGAATTCCACTTGGTCGTGGGCGCGGACATCGAGCCCGAGCTTCCTGCGTGGTACGGCGCCGAGGAGCTTCTGCGCACAGTGCCGCGCATCGTGGTCGGCCGGGGTGGCTTTGCCGGCGGCCCCGCCATCGCCATGCCTGAACTGAGTTCCACCGAGGCGCGTCGCCGTCTGGCGGCCGGGCAATCGGTGGACGGGCTCCTGCCCAAGTCGGTGGCGGAGTACATCCGGAAGCACCGGCTGTACCTCGGGTAAGGAAGAGGGCACAGAGGAGGAAGAAGAGAGCACGGAGGAAGGGGAGGTTCGCGATCTCCGTGCGTGGTGAAGATTCCCATGCGACCTGATAGTCTGAGCGGGTCTTGCAAACAGACGTTCTTTTTCCTCGTCTCGCGCTCCTCGGGGTCGGCTACATCGGTGGCTCGGCGGCGCTTGCCGCGCGTCGGGCGGGTCTGATCAGCGACATCGTCGGCTACGATCCTTCACCTGCGGCCACGCAGACGGCCCTCCGGATGGGCCTCATCGACGCTGCTTGCGCCAGTCCGCAAGAGGCGGTGGCTGGGGCGTCGCTCGTGCTTCTTGCCGCTCCGGTGCGAAGCATGGATGCTCTGTTGCTCGCGCTGGCGCCGGCACTGGCCGCTGAAGCCACGGTTGTCGATGCGGGCAGCGTGAAGGTCGGAATTGTTGCCGCGGCCGAGGCGGTCTTGTCGCCGGGCTGTTTCGTTGGCTGTCATCCCATGGCCGGGGCTGAGTTCTCCGGTGTCGAAGCCGCCGATGCCAGGATCTTCGCGGGCCGAGTGTGTTTCATTTGTCCGAGTCGCAACGCCCGTGCATCGGCCGTGTCAGCCGCCGAGGCATTCTGGCGCGGGGTCGGCTGTCAGACGGCGATTATCGAGCCTGACATTCACGACCGGCTGATGGCGGCGCAAAGCCACTTGCCCCATGTCGCCGCTTTCGCACTGGCGGGCGCGCTCGTTCCGGCCATGCCGTTTCTGGAAAGCACCACCACGGCTGCCAGCCCCACGACCAGCCTGCGCGATACCACACGCATTGCGGCCTCGGGTCCCGCAGTATGGCGGGACATCCTGATCGCCAATGCCACGCATGTTCTGCCCTTGATCCAGGAACTGGAAACGTGCGTGGCCGAGATCAAATCCGCAGTGGCCACCGGCGACGGCGAAGCGCTCGAACGGATCCTGGCGGCCGCCCAGTCGTGCCGCAAGCGACTGGTTAAGGAATGAAGGGCTCTTCGATTTTATCTAAGAACCCTCGAAGGGTTCTTACCAACTCCCGCGATGAGTTCCGTCGGGCAAAGCCCGACTTCACTCACGCGATTTCATGTAAGAACCCTCGAAGGGTTCTTACCAACTCCCGCGATGAGTTCCGTCGGGCAAAGCCCGACTTCACTCACGCGCTCCGGGTTCTGCCGCTGCTGCTTCTTGCCACCGCGTGCGGAGAGACGTCGGCGGTCGGGCCGGGCGGTCCGGCCATGCCGCGTCCAGCACCTGATGACGACGACCTGTTGGCCATGGTTCCCGCCGAGGCGGATCTGGTTCTGTGGGCGGATCTGGGCAAGCTGCGCGCCTCACCTTGGACGCGTGAAAGCTTTGCCAAAGTCGCGTCTGCGGAGTCTGGCGCAAGCGAACCGTCCTTCGATCAAATTCGCGACGTCGAGCGCCTGGTATTCGCGAAAGTCCCCCACTTGCGCGATGGCGCCAGCGTGCTGGTGGCGCAAGGCAAGCTCGACCGCGAGCGCATCAGCAAGGAGTTTGCCGAAAATGGCGTGGTCGAGAAATCCGCATACCGGGGAGCCGACATGCTGATACGAGGCGAAGAGGCGTTGGCGTTCCTCAGTAAGCGCACGGTGATTTCGGGCCTGACCGTCGCTGTCCGCGCCGCCATCGACTGCAACATCGGCGTTGCCCGGGCCATCGATTCCGAGTCGTGGTTTGTGCGCCTGCGCGCGCAGCTCGCGCGCGCCAAGGGATCCGCGCCCCCGGTGGCCGCACTCTACGTGCGCCTGCAGCCGGCCACACGCGAGGCGCTGAAGCGCGAGATGGGCGAGGGCGAGACCATGGAAGAATTCGCTGGCCGCGTCGATCTGGGCAGCGACCTCGACGTAACCGCCATCGGAAACGTGCGCACGGAGCTGCAGGCCAAGGATCTGGCGGCACGCATGGCCGAACGCATTCGCGACGCGCGAACCCGGCCCATCGTGGCCGCCTTCGGATTCGCCAGCGTGCTCGATTCCGTGCGCTTTTCCGCGCGGGAAACCGGCGTCGAAGCAACCCTGCACGTTTCGCAACGGGAACGCGCGGAAATCTCGGACAGAATGGCCATCGTGGCCCAGACCATCGCGAGTGTGCGCAAGAACCAGAGCGAGGAGAAGAAGAAACCATGACCGAAAGCGCGGTCCAGGAAATCCTGCACGTCGGGCATAGCCCGCCCCTGCGTGGGGTCTGCAGCGTGCCCGGCGACAAATCCATCTCCCACCGTGCCCTGCTTTTCGGAGCGCTTTGCCGAGGCGCCGTCGAGATCCGAGGATTAGGGTTGGGCGGCGACAATGCCTCCACCGCCGCGGCCTTGCGCGCGCTCGGTGTCGAGCTTCAGGTGTCCGGCTCAACAGCACGGGTCGAAGGCCGCGGGTTCTCGGGCCTGCGCCAGGCCCAGGCCGAACTCGACTGCCGCAACTCCGGCACCACCATGCGGCTTTTTTGTGGCCTTTTGGCCGGACGGCCGTTCGCGACCACGCTAACCGGCGATCCGTCGCTGTCGCGCCGCCCGATGGGCCGGGTGGCCAAGCCCTTGCGTCTGATGGGGGCGCGCATCGAGGGGCGCAGCGACTCACAGCGACCCGAGGGCCTTTTGCCGCCGCTCGTGATCGCGGGTGGAAATCTGCACGGAATCGACTACGCCTTGCCCGTGGCCAGTGCCCAGGTCAAAAGCGCGCTGGTGCTGGCAGGTTTGCAGGCCAGTGGCAAGACCTGCATCGAGGAGCCTGGGCTTTCGCGCGACCACACCGAGCGCATGTTGCGTTTTCTCGGGGCCCCCATCCACGCCGATCCGGAGACTCGCCGTGTGGTGGTGGATCCAACCGGGTGGAATGGCGAACTGACCGCATCCGCCGTTGACGTACCCGGCGATCTGTCTTCCGCGGCTTTTTTACTGGTGGCCGCCGCGGTCGTGCCGGGCAGCGATGTCGCCGTCGAGCACGTCGGGCTCAATCCCACGCGCACTGGCGTCCTGGACGCCCTGCGGGCCATGGGCGCGAACCTGGAAGTGGTTCAAACTTCGGAGGCCATGGGCGAGCCGGTGGGACGCGTGCGCGTGCGCTGGGCAGGCCCGCTGCGCGCCGAGCGGATTGCCGGGGATCTGGCCTTACGCTCGATCGACGAGATCCCGGCCCTGGCCGTCGCCTGCGCGCTGGCCGAGGGGCGCTCCGAATTCGCCGACGTGGGCGAGCTGCGCGTGAAGGAATCGGATCGCATCGCTTCCATCGCGCGCGAGCTTGCACGGGCCGGCATCGAGGTCGAGCAGACGAGCACGGGGTTCTGGGTCCAAGGCACCGGCGGACGACCGCCCAAGGGTGGTCGCGTTTCGCCCGATCGCGACCATCGCATCGCCATGGCGGGCGCCGTGCTCGGCTTGCTTTCCAACGAAGAGACCACGGTGCCGAGCGAGGACATCGCCACGTCCTTCCCGACCTTCGCGGAGATTCTGCGAACTCTCGGCGCGGACTTGCAGGTCGACGCGACGACTATCTAGAATTTCCCGCCCACCGACAAGCTGGCGGGTGTCTTGCCTGGCTCGGTGGGCAAGGCGACCAGCACGTAGCAGCCCAGCACGGTGGCGCTGACTCCCAGCCCGACGAGCAATCCACCAATACCCGGCTGCCAGCGATGTCCGGTGCTGCTGGCATTGGCGACCATGGCACCGCCGGTTACCGCGGTGGCGAAGCCAAGGGCCAGCCCGACGGCAGCGATGGGCCGTCGCCAAGATTTCGGGGGCGGGGGTGGTGGCGGCGGTGGCCGCCAGGTGGCGAGCCAGTTCTCAACCGGTCGCTTCAGCTCGTCGCCAAGCTGGATCATCTTCTGCCGTGCCTCGTCCACGGTGCACACGTTGCAGAAGCGGGTTTCGGTATCCACGGGAACGACGGCCGGGGTCGGCTCCTCGGTGCTGAGCAAGCGGGCGGTCATGGTGTACGTGTTTCCAGTCACCTTGACCGTGACCCGGATGAGATGACTTACGTCGAGCAGTTGCCCAAAACGCTTGATGCAGATCGAGCCGTCGCACTTCTGCAGTTCGGGGAAGGTGTCCATGTAGCGAGCCACGTCCACCGAATCGAGCACGTAGATGGGGGCGGTCCGGGTCACGCCCACCACGAATCCGTCCTGCAGTTGCATGGACAGGGCGGGCGAGGCGCCATCGCCTTCGACCTTGAACTCGGTGATGGCCACGCGCGCGGCCATCACCCCGCCGTGGGCCGACGGTGGGGGCACGGGCGCGACCGGGGCCGCGGGGATCGTCGTGGGCACGGCGGCGGGAGGCGTTGCGGTGGGAGGGATCGGCGCAGGGGCGACGGGGATGGGCGCGACTGGCACCGGCGCGGCAGGTTGAGGCTTGGGCGCGACTGTGTCGGTCGGAGCCTTGGATTGTGCGCGCGCGGCCCCTCCCGCCACGCAGATCACCAGGGCAACCGCCGAAGCGATTGCCAGTGCCGGGAAGTTCCGCAAGAGGTTCACGTTTTGACCCGAGATTGTCTCACACCATGGACCTGGCTACTCGGCCTTCTCCAGACGTTTTTTCATGCGCTTGAGAAGGGCATCGAACGATTCCTTAGTGATGATCTTGTTGAATTCGGCGCGGTAGTTTTCCAGCATGCTCTGCTCGTCGGTGATGACATCGTAGACCAGCCAGTGGCTGCCTTTGAAGAGGAGCTTGTACTCCATTTCGACCGTGACCTTCTTGCCGTCGCTCGAAGAGTCGAGGGTTGCATTCACGGTCGCTTCGCTGTCGGTGATGGCTTCCTTGCGGAAGCGAAGGTCGTAGTTGGGCTGGCCATGGACCTGTTTGATGTAGTTGCGCTCGATAAGGTCGCGCAGGACGCCGACAAACTCGCTGCGCTGCTTGACGGCCAGGCCATCCCAGTGGCGCGCGAGCGCCCGGTGCGCGAGCTCCTCGAAGTCGAGAAAACCGCCGACGATCTTGCGCATCTCGGAGCGTTTGGCTTCATGTTCGGGCGACCAGTCCGGCGAGGACTTCTGAAACAGCTTCTTCAGCGCCGCGTTCGACTTTTTCAGTTCGGCCATGGGGCTCGTTCCCGGCGGCGGTCGCGATGGTGCGGGCTCGGCCGGTTCCGCGTTGGCTTCCTCCTTGGCCGGGGTGGCTTTGGCTGCCTTCTTGGCCGGGGTGGCCTGGGCCTTACCGCCGAGCATTGCCCCCGCGAAACAGGTGAACAGGGACGCGCCGATCAGGATCCGGATTCGTGAAACCGATGGTGAAGCGAACTGCATGGTCCTTCATCTATACCGTGCCTTGCCGCTGCTGGGAATACACTCGGGAATACACTTGGACGACGGCTCTCGTGCTACGATCGCTTGGCCTATGACGCCGGAATTCGATCCCAAGGCCTGGCTGGCGCAACTTTCGGTCGAGATGCGCGACGGTTTCGCGCGCAACCGTCGGGTGATGTCCTACGGTGAATACATCGGCTTGCTCCACAAGGACATGGCGAGACAGGCCCGCTCGGCGGCGCACTATCTGCGCGATGTGTTTGACCATTTTGGCACGGTCAAGGTGCGCGGGCCGCGCGGCGAGGCGACCCGCTTTTGCCTCTTCGACTGCCCCTGGGACAGCGGCAAGGACTGCCTGCGCGGGCAGGAGGAGGTCCAGGGGGCGATCTACCGTCTCATCTCGAATTTCGCACGGGAAGGTCGGACCAATCGTTTGACGCTGCTTCACGGCCCCAACGGCAGCGCCAAGTCGACGGTCGTCGCGTGCATCGAGCGCGCCATGGAGCACTATTCCCACCTGGAAGAAGGCGCGCTCTACCGATTCAACTGGGTCTTTCCGGTTCAGAACGTCAGCAAGGGCGGCATCGGCTTTGGTGGGGGACAGGGCGGGGTCTCGGATGCCGAGACCTACGCCTACCTCGACGAGGATCTCATCGAGTCCAAGATCAGCGATGAACTGCGCGACCACCCGCTCTTGCTCTTGCCGCGCGACAAGCGCCGCGAGCTCATCACCACCCACCTGGCCAGCGAGATCGCCGATGGGTTCCGGCCAGCGCGCACTCTGGTCGACGGCGACTTGTCCCACCGCAACCGGCAGATCTTCGAGGCCTTGCTCGCCGCCTACCATGGCGACCTTGGACGGGTTTTGCGCCACGTGCAGGTCGAGCGCTTCTTCATTTCCCGCCGCTACCGGCAATCGGTGGCCACGGTGGAGCCCCAAATCGCGGTGGACGTGCGCACCCGCCAGCTCTCCATGGATCGCTCGCTGGCGTCGCTGCCATCGGCTCTGCAAACCGTGTCGTTGTTCGAAATGCAGGGCGAGTTGGTGGACGCCAACCGGGGCATGCTGGATTTCGAGGATCTGCTCAAGCGCCCGTTCGAGTCGTGGAAGTACCTGCTTGGCGTGGTGGAGAACGGCACCACCTCGCTCGATTTCGGCACCCTAGAAGTGGACACCGTGTTTTTCGCCACCTCGAACGAGAGTTTTCTGGCTGCCTTCAAGGAAGTGCCGGAATTTCAATCGTTCAAGGGCCGTATGGAGCTGGTGCGCGCGCCCTATTTGCTCGATGTGCGCATCGAGAAACAGATCTACGACGAGCACGTCGAACGCGGCCTCGCGGCTGGCAGCGGGCGGCACATCGCCCCCCACGTGACCTGGGTCGCGGCCATGTGGGCCGTGCTTACCCGCCTGCGCCGTCCGCAACTCGACAAGTATTCGGGCCGCCTGTCCAATCTCATCGCGCGGCTCGGCCCGCTGGAAAAGGCACTGCTCTACGCCGACGAGAGCTGCGATACCTTCTCGCACGAGGAGCACAAGGAGCTGCAGGCGGCGGTCGAAACCATCGCTCGCGAAACCGACAGCGAAATGATCTACGAAGGGCGCAGCGGTGCTTCGCCGCGCGAGATGAAACTGGTACTCATGAACGCAGCGCAAAGCTCGAAGTACGAATGTGCGTCGCCCTTCGCGGTTCTCGAAGAATTGGACGAGTTGGTGCGGGCAACCACGGTCTACGAGTTCTTGCGCCAACCGGCTGCCCCGGGCGGCTACCACGAGAACGCCGCCTTCGTCGACAAGGTGCGCGAACGGCTGCTCGCCAAGATCGCCGACGAGGTGCGCATTTCGATGGGGCTGGTGGAAGAGCGCCGCTACATCGAACACTTCGAGCGCTACATCACCCATGTGTCCTACTGGCTCAAGCACGAGAAGGTTCCCAATCCGCTGACCGGGGTGGACGAAGAGCCCGACCAAGAATTCATGGCCGATGTGGAGAGGCTGCTTGGCGTGCGGTCGAGCGGGGTGGCCCCTGCCGATTTCCGCGGAGAAGTCATCAGCAAGATCGGGGCGTGGTCGCTCGACAATCGTGGTCAGCGGCCGGACTACGAGCGCATCTTCCCGCGCCCCATCGCCGATTTGCGCGAGTCCTTCTTCTCGGAGCGCAAGCGTCAGGTCACCCGCATCAACCAGGACTTGCTGGTGTACTTGGTGGACGGTCCTGACCAGATGCTGCCCGACGCAGTGACCGCGGTGCGCACCACGCTCGACAACCTCAAACAGCGTTTCGGCTACTGCGACAAGTGTGCCAAGGACGCCGTGCTCGCGCTGCTCAAGAAGGCCTGAGAGCGCAGAGAAGACAGAGGACACAGAGGACACACGCTTTGAGCGAAGAGCTTCCTGCGTTGGTCACGGGTGCCTCGGGTCACATCGGGGCGAATCTTGTTCGCGCGCTGCTGGGCCAGGGGCGCCAGGTGCGCGTGCTGGTGCACGAGAATACAGTGGCAATAGACGGCCTGCCGGTCGAGGTCGTGCGCGCCGATCTACTTGATGGCGCCGCTATTCTGCGAGCCTGCGCAGGTGCGGGCACGGTCTTTCACTTGGCCGGCAAGATCTCGGCGGGTTGGGAATCGGACGCGGATGTTAACGCGATCAACGTGACCGGCACCCGCAACGTCATCGAAGCCTGCACCGCCACGGGCGTGAAGAGATTGGTGCACTTCAGCTCGATCCAGGCTCTTGCCGCCAGTCGGGGAATGAACGTCCTCGATGAAACCTGCGACCTCGTTCCGTTGGACGATCGCACGCGCGGCGCCTACGACCGTGCCAAGGCCGAGGCCGAGCGCTTGGTCTTGGGCGCGGCCGTGCGCGGTCTCTGCGCCGTGGTGCTCAATCCCACTGCGGTTCTCGGGCCCTTCGATTTCCAGTGCTCACCCATGGGCGAGGTCTTGGTGGCCTTGGGCCGAGGCAAGCTGCCGGTTCTGGTTGCGGGCGGTGCTTGTGACTTCGTAGATGTTCGCGACGTGGTGGAAGGCGCGCTTGCAGCCGAACAGAGCGGCCGGCACGGCGAGCGCTACATCCTGTCTGGCACACGATTGTCTCTGGTGGAGTTGGCGCGAAACTGGGCGGGCATCACCGGTCGGTCGGCGCCGCGCTTTGCGGTGCCCATGGGCCTGGCAAGATTGGCCGCGCCCTTTGCCCCGGCCTGGGCGCGCTGGCGCGGGCAGCGGCCCTTGTTCACCTCGGAATCCCTGCGCGTGCTGCGCACCCAACTTCCCGCCACCCACCGCAAGGCCGAAGGCGAACTTGGGTACCGGCCCCGGCCCATCGACGAAACCTTGCGCGACACCTGCGTCTGGATGAAAACCCAGGGCTGGCTGTGAATCACGAGCTACGCTTCTACTTCGTCCTATGGTGCCTGTGGGCCGTCGTGGCCATAGCCATAGTTCCGTATCTGCTGCTGCGGCCCGCGCCCTATGGGCGGCACAGTCGCAAGGGCTTTGGCCCACTGGTGGGCGCGCGCTTGGCCTGGCTGTTCATGGAGGCGCCGTCTCCGCTGCTGATGATCGTGTATTTTCTTCTCGGCCGCCGCCCGTTTGGCGCTGTGGCCATCGTCTTCCTCGCGCTTTGGCTGTGCCACTACGTCTATCGGGCGTTCCTGTTTCCGCTACTCTTGCCTGCGATGTCGCGGCCCATGCCGGTACTGGTGCTGGCCTCGGGCGCGCTGTTCAACGTCGTGAACGCCTATTTCAATGGACGCTGGCTGTTTTCGCTCGCCGAGCCGCGCGCCCTGAGGTGGCTGGCTTCGCCCCAGTTCGTCGTGGGAGCCTTGCTGTTCTTCTTCGGCTTTTGCGTGCACGTCCTTGCCGACCGCGAACTACGCCGTCTGCGGCGCGCGTCCGGCGGTGAACGCGCCCTGCCGGGCGGCCCGCTCTTTCGCGTTCTGTCCTGCCCGAACTACTTCGGCGAAATCGTCGAATGGACCGGCTTCGCACTGGCCACCTGGTCGCCCGGCGGTCTGCTCTTCGCGCTGTGGACCGCGGCAAACCTGGTGCCGCGCGCGCTTCACCACCATCGCTGGTACCGCGAAAAGTTCCCCGACTACCCGCCCGCGCGACGCGCCGTGGTGCCCTTCCTGTTCTGACCGTCCCAAACCGGGCTAGTAAGAAAATTGCGGGGCAGGGGCGACGCCCGGATACTGGGCAAGCCCACCATGAGTCGCAAGAGCCGCATCGGAAACGCTTGGATTTTGCGAGGACTGGCAGCGGCGATGTTGGCCGCGACCTTCGGCTACGGTCCCTACTACCTCTACGCGCAGTCGGGTTTTGCCCGCTACCTGCAACTGCGCCGTGAGCTGGCCGTCACCGAGGTGAGGAACGCGCGACTGCGGGGCGAGAACGAGCGACTGTTCCGCGAGGCCGAGGCCTTGCGCTCGGACACGCGCGCGGTGGAAAACGTGGCCCGCGCCGACCTCGGCT
>Ga0265342_10000269_pt1 | contig 58369 bp, 46 predicted proteins | sample 4CB327metaG_FD_203125 | JGI IMG/M metagenome (GOLD analysis project Ga0265342, IMG submission 203125) | Rhizosphere microbial communities from Carex aquatilis grown in University of Washington, Seatle, WA, United States - 4-CB3-27 metaG | ecosystem: Host-associated > Plants > Roots >...
TGGTTCATTCGGTTGAAATGCTCGTGTTTCTGTGGCCATGAGGAAAGGGTTTGTGGCGTAGTGCGAGCCGCTGCGGTCCGCCAACTAGCTACAGTATGCCACAGACTTGTTAATCATAGTTAACTAATTAACTTATATTTAATTACGACGCTGAAGGCGGACCTAGCCAAACCGCCTCCGCGGCTGGACGCCCAAGAATGCAATTCCCCGTAGATAGCTCAATCAAAACGGTTTGATCATAGTTCTGACTCTTTACCTTGAGAGCCTTTCCGGGGCCGATGCCGGCCTGATGAAGAAATAAAAGCAGCTTCGGATCTCGTTCCTGCAGGCTGGTCACGGTGTAGCGTTGCCCCTCAGCCGCCTCAGAAAGCGGTACCTCGCCGCGCCTCTTACGCTCGGCAGGATTCTCCGGCAACACGGCGTTTCCGTGTGGGCACGCGCCGCCTTCACCCAGCCGCTCTCTCAGTTTTTCTTCGAATGCGGGAGAAACAGCGTGCTCGAGCCGTTCGGCTTCCTCGTGGATTTCATGCCACTCCATGCCGAAGATCTCGCTTAGCATGCGTTCGATCAGGTGGTGCCGCAGCGCGGTTCGATACGCCGTTTCACGTCCCGCCGGCGTCAGCCGCACAATGCCGTCCTCACCCGTCTCCACCAGGCCATCGCGCTTCAGGCGCTTGAGCGCCATGGTCACCGCTGGCGCTGAAACTTCAAGCCAATGCGCCAGCATCGCCGGGATCACCTGGTGCCCTTCAGCCTCGGCTTCGAGAATCGCCTTCAGGTAATTCTCTTTGGAAACATGGATCGAATCTCTCATGGCTTTGCTTCATCTACTCTAAACGCTTTCGCTCATTTCCATCGGTCGAAGGTATACGCCAATCGCAACCTGAAGCTCTTGCTACAAAATAAAATCCCCCAGCCGCAGCCGGGGGATACAGGCTAATAGCTAACAGCCAGTCTCGAGTTACTTTACCTGCACCTTAGGCTCCACCGATAATCCCGGTCGCAGCTCATGGTTCGGATCTTGCTTGGCCAGATCGGTAAAGTCGATGCGCACCGGGACTCTTTGCACAACCTTGACGTAGTTACCAGTTGCATTCTCAGGCGGGAACAAGCTCAGCACCGAACCTGTCGCTCCGCCAATCTGGGTGACTTTTCCGTCGTAGTCTCGGCCGGTCGAGTCCACGTGGATCGTAACGGCCTGGCCCGCCAGCATATGCCGCAGCTGCGTTTCCTTGAAGTTGGCCGTGATCCAGATATCGTCGAGTTGAACGAGCGTGAGCAGGTTCTGACCCGATGACACGTTCTGATTTAGTTCAACGCTCTTGCGCGTAATGATTCCGGCAACCGGCGCCACAATTTTGGTGTAGCCCAGGTTCAGCTTTGCCATGTCTACTTGAGCCTGTGCCTGCTGCACCTGCGCCTCAGCCTGCTTGAATCTTGAGTTCTGCGCAACAACTTGCTGCGGTCCTGTCTGCGCATACTTCAACATGGCCTGCGCCTGCGCCTGCTTGTCATGAGCGAGCCGCACGCCCTGCTCCGCGGCCATCTGCGTAGCGTTGGCGTCGGCAAGTCCTGCTTTGGCGGCATCGGCAGCGGCAACTGCAGCGTCCCACTGTTGCTTGCTGATAACGTCTTTCTCAACCAGGGGCCGGTAACGCTCCAGATCGGCCTGCGCCTTGGTGTTGTTGGCCTGCGCCTGCACTACGCGCGCCTTCACTGCTTCAAGCTGTCTTTCAGCCTGGAGCACTCCAGCCTGCGCACTACTCACATCGGAATTCGCTGAACTCAGATTGCTGCCTGTGTTTACGCTCAGGATCGGCACAGCCACTCCCAGCGCCGCAGCATTGGCCCTGGCGCTGGCCAGCGCCGCCTCAGCATTTTCCTCTGCCACTTGAAAATCTTTCGGATCAAGATCGGCAATGGGATCTCCCGCCTTGACGTACTGGTTCTCGGCGACGTAGACCTTGATCACCTGGCCGGCAATGCGCGAGCTTACCTGGATAAGGTGGCCGTTCACTTGTGCGTCGTCTGTGTCTTCACTGAACGTTGAGCGCCACCAGATGCCGACGGCGACCAGCACAATGACTAAGACTACGGCCACCAGAATGCCCCTGCGGCGCGTCTGTGGCTTTTCGATCTCTGTCTCTGTGATCGGCTCGTTCGGTTCGGGTGTGGGATTTGTATCCGCCACGTTTACTTTCCTCCCAAATAGTTCTTATAACTGGAGCCTGCACCCAGCGCACGCGCCAAACTCAGCTTGGCCACGTTATGCCGGTAGAGGCTGGTTACGTATTGATCATTTGCCTGCGCCACCGACTGCTGTGCCTGGCTCACTCCCAGGTTGTCGCTCACGCCGTTGACATAGCGTTCCTGCGCTTCTTTCAATTCCTCGTTCGCCAGGTCAACACTGGAGCGCGCCACTTCAACCTGCTGCTGCGCCGACTGAATATCCAGCAGCGCATCGCGCACATCCGCATCCACCTGCGCGCCTTTATCGCTCAACTGCGCCTTGGACAAATCCAACTGCGACTGCGCAATTTCCGCATCGCCGCGAAACTGGAATTCCTTGAACAGCGGAACCTTGATTGCGCCGGTGGCGTCGCCCGTGCCGTGCGAGCTTTTAAGGTTGACACCGATATCGCCGTAGTCGCCTGACACTGTCACCGTCGGCAACCGTTCGGCAGTGGCCGCTTTGCGCTGCTCTTCTGCCGCCCTGGCCTGCTCCATCATTGCCGCAAGGTCTTTGCGATTGGCATGCGCTTGCTCGATAGCCGTATTCACATCGAATTGGTCGAACACTGCAAAGGGCGTTTTGTCCGTCAGCGTAAAGCTCTGCGCCAGAGGCAGTCCGATGGTCCGCGCCAACGCCAGCTTGTCTTTTTCAAGCGAGTTGCGCGCCACAATCAGTTGTTGCTGCAGGCTCTGGTAATCCACGCGAGCGCGTAGTTCATCGAGTCTGGGCGCTGTACCGGCATTGTGGCTGGCTGTTGCCTGGTCCAACGAGATCTTCGCGGTAGAGACTTGAGCTTCAACGCTCGTTACCTCCGACTCGTCTGCCAGGGCCAGCAGGTACGCATTCCCCACTGTCAACACCACCAGGTCCTGCGCGTCCTGCGCCGTGAGCGTTGCCGCCGCAAAGTTATGCTTCGCCGCCAGGTAGTTGTGCAGCGCGTTCAGGTCCACTACTGACCAGTTCAGTGAAGCGCGCAGATCGGTAAATCCGAACGGCCCAATAATCTTGGGAAAGCCCGGTATACGCAAGCCCTGCGCGGGGAGATCCACTTGCGTCAGGGCTTCAGACGCTTTGAAATCCACCGAAGGCAATAGCGACTGAAGTTCAGTGAGCCTCTGGCCGCGTGCCGCTGTCGTCTGGGTACCGCTCAGAATGATTCCCAGGTTAGTCTTCAGCCCCCGTTGAATGGCATCGTCCAGAGACAATTCAATGGGCTGCGCCGTGGCCTGACCCGTGGCAACGCTGCCCTGAAAACTGGCCGCTGTCGGCGTGGTCTGGTTCGGCACTGAAATCGTCTGTGCGTGGGCCACTGCCGCCGAAAAAATGGCAAGACTAAGCAGCCCCGCGCTGGCACAGGGAATGGTCGTACTCCTCAGCAGAAATTTTGACAGGATCAAGGTAGTTCAACTCGCTGCGAAATGCTTTTGTCAGAAAAAGATGCCGCCCATATAGATGCGCGGATTGAGGCCCAGGGTTCTCAAACTCGATTGTACAGACCCCGATGCGGGTCGCGACGTGATGGCCGACAACCCCTCTTTTTGAACAAATTACGCTTGTTGGTCAAGAATTCCGGCTGTGGAAACCCCGCAAGATATCCTCGCTGGAATTTGTTGAAACAATCAAAGTCGAAGCCGCCGTAAGGAGGCTGAACAAGTCTACCGACGGCGCTCGCCGGTGGCTCTGAAACGCAGTGGTGAGTAACTTTAATCGTCAAAAAGCCGCCGCGGCAAACGTAAGAACGTCTGTCGAGGCGGCCGATCTTCTTCCAGATTCTAGCTTTTCGCTGAAGCCTGGATTAGTTGCGAGGCGATTGAACACAGCCCCTGGCGAAATACCGCGCGCACTCCATCGTCTGTCCACCCGGCAGCCTGGGGGCCGCCGTTCTCTACCAGCAACGCAGCCGTTTCCGGAGCAGTAAATCCGGCCACTGCGCGCAGGGCAAAGATGGTCCGCATATCTGCGGGCAGGTTCTCAAGCCAGTTGCGCACGCGATTGCGCTCCGGCCCAGCCATCATCTGCTCCAGCTCAACTCTGGAAACACCAGCCGCTTCGAGATCGTCATCTTCAATGCATCCACCTGACGGCTCAATGCCCTCGGGAGCCGCCAGACCGCAGGGATTACGCTGCGCAATCATCTGCAAAGCGGCCCTGGCAAGCGCGCGACGGCTGCTCTTGCGTCCTTCTACCGGATCGTGACACGCGGCCACTTCAGTAGTCGCCACCGCTGTCTCCACCAGTCGCACGCTATCTTCGCCTTCGCCCACCAGCATGGAGGCCAGGCTGTAGAGTCCGGCTGCGATTGCGTTCATCATCGCGTCCATTCCTTCCAGCGCCCGGGCAACCGTCGCTTCATCCTTTACCTTTCCGTCAAGGAGACCGCGCACGCGGTCTGCAAAATCCTTGGCGCCGTCCGGTATCGGCGGGGGCGGAATGCTTATGTGCGAAATAGGAATCGGCTCATTCGGCATATTCGGGGCTCCTTTGCAGGGGATTCAGGAAGGACGGGAAAATAACTGGACTCGGCCTGCGCACAAAATCGATTCTCATTCCGACCAGGCGGGCCGCTTTACGTTCGTCAAACAAGCTCTCTTATTATCCTCAACCAGTCTCGTATACGAGTCAATCCAGAAACCGGTTCCACGGAGGCCGCATTTTCCGGCTCGTCGGTCAATCTGATTAATAAGACGCAGCTTGCGCCCTTATATTGCACTGAAATCAAAAAACATTCGCCGCCCCTGGGCAAAGGGCGGCGAAACGAGGTTGACTTGAAGTTGTTGTGGATCAGCTGGGAAGCATTTGCAACTATGGAAGTTCTCTCACCCAGATGTTCCTGAAGCTGATCGGTTCGCTTTTGTCTCCATGCGCCTGCAATTTAATCGGCGCGCGATCGTATTTCTTGTAGTACGGTTTGCCGATGAACAATGTTTGCCCAATCAGCTGAAAATGATTCTGCACCAGCACGCCATTCATAAACGCCGTTACGTATGCCGGACTCTTCAATGAGCCATCCTCATTGAATGTCGGAGCGGTCCAGACAATGTTGTACGTCTGCCACTCGCCCGGCTTGCGGTTAGGGTTCACAAGCGGAGGGTTCTCCTTGTAAATGGCGCCCGCCTGCCCATTGACATAAGTTAGGTTGTTATACGAGTCAAGCACCTGTAATTCGTAACCGTCGTCGTTAGGCCCGGTCGACGCCAGAAAAACGCCGCTGTTTCCGCGCGCCTGTCCGCTGCCTGTAATGTTCTCGGGGATTCTCCACTCAACGTGCAGTTGGTAATTTTTAAAAGTTCGCTTGGTCTGGATGTTCCCTATCCCTGGTCCTTTTTTCACGGTTAAAATCCCATCGCCCACTATCCATTCCGCGGGCGCGCCAGTCTGCGCATTCACCCACTGGTCGAGACTCTTGCCGTCGAACAACACGATCGCATCGGAGGGAGGCGCTGCGTCGGTCGCTCCCGGCGTCACCACCGCCGGCACCGGAGTCCAGATTTCGGTTTCTTCAGGCTTCATCCCAGCGTTCTGTTGACCGCTGGCGAACCCGGCAAAGGCAAAGATCGACACGAAAGAGACAAGCTGAATTTTCTTGAAGTGCGTCATGAGCAAACACGATACACCCGCCACACCCCGAACAGGCAAGCGTTTGTTGGTCGCCGGCTCTTCACCCGTCCCGGACCCCACTCAATTGTTCATCAAGCTGTAACGCACAAGCTTTCCTATGGTTACCAAGCCATTCCAATCGAACTCCGCACACTGAAAGAATGGCTTCGAACTGCCAATCCAAACCCAAACGCTGTAGACTGCCATCTACGGCGCTGAGACAGCCATGGCAAGAATCTCCCAGAAACCAAAGCTCTTCAACGGTCGCGACTACTCGTGGATGCAGTTCAATCGCCGTGTGCTTGAAGAAGCCGAAGATCCGACCAATCCCCTGCTCGAGCGCGTCAAGTTTCTTGCCATTACCGGCTCCAACCTGGACGAATACGTTGAAATCCGCCAGGCCGGACTGATGCAGCGCATTGAAGACGGCTACCGTGAGCAAGGTTACGACGGCTTGCGCCCCGCCGAATCGCTCGCCACACTCACCTCCGAGATTCACTCTTTCGTCGCTGCGCAATATACCTGCTGGAACAAGATGTTGCTGCCTGAGCTGCGCAAGCAGGGTGTCCTGCTGCTCGACTGGGAAGAACTCGATGACGAAGCACGCGTGTTCGCTAAAGACTACTTTCAGCGCGAAGTCGATCCGCTTCTAACGCCCATCTCCATCGATCCTGCGCACCCGTTTCCTCGTGTGCTTAACAAGGCGCTATGTCTGGCCCTGCTGCTGCGCGTTAAACGCCGCAGTTCCGGCCCGCAGGTGCTGGGCGTGGTTACTGTGCCGCGAGCGCTGCCACGCTTTGTCCGCCTGCCCGCACCAGAAGGCAAATACCACTACCTGCTGCTGCAGGATCTGATCGCGCAGCACTTGTCCGGTATGTATCGCGGCTATGAAGTGCTGGCCCACGCATCGTTCCGCGTCACGCGCAACTCAAACCTCTACTTCGAAGAGGAAGAAGCGCGCTCGCTGCTTGAAACCATTCGCGTGGAATTGCACAACCGTCGCAAAGGCGATGCCGTTCGCCTCGAAATCGAAACTGGCGGCGATCCGGAAATCGTCGAGCGGCTGCGCGTGAATTTTGAGCTGGATGAAGACCAGGTCTTCCGCTGCGATGGGCCCGTCAATCTTTCGCGCCTCATGTTCTTCTACGAAGATGTGCGGCGGACCGATCTCAAGTTCCCGCCGTTTACGCCGCGATCGCTTGTGCTTAGCCGCAAATCCACAAACATCTTCGACGAGCTGCGTCAGCACGATGTTCTGCTTCACCATCCATACGACTCGTACGAGCCGGTTGTGGATTTCATCCAGCAGGGCGCCGACGACCCGGCGGTGATGAGCATGAAGCAGACTTTGTACCGCACCAGCGCAGACTCGCCGGTGTTCAAGGCGCTGACTGAAGCTGCCGCCACCAAGGAAACCACGCTCGTTGTCGAGCTGATGGCGCGCTTCGACGAGGCGTCGAACATCCGCTGGGCACGGAGCATGGAAGATGCGGGCGTGCAGGTATTTCACGGGGTTGTGGGGCTCAAGACGCACTGCAAACTGGCATTGCTAGTGCGCCGCGATGAGGACGGCGTCACCCGTCGCTACTGCCATCTCGGCACCGGCAACTACAATCCCGTTACAGCGCGGTTCTACACCGACTTGAGCGTCCTCACCTGCGACCCTCAGATTACCGAGCGCGTCCACATGGTCTTCAACTACCTCACTGCTCACGCTGAGGTCGACGACTACAGCCCGCTCCTCGTTGCGCCGCTTACCATGGCAGAAAGTTTCCTGCGCCTCATCCGTCGCGAGCAGGAACACGCGCAGGCAGGCAGGCCCGCACAAATCATCGCGAAGATGAATGCGCTGCTCGAGCCCTCCGTGATTGAGGCTTTGTATCAGGCTTCGCAAGACGGCGTAGAAATCGACCTCATTATCCGCGGCCTTTCGATTCTCAGGCCCGGCGTTCCCGGCCTGTCGGAAAGAATTCGCGTACGCTCAATCGTCGGACGTTTTCTTGAGCATTCGCGCATCTTCCATTTTGCCAACGGCGGTAACGACGAAATCTATCTGGGCTCCGCAGACTGGATGCCGCGCAATCTCTTCGAACGCTGCGAAGTTGTCTTCCCGGTGCGCGATGCCGCGGTACTCGCCCGCATTCACAATGAAATTCTGCCTGCCTACCTGGCCGACACCGTAAAGGCGCGCATTCAGCAGCCCGACGGAACCTACATTCGCGCCGGCAAGCTGATGAAAGATGCGCCGGCGTTTTCAAGCCAGGATTTCCTGATGAGGCTCGCCGAAGGCAAAGTTGAAATCGACGCCATCCCCGCGCCTGAAAAGACCGCCCCGACCCCGAAGCCCGCCGCGAGGCGCACTAAATCCAGTCCGAAAAAAACGCCGGCGACAGTCTGATATTTACGGCCTCCTTCGCGGCAAACATCATCGAAGCTAAAGACGGGTAGACCAGACAGGCAAACCAGTTGACGAGTTTCCAAGTTTACGAGTCTACTGTCTACTGTTCTTGTTCACTTGTAAACTTGTAAACTGCCTTTCGAAAGGAGCATCCCATGCGCAAGCATTGGCTCAAAGTCGGTATAGGCATCGTCGCCGTTGTCTTCCTTGTCATTGCTCTCATTCCGTTGTTCGTGAACGCTGACACCTTCAGGCCACGGGTCGAAACCGAGCTAACGAGCGCGCTTGGACGCAAGGTCACGCTGGGGCATCTGAGTCTTTCAATCTTCAGTGGCAGCCTGGTTGCAGAAGACATTTCGATTGCCGACGATCCAGCCATGTCTGCAAGTCCGTTTGTTCAGGCGAAGAACTTGCACTTAGGAATTGAGATGGGGCCGTTCCTCTTCCATCGTTCCATTCAGATCACCGAAATTACCATCGACGCGCCATCCATTAATCTCATTCATGCGGCCAACGGCACATGGAACTTCTCAAACATCGGCAGCTCAGCTCAGAAATCCGAGGACTCTACATCGCAGGCCAGCATGATTCCTGCGCTAACCATTGGTGAGTTCAAAATCAAGGACGGCAGTGCAACTATCTCCTCGCTTCCTGCCTCAGGTAAGCCGTTCACCAGCTCGGACATCAACCTTTCCATCAAGCAGTTTTCTTTCCTGAAGGCATTTCCCTTTGAGTTGTCCGCCAAGTTCCCCGGCGACGCAGCTCTCGAGCTCAATGGAAACGCAGGCCCCATTTCGCAAAAGGACGCGGCCGACACACCATTCGATGCCAAATTGAAGCTGACTCACTTTGACCCGGTGGCTGCAAACGTTGTGGAACCAGGCCAAGGCATCGCCATGGTCGCTGACTTCGATGGCCAGGTTGCATCGGACGGCAACAACCTGACCAGCAAAGGAAGCATCAAGGCCTCAAAGCTTCAACTCTCGCGCAGCGGATCGCCCGCCCCGCAGCCAGTCACGATCAACTACGACGTCACCGATCATCTCGATGCGCGCACTGGTCAAATCTCCGATATCTCGGTTCAATCCGGCTCTGCCGCGGCGCGCGTAGCCGGCATTTTTCGCCTTACCGATCCGACCCCGACTGTCGACCTCCACCTTTCGGCGCCCAATCTGCCCATCGATCAGCTTGAGGACATGCTCCCCGCCGTCGGTATCAATCTGCCCAGCGGCTCGCGGCTTCGCGGCGGCACTCTCACTGCAAATCTCTCCATCACCGGCCCGGCGACTGCTACGACGATTAAAGGACCGGTCGAGATCGATAAAACAGAGTTGGCTGGCTTCGATCTCGGATCAAAAATTCAAGGCATGAGTAACCTGACCGGAACCAAGGGCGGCACTCAAATTGAAAAGCTCAGCACGGACCTTGAGTCCTCGCCACAGATGACGAAACTCAGCAACCTCTACGGATCTGTGCCGGCAATCGGAACAGCAAGCGGCGGCGGCACCGTGGCGCCCTCAGGCGCGCTCGATTTCCAGCTCGTCGCCAAGTTCAGCAGCGCATCTGCAGTTGGTTCTCTTGCCAACACGGGACTGAACGCGCTTGGAAGCTTGCTCGGCAACCGGACTATCAACGCAGCGGATAAGGGCGTTCCGCTCACCATCACCGGCACCACTTCAAACCCATCAATACGCGCCGATTTGAAAACCTTCGTCAAGCAGCAAGCTGGCGGATTGCTGTCGCAACCGAACGGTCAGCAACAGCCCAGCAATCAACAGCAGCAAATCAACAACACAGTCAAGGGCTTGAAAGGGCTCTTCGGCAAATAGGCGCCCAGCGGATAAAATCAAATCAGTGCCGTGTCCCCTCGCTCAGCGCCGATTGCTCGACGATTCAAAGCGCCTTTCAACAATCCGCTTTGTTACAGGCCACGAGTTGAGTCGTGCCGAATTACAGCATCTACCAGAAATGCGGCATCGCGAAACTCCATTTCACGCGCCGCGTCCGCTTCGCTATTGGCACCTTTCCAGCCTCGACGCGCCAACTGTCGCGTTGACCTGGTGCATCGCATTTGCCTGGACGGTCAACGTACGACTTCCCTGGTGGGTTCTCGTCTTGCTTTCGATGGGAGTTTGGGCAGTTTACATAGCAGATCGCCTGCTCGACGCACGCGGTTCAATGCGGAGGTCGAAGCTTGAGCAGCTCCATGAACGGCACCTTTTTCATTGGCATCATCGCCACATTCTCGCACCCATCGCGGCGGTTTGCGCACTGGCCGCTGCATGGATCGTCTTTGAAGTGATGCCGCGCGCGACGCGAGAACACGATTCGCTGCTCGCCGCCGCGTCTGTTCTCTATTTCACGCGCGTGCATACGGGGCGCCGGATTCTTCCGATGCTTTCGAAGGAATCTCTCGTCGGAATTCTGTTCACTCTCGGATGCGCTCTCCCCGCTTTTACGCGCGCTCATTTCTCGCCGGAAATTCCAGTTTCGACACTTCTGATCACAGCCGCATTGTTCGCGCTTTTGGCATGGCTGAACTGTTTCGCAATCGACCGCTGGGAAACGCATGGCGTGCAAACTCCTGGCATTCCGATTTCGCTGCTCGCACTTTCGTTGGCTGCCGCGTCGCTCATTTGCGCAATTCTGCTGGCCGCATCGCATCCACGATCGGCGATCCTGCTTGCATGCGGAGCCACGGCCGCACTGCTGCTTGCCGCTCTCGATGGTGTTCGTGCGCAACTTACTCCAGTCACGCTTCGCGCAGCGGCCGATCTCGCGCTACTCACTCCGGTATTGCTTCTCGCGCTGGCTCCGCTGCTCGGCAAATGAGCGCGACACCCAATCCTGCACCGCCAGATTTCAGCCCGCTCGCTCCCTTCTATCGCTGGATGGAGATGGCGAGTTTCGGCCCGGTTCTTCAACGGAGCCGATGCGCCTTCATCGATGACCTCAGTGATCGCCGCCGCGCCCTTATCCTCGGCGACGGAGATGGCCGCTTTACGGCACGCTTTCTACGCGCAAATTCTCAAATTCAAATCGACGCTGTCGACGCCAGCGCTGCCATGCTCGATGAACTCCGCCGCCGCGCCGGCCTGGATGCCCCTCGCGTCCACACAACATGCGCCGACACACGTTACTGGCAACCAGCAAGTCCGCTGTATGTCCTCGTAGTAACTCACTTCTTCCTCGATTGCCTGACTACAGCAGAAGTTCAATCTCTCGCCAACAAAATGCGCGCCGCCGTCGTGCCCAACGCGCAGTGGCTGATTTCGGAGTTCGCTGTCCCTGCAGGCTGGCATGGCAGGTTCATCGCGCGTCCACTCATTCGCACACTCTATTGGGCTTTCGACTTGCTCACCGGACTCAAAGTCCGCACACTCCCCGACTATCACGCTGCCTTGCGCTGGGCCGGCTTCGAACTTGTGCAGGAACGGCGCTGGCTTGGCGGTCTTCTCGCCAGCGAGCTTTGGCAGGTTAATTTATGCGCGCTCACCGCCAGGGGAGATATTCTTTAAGCCATGGGTTCACATCCAGCGGCCTCCCCGCCCGTCGCATTTCAAATCAACGCTGCCGATAACGTCGCCACTCTGCTCGAACCCGCCATGCCGGGACCGGTGGTCGTGCGCGGCTTCGCGGGAGAAAAGCAAATCGTTGCGGAGCAGGCCATCGAGCACGGGCATAAGATTGCCATCGCAACCATCGCTCCGGGTGAGAGCATCATCAAGTTCGGCGTAGTCATTGGCGCGGCCACCCGTGCAATCCAGCAGGGCGAATGGGTGCACCTGCACAACTGTTCCAGCCGACTCGACGAACGCTCCAACGCATTCGACGTACGCACCGGAGTGCCTGAGGATGTGACTTATGAATGAAACGGCGTGGCAAGGCTATCTCCGCAGCGATGGCCGTAAAGGCATCCGCAACATCATCCTCGTTGTTTACACGGTTGAGTGCGCCAGCCACGTTGCGCATGCTATCGGTCGCGATGAAGACGATGTACACGTCATCGGTTTTCCCGGCTGTTACGACAACCAGTATGCCATCCGCATGATCCTCGCCCTCGGCCGCCACCCGAACATTGGCGCGGTTCTCGCCGTCGGTCTGGGATGCGAGTACACGCAGCCGGCCAAGATCGCACAAACTGTGCGCGAGTCAGGCCGCCCCGCCGACGCTTTTTTTATTCAGGAAAATGGCGGCACCAAAGCCAGCATCGACCGCGGCAAACAGACAATAGCTCGCCTGCGCGCAGAGATGAACAGCCAAACTCAGATGGTACCCATGGGTTGGTCCGACCTTGTCGTCGGCTCAGAATGCGGCGGCTCCGATGGAACTTCCGGCCTCGCCGGCAACCCCGTGGTCGGCGCGTTTTTTGATCTGCTTGTCGATCGCGGCGGCTCCGCCATCTTTGAAGAGATCGTGGAGATGATCGGCCTGCGACATATCCTCGACGCCCGCGCAGCCTCGCCGCAAGCCCGTACACAACTGCTGGCCGCCTACGATAAAGCCGAACACTACTGCCGCGAAGTGCGCCAATACTCCGTTGCGCCCGGCAACTTTGCCGGCGGTCTCACAACTATTGAAGAAAAAAGTATGGGCGCATTCGCCAAGAGCGGCAGCCGCCCCATTCAAGGAGTAATCCGCGTTGCCGAGCGACCTCCGCACAACGGCCTCTGGCTTCTGGATTCAGTGCCCGATCCGCACTTCATGCAATTCGGCTACACCAACCCCAACGACACTGAAGGCATCATGGATCTGATCTGCGCCGGATCGCAAATTATTCTTTTTGTCACCGGCCGCGGCAGCGTCATCGGCAGTGCAGTCTCGCCGCTTATCAAGGTCACCGGAAACAGCATCACCTACAACCGCATGCGCGACGACATGGACTTCAACGCCGGCCGCATCCTGACTGGAAACATTACGCTGCCCGCTGCCGCTGAAGAGCTCGCCGCCCTTGTGCAAGCCGTTGCCGCAGGACAGCAATCAAAGCCGGAAGCCCTGGGGCATCGCGAGTATTTCCTCATGTACAAGCACCAGGACACGCCTGCTCTCGACGCCGGCTGCCGAGCCTGAAACGTCGCAAATTGGCTCTAACCGATTATTTTCCAAAGATATGCCGCCTCTTCGTCTTAGCGTTGGTGCCAACTCAATTGTTACAGTTATGTTAAAATTTAATTCCTGGTAGTCGCTCCTCTCCCGCAAGAGCCCAGCTGACCCCATAGTTATGATCCTCTACTTAATGCGCCATGCGAACGCCGGACTGTTCCGGGAGAACCCCACTCTCGACGCCAAGCGGGGACTCGTCAAAGAAGGCAAAGAGCAGTGCATGCTGATGGCACGCATGCTCAGTGCGCTCAAGGTGCAGGTAGATGTCATTGTTTCAAGCCCGCTGAAGCGCGCTACTCAGACGGCCCAGTTTGTCGGCACCGAGTTAGGCTATGACGGCAAAGTGGAAACCAGCAAAGCGCTGCTGCCCACCGCCGACTTCACCGCGTTCCAGGACATGCTCATAAAATATTCGGGGCGCGAAGGTCTGCTGGCCGTCGGGCACAATCCCATCCTCTATCAATTTCTTGGCCGTCTTATTACAGGCAATGGGGGGGCGGCGATACGCATGCGCAAAGCTTCAATTGCTCGGGTTGATCTTGATCATCACCCGCCGCGCCTGCAGTGGCTCATTGATCCGCGCTCGGCGCGCGCTATTTATGCCAGCGTGGCCAAGAGCTCGCGCCCGAAAACTTCGCGGAAGTAGCCGGCCTCTTTGCGCAGCGACCATAACTCAAGTTCGGCGCCCGTACGCCCCGGCCGCACTTCAAAGTACACACGCTTTGGATAGACCTTTACGGCAACGCGAAGGACGTCGCTGGCGCGGTCCTGGTTGAGGGCCACCGCCAAGCGTAACAGCACAACAGCGCGGTGAACGTTCTTATGTTCTTCCGCGGGAATATTGCGCAGTGCGCGGTCGTCGGGCTGCGGACGGCTCTTGCCCTGGTAGCGCGCAATCGCCGACACCAGCGTGCGCTGCAGTTGCGTGAATCCGTAGATTTCCGTGCTTGAAATAATGTATTGCGTGTGCCGGTGATGTCCCTGGTGATTGATGAACTTGCCGGTATCGCGCAAAAACGCCGCCGCGGACAGCCAGCTCTCGTACTCCGGCTTCAGTTGATGCAGCGATTGCAGTTCTCGAAACAGCTGCAGCACATGCGTCCGTACCGGTTCGGCTTGTTTTGGATCTACTCCATATCGTTTCGCCGTCGCCAGGACGCTTTGCCAGCGTTCGAACTCAAACTCCGCGTGCGTATTCGCACGCGCATCCTGCTCGGCCAGCATCTGCGCCAAGATGCCGTCCCGCAGTCCAAGTGGAGAATAGCGGAACCCCGCCAGGCCGAAGCTTTCCAGCAGTTCTGCATACACCTCGGCTCCGGCCACAATAATTTCCGCGCGCCGCGGCCCGATGCCCGGCACAGCCTCGCGCTCCGGCAGCGACATTTTTGAAAGCGCGGTGGCAAGCTTGCGCACCGAGCGCGTGGGCACCATCGCGGGTGTTTCGCCGCGTCCTCGCAGGCCTGCGCGAGCACTCTGCCCATTGTTCAATCGCACGCCTGCCGCATAGGCATCACTCAACGCGGCAGCAGTGCCTGATGTTGCAATCACCAGCGGCACTTTGCCCGGCTGAATTCTGCGATGCGCACGGCGAATCTCGCGGCCGATCCACTGCCGCATGCGTTTCAGGCCGTCCTTTGGAGCCGGATCGGTGCTTAGAAACCCTTCAGTCAAGCGCACCGCGCCCAGCGGCATGCTCACGGTTTCTTTAATGCGCTTGTGTTCTGAAAGCGTGATCTCGCAACTGCCCCCACCCAGGTCAAGCAGCAGAACCCTGCCGGCCGCTCCCGCTTCAGCGCCGGTTACGCCCAGGTGAATCAGGCGGCCCTCTTCAAGGCCGGAGATGATCTCCATGTTCCAGCCGGTTTCAGCTTTCACCCAAGCCTGAAACGCCGCGCCGTTGCGCGCATCGCGCATGGCCGAGGTGGCCACCACGCGAATCTGATCCACTCCGTGCGCCTGCACAGCGCGTTGAAATCGCTTGAGAGCGCGCAGCGTTTGCGCCATCGCCTCAGGGGAGACGAGTCCCGAGTCGAACACGCTTGCGCCCAGCCGCGTAACTTCGCGATCCTCCGCCACGGTCTTCAAATGATGGGCAACGACCTTGGCGATCTTCATTCTGCACGAGTTCGATCCAATGTCGATGGCGGCAAAAGTTGGCATGAAGTTTTCGAACTCCCCAGTAAGTGAAAATGGCTACTTGGGCCAAGATACACGACACGACCGTTGATCGGCTGCAAGGAAAATCGGGGCTAAATTGGGCGGCTTGCGGCGCTGGTTATGGGAGAGAAATGGGGCGGCAAAGGGCACGCGGTGGGTACTTAAAGGTGTGGTTACAGCTATACCCGAAAGGCCAATTTCCTGGTACAAGGGGGCCCTGTGAAACTGTGAAATTTCGGGTGAGGGAGCGCGTTCAACCTGCTATTTGGGAAATGGAGAGCTATCTGCGATGCTTGAAGGCAGGCTGGCCGGATGAACGGCGTTTTCAAGGGCTGATACGGCGGTTTTCCCGATTGCGCCTTTGTAATCAGCATTCTGAGGATTTACGTTAGACCAAAAAAATGACGCTTTTCGCCCCCATGGCTCTCACTGCACCGATCGTCGCGTCTAACCATATGAAAGGTGAATAATGGCGACTTACACGCCTCTTGCGCTTGGCGCCAGGCGCTCCTTATTTAGAACTGTTCTCTGGATTTTTCTTGGCATAACTACGCTGTTTGTCTTCATCACTTCAGAAGTTCTCCTGGTGACCGATTACCCCATGTACCACGCTTACCGTCTGCAAGTTATCGCGGACCGCCATCTCCTCATCCCACATACGCTTGCTGGAATGCTCGCTCTCTTGATTGGCCCGATCAATTTCTCCTCGCGGATACGCCAGCGCTATTTGAAACTCCATCGTGTCCTCGGCCGGATCTACGTTATCTCCGTGTTTATTGGCGCTGCAACCGGAGTTGCACTCGCTACTGGCCGTCCGGGCTTGCCCGGAACCTCAATGCAGGCGGCGGCATGGATTGTCTGTACCAGCGCTGCCCTAATCACCGCGCGAAATCGCCAAATCGTTCAACACCGTCAGTGGATGGTGCGTTCCTACGCCGTCACCTTTACATTCGTCTCCAGCCGTTTGCTCAACCTCTGGCCTCGATATTGGAGTCACCTCGGCGACAGCCTCGCCGCTGTCGGTGTCATCGCCTTCACACTTGCCTCGCTGCTTATCGCGGATATCGGCCTAAACTGGCACGAGCTCACCACTCGTCGTAGCTGATCGCTGGTGTCTGGCGCTCGCTGACCTTATCGCAGGCTCTCGCTTTTGTGGTTCACATGTGATGCAGCGCTGCATGAATTCTTCGTCATCTTGGCGAGGTTGCCGCCTCGATAATTAAGACAGGGAGAGAGGCGCGCCATCTTCTTCTACAGGCCGTCAAATCCTATGTCAGTCCTGTTGTCTTCGAACTACACCGTTGCGCGACTGTGGCGCCGATCAAGCATAAGTTTTTACGGGACAAATCCATAACCGGATCCGAAAAGGAGATCCAAGTTACAACTTCGACTTTGAATCAAACTGATAAGCAAGATGAAGTTCTAATCCTAGGTGGTGGAGTTGCAGGTTGTGCCGCTGCTATTGCACTCGCACGGAACGGGCGGCGCGTCACACTGATCGAACGCGAGACGACCCCGCGTCATAAGGTCTGCGGAGAATTCCTAAGCGGTGAGGCCCTGGAGGATCTGCAATTACTCGGTATCGACGTAACCTCGATTGGAGCCGTGCCGATCGACTACGTTCGCCTGGCTGCTGCCAGGCGGGCAGCTGAAGCTCCACTACCTTTTCCCGCAAAGTCGCTGACGCGCAAGGCGCTTGATACGGCGCTCATCGCAGAGGCCATCGCCAGTGGAGTTGGCGTAGAACGCGGACACAGCGTGCGGGCGCTCGCTCATACGACGGGCGGCATGTGGCAAGCAACGCTCGACGACGGCACTACCCGTGCAGCGCCAACGGTGTTTCTCGCCACAGGCAAGCACGATCTCCGCGGCCACGCGCGCGCAGAGGACCCGCTACGATGGGTTGCCTTCAAGATGTATTTTCGTTTGGCCCCTGCGCAGGCCGCTGAGCTTGCGGGGGCCTCTGAATTGATGCTCTATCCAGGAGGATATGGCGGTATCCAACCGGTAGAGGGCGGAATTGCGAACCTCTGTTGCGTAGTGCAACAGAAGTATCTCGGAGGATCGGGGAATCGCTGGGAGAACTTTCTTGAAAAGATGCAGCAGGATTGTCCACACCTCGCAATGAGACTTGCCGGGGCGGAGCCCTTGCTCGCCAAGCCGATCGCAGTCACACATATCCCATATGGTTACATCCGCCCGACGACGGACGATGGGCTCTACTGCATCGGCGACCAGGCGGCTGTCATCCCGTCATTCACCGGCGATGGAATATCGATCGCGCTGCATACTGCACGTTGCGCCGTCGCTGCCTACCTTGCGGCAGAACCAGCGCCGCTGTTCCAGGCTAAATTGCGGTCTGCATTGATGGCGCAGATGCGCCTTGCCTTGTTCGCAGCCGACGGCTTAAACAACTCTTTCGCACGTGCCGTATTGCCGTTCTTCCTCAGTGCGTGGCCCGGTGTGATGCGCGTGACGGCAAAACTGACGCGTGTCGCCCAGCACTCCTCGGTGGTTAGCCATGCAACCGCGGTGTAGATACTGAGGCAAACAACCGCTATTTCAAAAAAACGACTTTGAATAGTCAAATCCTCAAGGAAGGATGTAATGAGACCCTTTGCAGTCTTCGCTCTCGCCGTCTTACTCGCTCCGGTTGTTGCGGACGCCGAGCATCAGTCCTTCATCGTCAATCCCGATTCCAGCGAAGTCAAAATAACGCTCAAAACGACCCACGAAATCGTCAACGGTACCTTTCACCTTCAATCCGGATCGATTGAGTTTGACCCCGGCTTTCAGAAGTTGGCCGGTTCGGTGATCGTCCTTGCCGGCAGCGGCAAGACCGGCAACAGTAGTCGCGACAGCAGGATGAACAAGGAAATTCTGAAGGTCGAACAGAACGCAAATATATTTTTTGAGCCGAAAACCTATACCGGCACCATCGCTCCTTCAGGTGACTCAACCATTCAGGCAACCGGAGTTTTCACGCTGCTCGGCACGCCTCATGAGATCACCGTCCCCATCCTTATTCATTTTGACGGCGCAACTGCGACAGCCAAGGCTCACTTTGTCGTACCGTACGTTGCCTGGGGATTGAAGAATCCCAGCTTTTTGATCTGGAAGGCGGACAACGATGTTGCAATCGACATTGTCCTTACCGGCCGGCTCGCGAAATGAGAAGCACCTTCTTGATACGCGACGATTTCGTGCACTGCGGAAGAGCTTGAGCATAGTGAGTTCCCGTTCTGACACATCATTCTCGGCATTCGGGACCGGCATTCGGCTCGGTGGGCTTGATCGCGGCTTTGCAGGCTGGAATTCCTGATTTCTACGGCGATTAAATTGGCCCGACTGAAGTGGGGGCCCTTTCAAAGCTGGTGCAGGTGCGCAGATCGCTTCCTGGTGAGACGTGATGTGTATCACAGATTGGCAGCCATCGCTGGACCGATACTTCGGCATCTACTGAGGAGATTTGCCCGTGAATCGTTTCGCTGCGCGCTTGTTCGGTCTCATCTTGTTCGCTTTTCTCGTTTCGGCTGTTGCCGTCCAACCTGCCAATGCTCAGCAGGATCAAGCTACGCATATACACCATCGGCTGCTTCCAGCCGGGGCTACCTGTGCCACCTGCCACAAGGCGATCTTTGACCAATGGAAAGCCAGCCCGCATGCTGCCAACGGTGTGGAATGCACCGTGTGCCATGGCGAAACAACCGCGACAGACTTCGCGGGCAAGCCGGGGTTAGGTACATGCGACACCTGTCACACCGATCAGGTGGCACAACTGAAGTCTGATCCTTTCATGAAAGGCAAGACTTGTGTGAGCTGTCATCAGGCACACATCTTCACGGAGCACAAAAAGGCGGCCCCGGAAGGCAAGTAATACCAACTTCAAGACGTGGCATTCTCGAAGTGCTGGCCGGCGTATCCGCGCTCATCGCCCTGAAAGTTCCGCTTTATTTGCGGTGACATTTGTACGGGCTGAAACTCGTACGCTCCAAAAGACATGTAAAAAATATTTGACACTCATTCGATCTCGCGCTACAGTCACTGATGTCAAATATTTTTGACATTGGAGAAACCTGCCATGGCGCCTAGCCTTTCTTACCGTGAAAAGACTCTTTACGCCTCACTTGCGGCGGAGCTGGTTGTGTACGGACCCTATTTCTTTCTGCACGATCAAAACTCACTTAACAAAGTCGCGGGCATGATTATTGCGATTATCGTGTTGCAGATTATTCTGCAGTCGATCATTGCCGCCTTCTCGCGCAGCCGGGTCACCGACGAGCGCGATCGATTGATCGAGCTGCGCGGCTATCGGGTGGGCTATTTTGCCATCACATCGTTGATGGTGATCGGACTTGGCCTGCTGTGGTTTCACGCGGCGATGGGGCTTCTTCACATTGACAGCCGGATGATGGGACTTCATTTCTTGAGCGTCTTTTTTGGCATGCTGGTAATTTCAGATATTGCCAAGACCGCGACGCAGATTGTGGCTTACCGGAGAGGACTCTGATGGGTGCGATTCGCAATCAGATAAGAGAAATGCGGGCGCAGCGTGAGATTACGCAGCAGGAGCTTGCCGATCGGGTGGGCGTAACGCGGCAGACGGTGATTGCTATCGAACAGGACAAGTATTCGCCGTCTCTGGAGACCGCGTTCAAGGTAGCCATGGTGCTGGGCGTGCCGCTGGAGCAGTGCTTCCAGTACGATCCTCGCGGCAAGCGCTGAGCAGACCGTTAAGACAGCGGAAGCAGGACGGCGCATTGCCAAAGGCCGAATTGCCGAACTGGCCTGCGCGTGAGGATAATGGTGAAGCACGGTCAAGCCGTGCGGTACCTCTTGCCCCGTTCCGATGTTTTTTGCTTCCCCATCTTCAAGGAGAGTCTCCATGCGATTGCTGGGCTTAAAAGTGCTTTTCTTCGTCGCCGTTGTGCTGGCCGTATTCTCGGTGGCCGGTTCATTCACGGCACATCAAAGCGGTTCAGTTTCAGCGGCGGCCGCAGCTGGTTCTGCGTGTTCGAGCGATGACAGCGGGCTGAAATTGCCGTCCGGATTCTGCGCGACAGTTTTTGCCGATGGCATTGGACATGCCCGTCAACTGGTTGTAGCCGACAACGGCGTCGTGTATGTAAACACATGGTCCGGCAGCTACTATCCACCGAACCAACCGGCGCCGAAGGGCGGCTTTCTGGTTGCACTGCAGGACAAGACCGGGGCCGGCAAAGCGGACGTGATCGAACGCTTTGGCCAGACGGAGGAGACCGGAGGGCACGGCGGTACAGGCATCGGTCTCTACAACGGATCGCTGTACGCGGAGAGCAACGACCGAATTGTCCGCTATGCGCTGCCTGCGGATGCGATTGTTCCGCAGGGATCTGCGGAGACGGTGGTTTCCGGACTGCCGCTGGGAGGCGACCACCCGATGCACCCGTTTTACATCAGCGCAGACGGGCTTATGTATGTGGATGTGGGCACGGCCACCAACGCCTGCCAATTTAAAAATCGGATAGCGGGATCGCCTGGCGCCAAGCCATGCACTGAACTGGAAACCCGAGGCGGCATCTGGCGATTCGACGCCAAAAAGTCAGACCAGACGTTTTCACCCGCAGAGCGCTTTGCGACGGGAATCCGAAATGCTGAAGGCTTTGGTGTCGATACGGTCCATCACCGCGTTTACATAACGCAACACGGCCGCGATCAGCTCCATGCCAATTGGCCGGCACTTTACAAGTCGACGCAGGAGGCAACGCTGCCGTCAGAAGAGGTTCTGCTGCTGAAGCAGGGTGGCGATTACGGCTGGCCGGAGTGCTACTACGATCCGTATCAGAGCAAGCTGGTTCTGGCGCCGGAGTACGGTGGAGATGGTGGCAAGACCGCAGGAGTGTGCGCCAGCAAGACCGGGCCTACGGCGGCCTTCCCTGCCCATTGGGCTCCCAACGCGATGACCTACTACAGCGACAAGCAGTTCCCGGCCAATTACCGCGGAGGGCTTTTCATTGCGTTCCATGGATCGTGGGACCGGGCTCCTTATGCGCAGGGCGGCTACAACATTGTTTACCAGGGGCTGACGCCAACCGGCACTGCCGGGCGGTGCGAGATTTTTGCGGACGGCTTTGCCGGGGGAGCCACTTCGCCGGGTGACGCGCAGCATCGGCCTTCCGGCGTGGCAGTGGGTCCGGATGGATCGTTGTATGTCTCCGACGACGTGCGGGGCCGCATTTACAAGATCACCTACAACGGCAGCGCACAGGGCTCGACGGTGAAGGCCGCGTACAGGCCTTGCCCGAGTTTGACCGCTTCGCCGGGCGAGGTGATGCAGGCGCAGGCCAAGCCCCCCGAGGACACACATCCTGACGCTGGCGCGGCTGCGCTTCCGGTTGCTCCCGGTGCGACGCCTGCGATGGTGGCATTGGGTGGCCGCATCTTTCACGGCCAGGTAGCGGGCGCAATGTGTACTGCCTGCCACGGTACGAATGGCGGTGGAACTCCGCTGGGCCCAGACCTGACAAAGAAGAAGTGGATGTGGAGCGATGGCAGTTTGGCCGGTCTGACGAAAACCATCACCACTGGCGTGATGCAGCCGAAGCAATTTCGCAGCCCGATGCCGCCGAACGGGGGCACTCAGCTTACACCGGAACAATCGAAAGCAGTGGCGGCTTATGTCTGGTCACTCAGCCACAAGTAGCGGAAACGCTGAGGGCTCGTCCTGACATTCAGGACGAGCCCTCGTTGCATTTGATCAATTCTGGTTGTAACTATGCCTTGGCGCCGACCGCTTCCCTTACTGCATCGCGCGTGTAGACGCCATCGACCAGGCGCAGAATGCCGAGCGGATTTTCGTCTTTCAGTTCGGCCGGCAAGGCTGCCTGTGGGAAGTCCTGATAGCAGACCGGGCGCACAAACCTGTAGATGGCCTGGGTGCCAACGGAGGTATGGCGGCTGTCGCTGGTGGCCGGGTATGGTCCGCCGTGCACCATTGCGTGGCAGACTTCAACTCCGGTTGGAAAGCCGTTGACGACGAGGCGGCCTGCCTTGTTTTCAAGAACCGAAACAAGGTGGCCGAAGGCGAGGATGTCGGCTTCAGTTCCGTGCAAGGTTGCGGTGAGCTGACCCTCCAGCTGCTGCGCAAGCTTGGCCAGCTCTTCGCTGTCTGTATAGCGAATGATGAGCGTGGTGGGCCCGAAGATTTCGTGTTCGAGCGATGGATCCTTGATGAGGTCTTCTGCGCTTACCTGGAAAAGCACGGGACCGACATGGACGGGACCGCCGCCGTTGGTAGCCGGCTGAGCCAGAACTTCGACGCGCGCGTTCCCTTCTCTGGATGCGATGCCTGCCTTGTAGCTTTTGCAGATGCCGGCGGTGAGCATGGGCGACGCAGTACCGTTCTTGACCAGAGTGACGAGCTCGGCCACCAGCGCGTCTGCCGACTCGTTGCGTGGCAGAAATACGAGGCCGGGCTTGGTGCAGAACTGGCCCACGCCGAGCGTGAACGATCCGAAAAGGCCGCTGGCGATTTGCGAAGTGCGCGACTTGAGCGCTTCAGGCAATACGAATACGGGGTTGGTGCTGCTCATTTCCATGAAGCATGGGATGGGCTCAGGGCGGGCGGCAGCAAGGTCCATAAGCGACTTGCCTGCGCCCAGCGACCCGGTAAATCCGACAGCCTTGACGGCGGGATGCTGGACCAGCGCCGCGCCTACCTGGGCTCCAGCGCCGTAGACGACGGCGAATGTGCCGTTAGGCAATCCGCAGGCGCGCACGCTGTTAACGATGACCTGCGCAACCAGCTCGCTGGTGCCGGGGTGAGCGGAATGAGCCTTGACGATGACCGGGCAGCCGGACGCTAAGGCCGAAGCGGTGTCACCGCCGGCTACGGAAAAGGCGAGCGGAAAATTGCTAGCTCCAAAGACGGCGACGGGGCCGAGCGGACGCAGCACGGAACGGATGTCGGCGCGAGGAAGCGGCTTACGGTCGGGCATGGCGGGGTCAATGCGGGCCATGCTCCACGAGCCTTCTTCAACAACCTGGGCGAAGAGCCGGAGCTGGTTGATGGTGCGGGCTGCTTCGCCCTGCAGGCGCGCTTCTGGCAGAGCCGTTTCCTGATGAGCGCGGGCAACGATCTCCGGCTTGATGGCTTCAATGCCGTCGGCGATGTGGCGCAGGAACTGGGCTCTCTGCTTGCCGGAGAGCTTGCCGAGAACGGCGGATGCCTCGCCTGCGAGGTTTGCCGCGAGATCAATGTCTTCGGCGGTGGCGGAGTGGTAAGCCGGTTCAAGCCGCGCGCCGGTGGCGGTTTCAAATCCTACGAATTCTGCGCCGCCGCTCTGGCGGGGTTTGCCATCGATGATCGAATATCCCTGCAACATGGAACTCTCCAATTTGCTTGTAAATTTTGGGGGCCGGGGCTTAGAACACGGGGTGCCCCGGGCAAAGTGCTGACGAGATGACATTATCGCAAAACCGGGGTTGGTGCGTCCCAATGCAGCGCACGCCCGCAGCGAACGTCCCCTATTCGATGCAGCAGAGATGGTATCGGCTACAGCGTAATGAGGGTGAACTTGCTTTCAATGAGGCGGAAAGGCGAAAGTAAAGGGACGATGGTTCAAGCACTTCGCTCGACGCGTGTTCTGCTGCCCGAGGGGGTGGCGCCCGCTACCGTGCTGGTGGAAGAGGGGCGCATCCTCGCGATTGCCGGCTGGGACGAGCTGCCTGAGGTCGCGGTGCACGACTACGGCGATGACCTGCTGCTGCCCGGACTGATCGATCCCCATGTGCACATTAACGAGCCTGGACGCACCGAGTGGGAAGGGTTTGCGACGGCGACCCAGGCGGCAGCAGCCGGCGGCGTTACCACGCTGATCGACATGCCGCTGAACTGCGCGCCGGAGACTGTTGATGTCGCATCTCTTGTGGCAAAACGGGCGGCAGCACAGGGCAAGGCATGGGTGGACTGGGCAAGCTGGGGCGGTGCTGTGCGCGGCAACGCCGATGAGCTTTTACCGTTGGCGCGCGCGGGGGTACCGGGGTTCAAGTGCTTCATGATTCACTCAGGGATTGACGGCTTTGCGTGGGTGGATGAAGCATATCTTCGACTCGCACTGGAGCGCTTGCGCGGGACAGGCTTGCCCTTGCTGGTGCACGCGGAAGTGGCAGGCCCAGTGGATGCGGCGACAAAAGCCTTGAACGCGAGCGGCGCGGATTGGCGCAAGTATGCGACGTATCTTGCTTCGCGGCCGGATGCGGCGGAAGTGGATGCGATTGCGCTGCTGATCCGGCTGGTTGAGGAATTCAAAACGCCGATCCATGTGGTGCACCTGGCGAGCGCGGCAGCATTGCCGCTGCTGGCGGATGCGCGCGAGCGGGGATTGCCGATCTCCGTGGAGACTTGCACGCATTACTTGTGGTTTGCGGCGGAGCAGATTCCTGACGGAGCAACGGAGTACAAGTGCGCGCCACCAATCCGTGATGCGCAGAATTGCGAGGCGCTTTGGAAGGCGCTCGAGACGGGTTTGATTGACATGGTGACCACCGACCACTCGCCGTGTTTACCGCATATGAAACATTGCGTGATTCGGGGCGTTGAAACACGCTGGGATGCCGCGTGGGGCGGCATTAGCACAATGGGTTTGGCGCTGCCGGTGTTGTGGACGGCTATGCACAGGCGCGGAATTGATGTGCGGCAGATTGGAAAGTGGATGGGATCGGCTCCGGCAAAACTTGCCGGATTGACGGGACGAAAAGGAGCCATCGCGGTTGGCGCGGATGCGGATTTTGCGGTTTTCGATCCAGACGCCGAATGGACGGTAGAAGCAGATGATTTGCGTTTTCGGCACAAGCTATCACCATACGTCGGCGCGAATCTGCGGGGACGCGTGAAGGAAACGTGGCTATGCGGCGTACGGATCTATGCAGATGGCGGCTGCACTGCTGATGCGCGCGGACGAGAGCTGGTGCGGCCATGAGCGAAGTTGCGAGCCGGGTGATTGCGGAGTGCCGGCGCATTGCGTCCATGAGCGAAGAGCCTGGGCGAACAACGCGCCGTTTCCTGACGCCGCCGATGCAGGCCGTGCACCAATATTTGCGCGCCCGCATGGAAGCGTTGGGCATGGCAGTGCGCGTGGATGCCGCGGGCAATCTGCTTGGGCTTTGGCAGCCGGCAAACGCACCGGCCAGGCGATTGCTGATCGGTTCGCACATTGACACTGTGCCGGATGCAGGCGCGTTCGATGGCGTGCTGGGCGTTGTGATGGCGCTCGAATTTGTGGAGCTCGTGAAGGAGATGCAGCTTCCGTTGGCCATTGAACTGATTGCATTCTCTGACGAGGAGGGTGTGCGTTTTGGCGTACCGTTCATCGGCAGCCGCGCTGTTGCTGGGCGATTTGACAGCGCCCTGCTGGAGCGTAAGGATGCGGACGGAATCACGATGGCAGATGCGATTCGCGCGTTCGGACTTGATCCTGCATTGATGGAAGAAGCCGCGCTTGATGAAAATGCCGTGGGCTTTCTGGAGATTCACATTGAGCAGGGGCCCGTGCTGGAAGCGGAGAAGCTGAGCCTGGCTGCTGTAACGACGATCGTTGGCCAGACGCGGCTGTCGCTTGAGTTCGAAGGAGAAGCGAATCACGCGGGTACGACTCCGATGAAATTGAGGCGCGATGCGCTGGCAGCGGCTGCCGAGTGGATTGGCGGAGTGGAGCAGCTTGCGCGCTCCACCGACGGCCTGGTGGCAACGGTAGGCAAGATTGCAGTGGAGCCGAATGCGGGCAATGTGATTCCCGGCAAGGCAACGGTGAGCCTTGACGTGCGGCACGCATGGGACTCAGCGCGATCAGGCGCGGTGAAGCAACTGCTTGAAAATGCCCAGGAGATCGCGGAGCGCCGCGGACTTGCGGTGCAGCATCAGGTTCAACTGGAGCAGCCGGCAGTGCCGATGGACGAGAGGCTGACTTCATTTGTCAGCGATGCGATTGAGGCAGCAGGAATGCCGGTGAAGCGGATGACCAGCGGAGCCGGGCACGACGCCATGGTGCTGGCATCACGCGTGCCAACGACAATGCTGTTCTTGCGCAGTCCCGGCGGGCTAAGCCATCATCCCGGCGAAGCAGTGCTTGAAGAAGATGTGGATGCGGCACTGCGCGTGGGCCGGTTTTTTTTAAATCGAGTGGCCGCAGAGATTAGGTAGAATCGAACAACGCCATTCCCCGCGAGGTCCCCTTGGCAATGCAAGTTCCCGGCTCAACACGCAGCAGTTTGAAGCACGACCATCTACTGCAAACGCCCGACACGTTTATTCGCTCGCCGCTGGCCGGCGCCAAAGATGTGGAGTTCATCATCCATGCCGCGCCGCAGATGGGCGCCAGGTTCACGCAGATGACGGCGGAGTTCAAAGCCGGCGGATCGCTTGGACCGGCGCCTGCACAGCGCTTTCTGTATGTGCTCGAAGGCAAGCTGGAGTTGAAGGCCGGCGGAAAGAAATACACGCTAGCGCCGGCGGGTTTCGCGTATCTGCCGGAAGGGATAGCGCATGAAGTGCGCGCGCTCAAAGGCTCGCGCGTTGCCGTGATTGAAAAACCCTATGAAGCTGCGGCAGGATCGGCTGCGACTGAGATGGTGGTAGGCAACGAGAAGGATATTAAGCCGGTGGCGCTGATGGGCGATGAAACATTGCGCGTGCGCAGCATGATGGCCGATGGCCAGGGTTACGACTTTGCTGTGAACACCATGGAATACGATCCGGGCGCTCAGCTCAGCATGGTTGAGGTTCACGTGATGGAACATGGGCTGCTGATGCTTGATGGCGGCGGCATTTATCGGCTTGGCGACTCATGGTATCCAGTCGAGGCCGGCGATTTTATCTGGATGGCTCCATATTGCCCGCAATGGTTTGGCGCGCTCGGCAGGCGTCCGGCCAAATACCTTCTCTACAAAGACTGGCGCCGGCACCCGTTGGGAGCATAGCCAATGAGCACGCAACCGAATCTCACAATCGATGGCCTTATTGCTGAGCTGTTGGCCCTGGGAAAGATATCGGAAGCAGAACCGCCGGTAGTGACGCGCGTTGTGTTCAGCGAAGCCGACATGCGGGCACGCACTTACGTGAAGAGCCTTTGCGCAAACGCGGGGCTGACGCTGCGGGAAGATGCCATTGGCAACACGTTCGCAACGTGGGATGGCAGCGACCCGAGCCTGGCACCGATCGGTACGGGGTCGCATATCGATGCGATTCCTAACGCTGGCTTGTATGACGGCTGCGTTGGCGTGCTTGGCGGTCTTGAAGCAATTCGTGTACTGAAGCAGCTTGGCTACAAGCCGCGGCGATCGATTGAGCTGGTAATTTTTACATCGGAAGAGCCGACACGGTTCGGCATTGGATGCCTGGGCAGCCGCATGATGGCCGGCGTGCTTTCGCCGCAGAAGGCGCTTGCCCTGCGTGACAAAGAAGACCATGGGCTTGACGAGTTTCGCACGCTGGCCGGTTTTCGCGGACCGCTGGAATCTGTCGCGCAAGCCAAGGGGCGGTTCCACCAATTTGTAGAACTGCACATAGAACAAGGTCCCTACCTGGAACAAGAAGGCCTTGAAGTAGGACTGGTAACGCACATTGCGGCGCCGGCGAGCTTGCGCATTTTAATTGAAGGCGAAGGCGGACATGCCGGTGGCAAGCTGATGCCGGGGCGCAAAGATGCGCTTGCGGCAGCATCGGAGTTGGTGCTTGCGCTGGAGGCTGCTGCAAAGTCGACGGGCGCAATCGACACCGTGGGCACCGTGGGCGTTTGCGAAGTCTTTCCGGGCGCGGTCAACAGCATTCCCTCACGCGTGAAATTGGAAACAGACATTCGCGACATTGATAGGGCGCGGCGCGATTGCGTTCTGGATGCATTGCGCAGCAAGTGCGTTGAGGTGGCGGCGCGGCGAGGCGTGAACATTGCTACCGAGCTGATCAACGCCGATCCGCCGACGGTGAGCGACGAGGCAATTCTGGCGGCGCTTGAGGAGTCGGCGATTGCAGCCGGCAAGAAGTACAAGCGCATGGTGGCGCGAGCGTATCACGACACGTCGTTTGTTTCCTGCATTGCTCCGGTGGCCATGCTTTTTATTCCCTGCCGAGGCGGAGTCAGCCACCGGCCCGACGAATACGCTTCGCCAGAATGGATTGGCAGCGGCGTACATGTACTGGCGCGAACGCTCGCATTGCTGGCGAGATAGCGCGCTGATTTGGCATACGGCGCGCAGCGTTGTATGCTATGCCTCAACCTATACCGCGTTTGCGGCTTCCGAAAATATGAAAACGACGACGACAACCCGCATTGTTGGCGCCCCCGTACATCGTAAAGAAGGTGTTGACAAGCTGTTGGGCCGCGCTCGCTACGTAGACGACATCGAGCGTGAAGGCATGTGGTACGGAGCTACTGTACGCAGCACGATTCCGCGCGGGATTATTCAATCGGTGAGCTTCGATCGTCGCATTGACTGGAGCGAGTTTGTCATTGCTACGGCGGCGGACGTTCCGGGGGACAACCATATTCAATTGATCGTGGCAGACCAGCCATGCCTTGCCGATGGCATTGTGAACCATTGCGATGAGCCGATTATTTTGTTGGCACACCCTGACAAGCCCAAGCTGCGCGAAGCCATTGACGCAGTACGCGTGGAGTACGAACCGCTGCCCCCGGTTTTCACGATTGAAGAAAGCGAGCAGCAGAAACAAGTTGTGTGGGGCAAGGACAATCTGCTGAAGAGTTTTGTGCTGAATAAGGGTGATGTGGACTCGGTCTGGAGAGATGCCGCTCACATTGTTGAGGGCGAATATCGCACCGGAGCACAAGAGCATCTTTACATTGAGAACAACGGCATTATTGCAGAGTGGAGCGATGAAAGCGGCGTGACGGTTTGGGGCTCGCTGCAGTGCCCATATTACGTACACAAAACGCTGATCAAGGTTTTTGATTTGCCGGACAACAAGGTGCGCGTAGTGCAGACCGAGACAGGCGGAGCGTTTGGCGGCAAGGAGGACTATCCCTCAATTCTCGCGTCGCATGCTGCGTTGCTGGCGAAGAAGAGCGGGCATCCGGTAAAGATGGTCTATGACCGCATGGAGGACCTGGCGGCAACGACCAAGCGGCATCCGTCGCGCACACGACACCGCACAGCGCTTGATAAAGACGGCAAGCTCTTGGCAATGGATATTGATTTGGCAACAGACGGCGGCGCGTACTCCACTCTGTCATCCACTGTACTTTCGCGCGCAACGCTGCACGCGCCGGGGCCGTACTCTTGCCCTAATGTTCGCGTGACCGCGAACGCGTGGGCAACGAACAATGTGCCTTATGGCGCGTTTCGCGGCTTTGGCGCGCCGCAGACGATCTTCGCTCTGGAACGGCACATGGATGAAGTTGCCGCGGCGCTTGGAATGGAGCCGGTTGAGTTTCGGCGCAGAAATTTTCTGCACCAGGGCGATACGACGGCAACAAATCAGCTGATGCTCGAGCCGTTGATGATGGATGAGCTGCTCGATCGTGCGCTGAAGGCGAGCGATTATTACGCCAAGCGAACGCGGTTTGCGGCGGAGAATCCAAACAGCATGGTGAAGCGCGGCCTGGGCATTGCGGCGTTCTATCACGGATCTGGCTTCACGGGATCGGGTGAGCGCATTCTGAATTCGCTCGCCGGAGTCGAAGTCACGGCCGATGGAAAGGTGCAGGTGCTGGTGTCGAACACGGAGTTCGGCCAGGGTACCAACACCGTGCTTACGCAGATTGCCGCCGAAGCGCTGGGCATTGATTACGACGATATTTTGATGGCTGCCGCGGACACAGGGCTGGTGCCGAACAGCGGTCCAACGGTCGCTTCGCGCACCGTGATGGTGGTGGGCCGGCTGATTGAGCGCGCGGGAACGCAGCTGCTGAACATGCTTCGCGAGCAGGCTGGCCTTGGTGCAACCTATACGCACGAGGAATTCTTTGCTGCATGCGAACGTTATCGCAAGGCGAAGGGCGAAGTAGTTTCACTGGTGCGCTACGAGGCGCCGCCGGGCGTCCATTGGGACGATGCGAAATATCACGGCGAAGCTTATCCCTCTTATGCGTGGTCTGTTCATGTGGCGCAGGTGGCGGTGGATACAGTCACTTATTCCGCCGAGGTAGAGGAGTTCTGGGCGGTGCAGGAGGTGGGCCGGGTGCTGAATCCCGTGCTGGCAACCGGGCAGATTGAGGGAGGTGTGGCGCAGGGCATTGGATATGCGCTCTATGAAAAAGTGGTGCTCAAAGATGGCCACATGGCTAACAACCAGATGACCAACTACATTATTCCGACGGCAGAAGACGTTCCGCCGATTCATGTTTACTTTGAGGAGATTCCGTTTTCGCACGGAGGCTACGGGGCAAAAGGGATTGGCGAGTTGCCGCACGACGGGCCTGCGCCGGCGATTGTGAATGCGATCAAGGACGCGACTGGCGTGAGTTTTCGGCAGATACCGCTGCTGCCTGAGGATTTGTTTACGGGGATGGTTGCGCACGAGCAAGCGGAGGCGTCGGCGAGCTTATGAGTACGACTGGGCGAGCGATTCACTTCACGATCAACGGGGAAAGTCGCACGGTGCAAGCTCCGCCGATGAAGCGGCTGCTCGATGTGATTCGCGAAGATTTGCATTTGACGGGAACGAAAGAAGGTTGCGGTGAAGGCGAGTGCGGCTCGTGCTCGTTACGCATGAATGGCGAACTGGTGAATAGCTGCCTGGTGCCTGCGATTCAGGCTGAAGGAGCGGAGATCCAGACGGTTGAAGGGCTCGCGCACGATGGCGCGCTGCATCGGGTACAGCAGGCATTTCTGCAATGCGGTGGCGCGCAATGCGGCATTTGTACGCCCGGTATGCTGATGGCTGCGGTGCAACTGATCGAGCGCAATCCCCACCCCAGCTTGGCGGAAATTCGCGAAGGGCTGGCGGGCAATCTGTGCCGTTGCACTGGATTTATGCGCATATTTGAGTCGGTGCTTGCGGCCGCGACGAACCAGAGTATCGCCGAGCCGAAGAAGGTTGAACATGCGCGGTGATGCGGCAGCACACGAGATGGCGACGCCCGGCAACCTTGCCGGAGTGCTGGATGTGCTTGCGTCTGCGCCGGGCGAATGGACACCCATCGCAGGTGGCACGGAATTGATGGTGGCATTTTCTGCCGGCAGGTTGAGCGCGCGAAAGCTGGTCAACCTGTGGGGCATTCCAGACCTTCGATTTATTGAAACGACTCCCGAGAGTTTTTCCATCGGCGCATGTACAACGTTTCTCGAACTTCGTGCACATGCGGAACTGGCGAAGGCGTTACCGCTGATAGCTAAAGCGTCGAGTTGGATTGGATCGGTCGCCAACCAAAGCCGCGCCACGGTTGGCGGCAACCTGGTGAATGGTTCGCCGGCTGCGGACTCTTCCCCGGCGCTGCTTGTTTACGATGCGGAGATTGAGCTGATTTCGAAAAAGGGCCGCAGGCGGGTTGCCTATTCTGAATTTCACACCGGCTACAAAAGCAACACGATGACGGCCGACGAATTGATCTTCGCGATTCATGTGCCGCGAAGATTTGAGCGGCATCGCCAATACCTGCGCAAAGTGGGCACGCGACGCGCGATGGCGATTTCTAAAGTTGCACTGGCTGGAACCGCGCTGCTCAAGGCCGGGGTGGTCGATGAGATTCGAATTGCCGCGGCGAGCCTGGCGCCCTTCCCGGCACGTTTGTACGAAACGGAACACGTACTTGCAAGAAAGAAGATTTCAAGAGACACAATTAAGGCGGCACGGGCGGCGCTGTTATCTGAAGCAAAGCCGATTGACGATATTCGCTCCACCGCCGAATACAGACAGCAGGTTGGAGCCAATCTGCTTGAAGAGTTTCTAATTGAACTTTCGCGTGGAGAAGCGGCGTGATGAACGAAACGCTGAATGCTTGGAATTGCGCTGACGAGGCTACCGCCATAGATACGATGCTGTCGTGCTGCGAGGCGCAGAACTGGGCATCCGCGATGGTTGCATTGCGCCCGATTGAGAATGTGTTTGAGCTGAGTGAAGCGGCGGATCGGGTGTGGGCCATGATGTCCGAGGACGATTGGATGGAAGCGTTCGCGTGTCATCCGCGCATTGGCGAGCGCAAGGCCGCGTCGGCAGCGGCTAAATCCGTGGCGTGGTCGAGGCAGGAACAGTCTTCCGTAGCGACCGCTGAGTTGACGTTACTGGCTGAGCTTGCAGATGGTAATGCGGAATATGAACAGAAGTTCGGTTTTACCTACATTGTGTGCGCGACAGGAAAGTCGGCGGATGAGATGCTGGCGATTTTGAAGCGGCGACTGGCAAACGATCGCGCAACCGAATGGCGCGAGGCGGCGGAGCAGCAGAGACAGATTACGCAGATTCGGCTGGGAAAGTGGCTGGTGGAATGAGCACGATTACGACCCATGTTCTGGATACAGTGCTGGGCAAGCCGGCCGCTGGTGTCGCGGTGCGGCTTGAAAAACAGCAGGGCGCTGGATTTCTTGCTTTGTCAGCTGGTGTGACCGACGGCGACGGACGCTGCCGTGATCTGGCTCCGGATGCGAGTGAAGGAATTTATCGGCTCACGTTTGCTACGGGTGAATATGTGAAGCAACGTGGCCGCGCAACCATCTATCCAGAGATATCCATTACTTTCCATTGCAGTGGTGACGGGCACTATCACCTGCCGCTGCTGCTGAGCGACAACAGTTACACAACCTATCGAGGAAGCTGAGATATGGCAAAACTGGGCAGTAATCGCTATGGGAAGCACCGCGTACGTTTGTCGCGGATCACCCGCCATGAGGACCGGCACGATTTTAACGAGTGGAGCGTGAACGTGCTGCTCGAAGGCGATTTTGAAACCAGCTTTACCGAGGCCGACAACAGCAAAGTGCTGCCCACGGACACGATGAAGAACACCGTCTACTATGTGGCCCGGGGCTCGAAGGCGAGGACGATTGAAGAATTCGCGATGGAGCTTGGCGATTATCTGCTTGCGAATAACGCGCAGGTCTCCGGCGTGAAGGTGGAGATCAAGGAACGCGCGTGGGAACGAATGCTGTTAGACGGCACTGCGGAAGCCACGACCTTCAAACTCTGCGGACCTGAGGTGCATACTGTTCGCGCTGTTCGCGACAAAGGCCGCGAATGGTCAATTCGCTCCGGCGTTGACGGATTGACGATTCTGAAAACGACGAAGTCGGCGTTCACCGGCTACATCAAAGACAAGTTGACGACACTCAAGCCGGCGACCGACCGCATTTTCGGAACTTGCGCGAAGGTGACGTGGGACTATGCTTTGCCGACGCAGGAATTTGCGAAAGTCCGCGCTCGCATTGTTGCGGCGCTGCTGAAAGAGTTTGCCGGGCATGACAGCCTGAGCGTGCAACATACGTTGTTCGACATGGGGAAGGCCGCGCTGGATGCCGCGCCTGAGATCGAACGAATCAAACTCACGATGCCGAATCTGCATCACCTGCTGGCTGACCTGAGCCCATTCGGGCTTGACAATCCCAACCATATCTTTGTGCCCATTGACGAGCCACACGGCTACATTGAAGCAACCGTAGAGCGATAACGACTGATTGCGAAAGGCAGACTGGTGAGCGATATTTCCAAGTCGACAGCCGGAGTGTATGCAGCGGAAGTTGAGGTCGAGGAGTATGGCCTGCATGCTGGTGCGCTGGGGCCGGTTGAAACGCTCGCGCAATCCGTGTCGGCCATGGCGCCCAGCACGTCGGCATCGCTCACCATCCCGCTGGTGTTTGCGCTGGCAGGTAATGCAACGTGGTTTGTTTACCTGCTGGCTACGGGAGCGATTCTGCTGGTGGGTTTTTGTGTGAGCCGCTTTGCAAAGTTGTCAGCCTCACCGGGTTCGCTCTACACATACACAGCGAGCACGCTGCCACCGTTATTTGGCGTGACGGCGGCCTGGGCGCTGCTGCTGGCGTACCTGGGAACAGGCGCATCAGTTGCAGGCGGAGCACTTTATTATGCGGATCTATTTTCGCAACAGCTTTTTCACGCGACGCCACCGGCAATTCCCTGCCTTGCGGCGGTGTGCGTTGCAGCAGGAATGATCGCATATCGGGATATCAAACTTTCAGCGGAATTAATGTTATGGATCGAAGTTGTTTCTGTGAGCCTGGTTGTTCTGGTGTTGCTGATGCTGCCGTTCCGCATCGGCTTTCATGTTGACATGGATCAGTTCCGTTTCAAGGGTGTTTCGTTTTCGTCTCTTGGCCCGGCGCTGGTTTTGTCTATCTTCAGCTTTGCAGGATTTGAAGCCGCAACAACGCTTGGTGGAGAAGCGCGGGAGCCGCTGCGGACGATTCCGCGCGCGGTCATTCAATGCGGCGTGCTCGCGGGTGTGTTCTTTATGATGTGCTCGTATGCCGAGGTGGTCGGCTTTCGCGTTGAAACAACGCGGCTGAGCGACTTGACGAGCCCGCTGCACATGCTGGCAGGCAAGGCTGGATTTTCGCCGCTTGGCGTGGCAATTGATTTTGGCGCGATGGTAAGCATGTTTGCCTGCGCGCTGGCATGCATTACAGCGGCGGCGCGCGTGTTGATGCGGATGGCGCATGGCGGTATTCTTCCGGCGCGGCTGGAGCGAACCAATCCGCGCCATAAGACACCTGTTGCTGCGATTCTTCTGTGCGCGGCTCTCGTGCTGGTGGGCACAGCTTCAATGGCGGCATTCGGGTTTACGGGATCGGAGATATACGACTTGTCAGGATCGCTGGCAGTGTTTGGATTTCTGACCATCTACGCGCTGGTTGCGATCGCGCTGCCATTCGCCCGCAAGGCGGTTGGACAACATTCGCAGACTGTGGCTGCAGTGAGCATCTTTACCGCGCTGGTCATGGCGATGGTTGCAGCGTTCGACATTCGATCTGCGGCCGATGCGGCTCACTCCCGCATTCCGTTTATTTATCTCGCTTACATTGTGGCGGGGCTTGCGTGGTACGGCCTGCGGCGGAAGCATGCGGCCTCAATTGCATAACATTGGGCCGGGGCAACGGATCAGGGTTGGAGATCGGTGTCCGGCTGCAGTAGCACTAAGAGTACAAGTGCCACAACTGCGAAGTTTCGGAACGCAGCTTCCTGTCCGTTCCATTCGCGCGACTGCCACATTAGAAACCACTCGCCGCCAACCGACAGGAACGCCACCAGCCACATCAGCAATGAAAGCGTGAGCGCCATAATCGGAATTCGCTTGGCCGCGTTGAATTTCGAAGCGGAGAGCTGGAGCGCGCGCATCAGCTTTACGAAGCCCCACCAGAGCAGAACGGTGCTCGCGATTTCCCACGCAATGATGGAGAAATAGAAGGCCAGGTACCAGGTGGGTGATGGCAGCGCGCGGTACATGCCGTGATTGCCCGGAAAGGTGCTGTCCATGGAAAGAACATGTTGAACGAACTGGTAGTTCGATCCGAAATCGGTGAGATTGTTGAAGACCACGAGTGCATAGAAGAGACCGATGCCCGCCAGAAGCAGCGTTTTGGCCATCCGGGTGATCATTTTTGCAGTTCCTCAGCTACAGAAGGTTCAGGCCGATTGTGGCGCGCTTACTGCCGGTCAAACAGCGTATGAAATGAGCAGATTATCCACATCAATGGGCCGCTTCTCACAAGAGAATCTTTAGATGTTCCTTACGGCAATGTGGCTATTCTACCTTCGAATGCAGTTCTCAACCGAGCCGGCCACGGCTTGTGCATCACTTGGCACTGGGCTTGCCCAAATTTCTTTTAGGAGGGCCCGAAAACAAAGCTGGATTTTCTCAACTACAAGACACCAGATGAACAATAAAAAGTACGGGAATTCTCTACCTTGAGGTCAGGCACATGACGTTTTCGAAGCGTTTGTTTTCCTCCCACTTCCCTAGGCTGCTGGCGGTTGCAGCAGTCATCGTGCTGTGTTCGTACGCGCTGATAGCACAGCAAACGCTGGGTGGAATTACCGGTCAGGTGACTGATCCAACGGGTGGCGCAATTCAAAATGCCACAGTCACTGTGCTCGCAGAGCAAACGGCTATGACGCGCGCCACCAAGACGGACGGAACCGGCGTGTACACGTTTGTCAATCTTCCCATCGGCGCCTACACGCTGACATATTCCGCAGAGGGATTCGACGCGCAGAAGACCCAGCACATCGCGGTGCAGGCATATCGAACGGCGACTGTGAACGCGGCACTGAAGGTGGGCGAGGCAACGACTACGGTGGAAGTGGAAGCGACGCCGCTGATGAACGCGACGGACACGACCAACGGATACGTAATGGACAGGGCGCAGATTGATGCAGCTCCGCTGCCGACGGGGAGCTTTACGGGTCTGGCCACGCAGTCAGCAGGAGTAAGCGCCGAACTGCCGAGCGGGACCGGCGCAAATTCAGGTTTGGGCAATCAACCTATCTGGGCAAACGGACAGCGAGACACCAGCAACAGCTTTTCACTGAACGGTGTTGACGCCAGCAATTTGTTCAACGGCAAGAGCACCAGCCAGGTTCCTTCAGCGCGCGTAATCAACAGCGCCGGCGTGCAGACCAGCCCGGGTGGAGGTGGAGGCGTAATTGTGTCAGCCGCGTCGATTTATCTCTCAATCGGCAATGCGCTGCCCACGCCCGCGCCCGAATTTCTGCAGGAAGTACGCGTGAATGCCTCGATGTACGATGCGCAGCAGGGCTCAACGTCCGGAGCGCACATCGACATGAGCACCAGCGCGGGCACTAATCAATTTCACGGCACCGTGTATGGACATCGCGGAACTAGCTGGATCAATTCCGCTCCATTTTTCTTTAATCAGGATCCCGACGTTCCGGCGAACATGAAAGTGCCGCAGTTGCACCGCTACATTCTTGGCGCCACTGTAGGCGGACCGGTTCTGAAGGATAAGGTTTATTTCTTCCTTGGCTATCAACACTTGCACGTATCAGACCAGGAAATTGGCGACTCATTTCTTGATGTGCCGGTGGGTCTGTCGGACGATCGCTCGGCCGCTGGACTTGCGGCAATCACGAACGCATCATTCGGCACAAGCATTACCGCAGCGCAGGTGGACCCGTTGGCACGGGTGCTGTTCAACTCGCCTGCATTGCCTGGGGAGCCGGGCAAATGGCTGATCCCTAACGACGCGCTCAAAGGCGTGTCACCAACGGTTCAGCACCTCGACAATGCGTTTATCCCAGGTACCGGGCGATTCAACGCAAATCTGGGTGTTGCCGACGTGGATTGGGATGCGACTTCGAAAGATACACTGAGCCTGAAGTACTACTACCAGCACGATCCCACGATGGCTCCTTTCGCATACTCGAGCGTGCCGGGATTTACCGAGCACCTTGATTCCGGAGCACAGGTGGCCTCAATCATCAACTCGTGGGTGATCCGGCCCAACCTGAGCACGACACAAACAATGGGCATCATCCGCGAAAAGAACTGGGCGGATAATGAACAGCCGTTTGGGCCGAGTTCGATTCCCGGTGGAGCAGCCGGCACGGGATCGATCAACATGTTCGGGTCGAAATATTTCCCTGGCGTTTCAATTTACAACGTCCTCGGCAGCAGCCAGCCCTCTGGCGTTAGCTCCGCATATTTGAATGTCGGGCCGAATGCGGAGTCGCAGTCCACGATGACTGGAATGTTCCAGAACCGGCTTGCGCCATCCTCGAACGCCATTTGGATACTGGGCAAACACACGCTCGCATTCGGGGCCAACTATACCTACACGCAGCTCAACACCATCGACAAGCGCACCGGCACGGGCACGGTGGCTACAGACGACTTCAGCCAGTTCCTGCAGGGATTTGTAACACCGGGCAGTTCGGCGACGGGCTTCTACGTGACCTCGTTTCTGCAAGGCAATGCCAATCGCTACTATCGCTCCAACCAGCTCGGCACTTACGTGCAGGACAAGTTCCAGATTCTGCCGTCCCTCTCGCTCACACTGGGCGTGCGTTATGACTGGGATGGGGGCCTGACGGAGAAATACGGCCGCATCTTCAACTTCGATCCAAAGGTCTACAAGTACGACGCGACGAGCGACACGATTGTGAACCCAGGATTGATCATCGCGGGCAATAACGCCAATGGGACTTCAGGTGTAAGCCCGACGACGCTCACCGGTCGTCAATGGGGCATCGGTCCAAGAATCGGCGCCGCGTGGCAGCCTTCAATGTTTCACGACAAACTCGTTGTTCGCGCTGGGGCCGGTATGTATTACGACCGCGGAGAGCTGTTCAGCTATTTCTCACCCGGCTACGCCATCGGCACTGTCACGGGAGGACCGTTCGGCGTAAATCAGCAGCTTCCATTCGTGAATGCTTCAACGTGTCCTACGGGAACACAATCGCTGTATGAGTTTTACATTCCGACCTGCGGCGGAAACGGACGTTTCGATCCTCCCACTGGACCGCCAACAGCAGATACAGGAAACCTGGAGAATCCGTACGGCTCTACGCTGCAGTACGCTGCGCCAACAAGCCCGAAGGCATCGGATCTGAGCAGTCACCTGCCGAACGCCTGCAGCATTGCCAACACCGGACTTGCCGGAATCCCGGGCATCTGCCAAAACACGCCGAACGGCGGGCAGATTATCAACAACGGCCAGCCAATTTCGCTTGGCGTGTATGACCGCGCCAACAAGCTGCCTTACACAATGAACTACACGCTGGACATCCAGTGGCAGCCACGCAACGACGTAGCAGTTGAAATTGGCTACGTGGGCAATCTCGGACGCCACCAGGTGATTCCGGTGCCGTTCAATCAGCCGGGTATCGCATCGCCATCGAGCCCGATGCTAAGCAGCAGCGGATGTCCGCAACGGTATACCTACGGATACAACGTCGGCTTTAACGATCTGCCAGCGGGGACACCGTCCTGTTTCGGCGCGCCGGCAAGCTACCTTGCAACGTACGAGGGCGGCAATGTCGACATGCGCGTTCCTTATATTGGATACGCCGCGGAATCGATCGATTACAAGGCCGCGGGAGTTGACGACTACAACGCGCTGCAGATTCATGTGGACAAACGCATGAGCCGCGGAATCCAGTTCGGCGCTTCATATACCTGGTCTCATGCACTGGACGAACAGAGCGGATTGGGCCTTTTCTACAACGGTAACAATCCTTTGAATTTGCGCAGCGCTTATGGTTCATCGGACTTTGACCGTACGCACGTCTTCAACATCAACTATGTATTTCAGGAACCTAATATTGCTCACGTCAACTCGCTGGAAGGCAAGTTCATCAATGGATGGTCGCTGATTGGGCTTGCGGTGCTGCAGAGCGGTCAGCCGTACAGCATCATCGATTACTCCGGGGCCATCGGCAGCATTTATTACTCCACGGCCGACGGCATCACCAATCCAATTGTGCCGCTGGCACCGGGATGCACGCCCAAACAGGCTCTTACCGGCGGGTCGGGCGCGTGGACTCCGAGCGGTGGTCAGCCGGCCGTGAATTCAGCTTGCTTCACGCTTCCACTGCTTCCGGCGGGCGGGCTCAATGGTGCAATTCCAGCGGACGATCCTTACGAAACCGGCTTCACAACCGGACAACGAAATATTTTCCGGCAGTCGTTCCAAAAGCGCGCGGATGCATCGATTGTAAAGAACACGAAAATCACCGAACGTTACGACCTTAAGTACACGTTCGACGTATATAACCTGACAAACACAACCAGCTTTGACATTCCTGGGAATGATGTCTCGCAGAACGCGTTCTACAATGCATTCCCGCAGTCGGGGCAGCCTGTTTCAGGCCCCGGTGGTTTGTATTCTCAGCCGGCGGGACTGGGAATTGTGACGCACACGATTGGATCGCCACGTCAGATCCAGATGTCGCTGCACTTGAACTTCTGATGCCCGGTTCACTCGCAATGATAAAAAGGGCGGCTCCGTAAGGAGCCGCCCTTTTATGTCTCTTAGCACGTACTATTCTTCTCCGATGTCTTCATTCCAGATTTCAGGGTGCTCGGCGATGTAGCCTTCGAGCAATTGACGGCAGTCCTGATTATCGAGGTCGATGACTTCAACGCCATTGGCGCGAAGCCAGTCGAGGCCGCCGGCAAAGGTGCGGCTTTCGCCCACGACCACGGTGCCAAACCTGAACTGGCGCACGAGTCCGCTGCAATACCAGCAGGGGGCGAGCGTGGTGACCATGATGAGGTCGCGATAACTGCGCTGGCGGCCAGCGCGCCGAAATGCATCCGTTTCGCCGTGAATGCTTGGATCGCCCTGCTGTACGCGGCGGTTGTGACCGCGGCTGACGAGTTCGCCCGCACGCGTAAAGATGGCTGCACCGATGGGGATGCCGCCTTCGACACGGCCATGGCGCGCTTCGTCGAGGGCAACCTCAAGCATCTTGTCGTATTCCGCACGGTTCATTGGCAGTCCTCTGGTTACAGCATAATAGTTCACTGAAGATGAAATTCTTCGACTATTAGGGCTTAGCCGGGGTCGGTTCGGGGGCGCTGATGGAGGCCCCATCCCAGTGTTCCACGAGCTTGCCTCTCTTTACTCGAAATGTATCGAAGGTGAACGCCTCGTAGAATTTTTCTTGGCCGGTAGGATCGTGCCTGAAGTTCTGATGGACGACAGTTACTATGTCACACTCCGCAGTAACAATTTCAAAACGGTTCCCGGGGGGCGTCGGGCCAAGTCCGAGGCCATGTACGGGGCCGGTGGCCTGTGCGAGAAACCCATTCCTCGCTTCTTCGTAATCAGACAGGTGCTCCTGCTGTGCACGTCGAACCGCGACGGGATTGTGCTGCTTGTAGGCAGGGTCAAGCAGTGCGATTCTTGCTTCTCCCGAGAGCCGGAAGAAATCCAATACCAGTTTTCTGTTTGCTTCAATCTGTTCTGGCTTGGCCGAGCATCCGGGAGTAGGGTTCGCCTGCGCTGGAGGGGTTCTGTCTTGCGCCGCCATTGCGGCTGAGATCAGGAGCATCGCTGCCAACGCGGCCTTGGATTTGGACGAGCATTGAGACATCATTAGGACCTCCTCGGGGGATGGGTAGCTGCCATCGGCGAGAGCCTTGTGCGGCGCGCCGATGAAGCTGACTTTATCAAAGTTCGTTGTCATCGGCCATTCCACGGTTTTTTGGGCAAGGTTGAGTAAGGGACTGAAACTCGAACCCGTTGTATACACTCTCCATATGGTCGTCCGATTAAAGGATATTGCCGAGGAACTTGGCGTCTCCATCGTTACGGTGTCGAAGGCGCTCGGCGATCGGCCGGACGTTGCCAAGGAGACGCGTGCAAGAATTCTGGAGCGGGTGAAGCACTACAACTATCGCCCCAACCTGGCCGCACGCAGCCTGGTTACGGGCCGCAGTTCGCTGGTCGGGCTGGTGGTCCCCGACCTGATTCATCCCTTCTTTTCAGAGATTGCCAAATCGCTGGCTGCCAGCCTGCGCAAGAAAAATTATTTTCTGCTGGTGTCCTCATCAGAGAGCGATCCAAGCCTTGAGCAGGATGAGATCGAGCACATGCTTGCGCATCGGCTTGACTGCTTTGTGGTGGCATCTTGCCAGAAAAATTTCGACGGCCTGAAGAAGATTGGCGAAGCAGGGGTGCCGTTGATTCTGCTCGATCGGAGCTTTGAGGATTGTACTGCCAATTTTGTGGGCGTGAACGATTACGCAATCGGCAAGCTGGCGACTGAGCACCTGATCGCACAAGGCTACAAGCGAATCGCGCATATTCGCGGACCGCACACTAACGGTGGAAACCGCCGTGCCGAGGGCTACCTGGATGCTTTGAAGAAGCAGGGATTGAAAGTGCCTGGCAGCTACGTAGTTGAATCTGGTGAGGCAGCCGACTCTGACGGCGAGACGCGCGGGAAGAAGGCGATGAGCGCCATGCTGGCTCTGAAGCCCCGGCCGGATGCCGTGTTCTGCTTTAACGACACGATTGCCGTGGGCGCGATGGTGCAGGCCTTCGATGCGGGATTGAAGATTCCGAAAGATATCGCCATTGTGGGCAGCGGCAATTTCCACTACAGCAGCAAGCTGCGCGTTCCTCTTTCAAGTGTGGATCAGCATGCCGGCGGGATCGGCGAGCGCGCTGCGAGAATGATATCGACGCTGCTGGAAAAGACGCCGCCAACCCGACCACGATCGATCGTTCTGGAGCCGTCGCTGGTTGCCCGCGAATCCTCAATGCGCAAGTAGACGCGCCCGGCAACTACACGAGAAAAATCAGCGATTGAGAAACTTCGCGTCGCGCAGAATTTGCGCAATAGATTATTTTGTGCCCGGGGCCCACTCCGCCTTAACTTTTTCGACGCGCAGAATGGCTCAAAAGACGCGTAAATACTGTGGATTTCCGCGCTCAATCGGCTCCCTGCGACGGTGCCAATTCGTATCGAACTATTCGATTGCTGATCTCGAAAAATGCAACTTGTTCGCTAAGAATCCGCCAGCGTAGGATGCCCTCGTTCCGAGGTTGTGCAGCTTTGCGTCGCGTAGGTTCAGTGTCATTGAGCAAACGTTTACCAGAAGCAACAAACGCGCCGATTCCCAAGAGTATTGATCGGGGCAGACCACTTCAATATCAGCCGGGTCAACGTAATCCCATCAGTTAGTGGCAGAGAAAAGCACGGAGGAGAAGCAGTGCCGCAATCGAATTCTCAAAAAGGTATAGTTTTCAATCGTCGTGAGGCATTAATGCTTTCGGCGACGGCAGGATTGGGAGCTGCGCTGGCCAGTCCGGCGCGTGCCATGGATAACACCAAGACCGCTGCTCACCAGGAAGCTGGAGGCTGCTCTACGCCGCGGACAGCGGTGGCAAAAACCCAGTATGGGCCGGTGCGCGGATTTGTGGATGGAGGGGTTTTCACCTTCAAGGGGATTCCCTATGGACAGACTACGGCCGGAGAAAATCGCTGGCTGCCGGCGAAGCCTCCTGTGCCGTGGCAAGACGAATACCCTGCACTGGTTTATGGTGCGAATTGCCCACAGCGCCTGCACGACTGGACCGGCATTGAGCAGACGTTTCTGCAGGACTGGGATGACGGCTGGCTGAGCGAGGACATGCTGAAGCTGAACGTGTGGACGCCGAGCCTGACCGGCAAGCGCGCGGTGATGGTCTATTTTCACGGCGGCGGGTTTGAATTCGGATCAGCGTATGAGTTGCCCTCGCATGAAGGCGCGCAAATGGCGCGGCACCACGATGTTGTGCAGGTTTCAGTGAATCACCGGCTGAATGTGCTGGGCTTCCTCGATTTGTCTGAAGTGGGCGGAGAACCGTATGCCGAATCGGCGAACGTAGGACTGACGGACCTGGTGGCGTCGCTGCGATGGGTTCATGAAAACATTGCCAACTTTGGCGGCGACCCGGACCGCGTGATGATTTATGGACAGTCCGGCGGTGGCTCAAAGGTGACTTGCCTGATGGCGATGCCTTCGGCAGCAGGCTTGTTCCATCGCGCCTCAGCGCAATCTGGCGGCGGCATTCACTATCCACCTGCTGACCGCCCGTTCCAGTCACGAGAGCTGGCAAAGCAGATGATGATTGAGCTGGGGTTTGGGCCCAATGATGTTGGCGCACTGCAGAAGGTGGAGTGGTCCAAGCTGACAGCGGCCAGCAATGCAGCGGCTATCAAGCTCAATCCCGGCACAGTGCCTGGACCGGGTGGAGTGCCGAGACGCGGCGCCGACTGGACCGCAACGGTGGACGGACGCGTGCTGATGTGCCGCTCGTTTGCCGATGCTGTGTCGGACCTTTCAAAGAATGTGCCGTTGCTGGTTGGTTCGGTCAGTGAAGAAGGCATGCGCTACTTGTCAAAGCCGACCGAGGCTGAGTGGCACGCGACTCTTGCTCGCCAATATGGCGATGCCAAAGCGACCGCGCTGATTGCCGCCATGAAGAAGGCGCATCCGGAGAAGAGCATTCGCACGTTGTCGTACGGCGTGGGTGGCGTAGCCATGCGCAACAGCGTACAGCGCATTGTGAAGCTGAAACACGAGCAGAAGGGTGCGCCGGTCTACGCGTATCACTTTACCTGGCAGTCTCCGATGCTGGAAGACTCAGGCGCGTGGCATACCGCCGAACTTGCATTCTGCTTTGACAACACCAAACGTTGCGAGCAGGGTACAGGCAATACGCATGAAGCGCAGGCAGTGGCGAGAAAGATGGCGACGGCATGGTCGAACTTTGCCAAGACAGGCAATCCGAATCAGCCTGGACTGACCTGGGAACCGGCAGATCCGGCCCGCTGCCAAACAATGGTCTTCGATAACGAATGCCGAATGGTGGACGATCCGGAAGGCGAAGCACGGAAGATTCTGCTGGGTTGATGCACAGCAGCATGTCAAAACAAGCAAGACAACAAATAAAGGGAGAAGCAATGTCAAAGTCAGATTCTGAAAACCGCATGCTGTTGAATCGTCGCGAGGCCATGTTCCTTTCGGCGAGCGTGGGCATGGGCCTGGCCATCGGCAAAAAGGTTCACGCTTCAGACAGCATTAAGACCGGAGTGCACCAGCAGGAGCCGGGAACTTGTTCCACTCCACGCAGTGCAGTTGCCAACACGCAGTATGGAAAAATTCGCGGGTACCTGGATGGAGGCGTGTTGACCTTCAAGGGCGTTCCCTACGGACAGAACACGGGCGGCGAAAATCGCTGGCTTCCGGCGAAGCCTCCCGTGCCTTGGAAGGATGAGTATCCGGCTCTTGTTTATGGTGCGAATTGCCCGCAGACTCTGCACGACTGGACGGGCAATGAGCAGACTTTCATCCAGGACTGGGATGACGGCTGGCAGAGCGAAGACATGTTGAAGCTGAACATCTGGACGCCGAGCCTGACCGGCAAGCGGGCCGTCATGTTCTACATCCATGGTGGCGGATTCCAGTTTGGTTCCTCATATGAACTGCCCTCGCATGAAGGCGCGCAGATGGCGCGTCATCACGACATAGTGCAGATCTCAGTGAATCACCGGTTGAATGGACTGGGATTCCTGGATGTTTCGGAAATTGGTGGTGATGCCTATGCGGACTCAGTGAACGTGGGCATGACCGATCTGGTGGCCGCGTTGCAGTGGGTTCATGACAACATCGCCAACTTCGGCGGCGACCCGGATAACGTGATGATCTATGGCCAGTCCGGTGGTGGCGGCAAGGTTGCGACGTTGATGGGTATGCCTTCAGCGAAGGGCTTGTTCCATCGTGCCGCAATTCAGTCGGGCGGCGGAAGCGCAGCACCCAAGGAAGAAGCGAAGGAATTTACGCGGCAACTGGTGAAGGTGCTTGGCGTGACTGACATTGCAGGGCTGCAGAAGGTGGATTGGCAAACGCTGAATACTGCCGCTGATGCTGCGCAGGCCAAGATGCCGCCGCGCGCGGGCTTGCCGGGTATGCCGAATCGGCCCGGTCCGCCGCGCCGCTTCTGGGGACCGACGCTGGATAGCAAGGTCATCAACGTGAGATCGATGCAGGACGGCGCTCCCGAAATCTCAAAGGATGTGCCTCTGATGGTTGGCTCAGTGAGCGAAGAGGGCAACAGAATGCTCTCGCGGCCGACCGAAGCGGAATGGCGCGCGACCATGGCCAGGCAGTACGGAGAAGCCAAGGCAAACGCGCTTGCAGAAGCCATGAAGAAGGCGCATCCGGAAAAGAGCATTCGCACTCTGTCGTACGGTGTTGGCGGCGTGGGTGGACGCAACAACGTAGCTCGCATGGCAAAGCTGAAGCACGATCTGAAGGCTGCGCCGGTTTACACGTACTACTTTACCTGGCAGTCGCCCATGCTGGAGGATGCGGGTGCTTGGCATACTTCTGAACTGGCCTTCTGCTTTGACAACACCAAGCGCTGCGAGCAGGGCACCGGCAACACGCCTGAGGCGCAGGCACTGGCAAAGAAGATGGCGAACGCGTGGGCGAACTTTGCGCGCACCGGCAATCCGAGCCAGCCGGGACTGACGTGGACGCCGTCTGATCCGGAGCGCAACCAGACCATGGTGTGGGACAACGAATGCCGCATGGTCGACGATCCCGAAGGCGAAGTGCGAAAGATAATTCTGAGCTAAGGGAACAAACAGCAGCAGCAAATCACAAACGGAAAGAACAGATGAGGGAATAACATGTCGAATACAAATGCTGAGAAAGACATCGTTCTGAATCGTCGTGAGGCGCTGCTGCTTTCGGCAACGGCGGGCGTGGGCCTTGCTTTTGGAAGGTCCGCGCGCGCCATGGACAACACGAAAACTTCAGCGCATCAGGAACCGGGCAGTTGCACAACGCCGCGCACCGCCGTCGCCAACACGCGGTACGGCAAGGTGCGCGGTTTTGTGGATGGAGGCGTGTTTACCTTTAAGGGCATTCCTTATGGGCAGAACACGGGCGGCGAAAATCGCTGGCTGCCTGCGAAAGCACCCGCGCCATGGAAAGACGAGTACCCTGCCCTGATTTACGGCGCGAACTGCATGCAGAAGCTGCACGACTTTACCGCCATTGAGCAAACGTTCCTGCAGGACTGGGACGATGGCTACATCAGCGAAGACATGCTGAAGCTGAACCTATGGACACCGGGCCTGAGCGGTAAACGCGCCGTGATGGTGTATTTCCACGGAGGCCGATTCGATTTCGGTTCGTCGTATGAATTGCCTTCGCACGAGGGCGCGCAGATGGCGCGTCATCACGACGTGGTGCAGGTCTCAGTGAATCACCGGCTGAACGTGCTGGGATTCTTCGATGTATCAGAGGTGGGCGGATCGGCCTACGAAGACTCAAGAAACGTAGGCATGACCGATCTGGTTGCCGCGCTCAAATGGGTGCAGGAAAACATTGCGAATTTTGGCGGCGATCCGGACCGGGTGATGATCTACGGGCAGTCTGGCGGCGGATCTAAGGTGACAACGCTGTTGGGCATGCCATTGGCCAAAGGGTTGATTCATCGTGCGTCGGTTCAATCCGGCGGTGGCGCCAACTTGCCCACTGCCGAGCAGTCGCGCGAATTTGCACGGCAGGTTATCAAGGCTCTTGGAATTGCGCCGAACGACATTGCCGCACTGCAGAAGATGGATTGGGCCAAGCTGAACGACGCGGGCAATGCTGTCGCAGACAAGATGAATCCGCCCGTGCAAGGGCCAAGTGGACCGGGGTCTTCGCCTCCATCATCGCCTCGCGTTGGCTATTCGCCTTCGGTGGACGGAAAAATTCTAAGCCTGCGGCCGTTCTTCGATGAAGGGCCGGAGGTATCGAAAGACGTGCCAATGCTGATTGGCTCAGTGAGCGAAGAAGGCAACAAGATGGCCTCGCGTCCCACTGAGGATGAGTGGCACGCCACGCTCACAAAACAGATTGGAAGCGAGAAGGCGACCGCGCTGATAGCGGCTATGAAGAAGGCGCATCCGGAGAAGAGCATTCGCACTTTGTCATACGGCGTGAATGGAATGACGGCGCGCAACAACGTGCTGCGCATGGCGAAATTGAAACATGGTCTGCATGCTGCACCCGCCTATCAGTATTACTTTACGTGGCAATCTCCCATGCTGGAGGATGCGGGCGCGTGGCATACGGCTGAGCTTGCCTTCTGCTTTGACAACACAAAACGTTGCGAGCAAGGAACCGGCAACACACCGGAGGCGCAGGCGCTGGCAAAGAAGATGGCCACGGCCTGGTCGAACTTTGCCAAGACCGGCGATCCGAGCCAGCCCGGCCTGGCGTGGACGCCGGCTGATCCCGAGCATGGGCAGACGATGGTGTTCGACAATGAATGCCGCATGGTCAACGATCCTGAAAACGATGTGCGCAAGATCCTGCTGAGCTAACGCGATTAAAATGCGTTTGCGCGAATTCAACCGGGTAACAAATAAGGAGAGGGAATGTCGAAAGCGAAATCGGATAGCGGAATTGTTCTCAATCGTCGTGAAGCACTTTTGATGTCGGCAACAGCAGGCCTGGGAATCGCGTTGGGGCGCAAGGCCGCAGCGTCAGACAGCATCAAGACCGGCGTGCACCAGCAAGAGCCGGGAACCTGTTCGACACCGCGCAGCGCGATTGCCAATACGCGATATGGCAAAGTTCGCGGCTACCTCGATGGTGGAGTGTTCACGTTCAAAGGCGTTCCTTACGGACAGAACACGGGCGGCGAAAATCGCTGGCTGCCTGCCAAGCCACCCGTGCCGTGGAAGGACGAGTATCCCGCGCTGGTTTATGGCGCTAACTGCCCGCAGACTCTCCATGACTGGACAGGTAATGAGCAAACGTTTCTGCAGGACTGGGACGACGGCTGGCAGAGCGAGGACATGCTGAAGCTGAACATCTGGACGCCGAGCCTCAGCGGTAGCCGCGCTGTGATGTTCTACATTCACGGCGGCGGATTCCAGTTTGGCTCCTCGTATGAATTGCCCTCGCATGAAGGCGCGCAGATGGCCAGGCACCATGACGTGGTGCAGATTTCAGTGAACCACCGCTTGAACTCGCTTGGATTTATGGATGTTTCGGAAATTGGCGGCGCGGGATATGAAGACTCCGTCAGTGTTGGCATGTCGGATCTTGTGGCTGCGCTCAAGTGGGTGCAGGAAAACATCGCCAACTTCGGCGGCGATCCGAACAAAGTAATGATCTATGGCCAATCCGGCGGCGGCGGCAAAGTAGCAACCCTAATGGGAATGCCTTCGGCTAAAGGATTGTTCCAACGCGCGGCGATTCAGTCTGGCGGTAGCTTTGCGGGCGACAAAGACGAAGCGAAAGAATTTGCGCGGATGCTGGTGAAGCAGCTTGGCATCGGGGCCAATGATATTGGTGCACTGCAAAAGCTTGACTGGGCCTCGCTGAATGCCGCAACCAATGCAGCGCAAGGCAAGATGCCGCCGCGGCCTGGTCCGTTTGGGGCAATGCCGGGACCACCGGCGCGTTTCTGGATGCCTACAGTGGACGGCCGCGTGATTACTGAGAACACATTCCAAACGTCGGCACCGGAGATTTCAAAGGACGTGCCATTGATCATCGGCTCGGTTAGCGAAGAGGGCAACAGTATGCGCTCGCGCCCGACTGAGGCTCAATGGCGTGCCAATCTTGCCAGGGCTTATGGCGAAGACAGAGGTAAAGTGCTGGCCGATGCATTGAGAAAGGCGCATCCGGAAAAGAGCATACGCACGCTCTCTTACATGTGCGGCGGCGGCGGCATTCTGAACGCAGTTTCCATTCGCAACAGCGTCGTTCACATAGCAAAGTTGAAACATGATCTGAAGGCAGCGCCGGTGTACACGTATTACTTTAGCTGGCAGTCGCCCATGCTGGAGGATGCCGGCGCGTGGCATACAGCCGATCTCGCATTCTGTTTCGACAACACCAAGCGCTGCGAGCAAGGCACCGGCAACACGCCAGAGGCGCAGGCACTGGCGAAAAAGATGGCCACGGCCTGGGCAAACTTTGCACGCACGGGAAATCCCAGTCAGCCGGGACTGACGTGGACGCCGTCTGACCCCGAGCATAACCAGACAATGGTGTGGGATAACGATTGCCGTGTTGTCGACGATCCGGAAAGTGAAATTCGCAAGATCATTCTGAGCTAACTAACGGCTGCGCACGAGCGCAATAACGACCTGCAGCAAAAGTAAGGAGAGGAAATGTCGAAGGCAAGTTCGAAAGATGGCATCATTCTCAATCGTCGTGAAGCACTTTTGATGTCGGCAACCGCGGGCATGGGCATTGCGCTGGGCCGGCCCGCACGCGCTTCAGACAGCATCAAAACGGCTGCACACCAGCAACCTGGAGGATGCAGCACGCCGCGCAGCGCCGTCGCGAAGACGCAGTACGGCCCTGTGCGGGGCTACTTGGATGGCGATGTTTTCACATTCAAGGGAATTCCGTACGGACAGAACACCGGCGGCGAAAATCGCTTTCTTCCGCCAAAGGTGCCGGCCCCGTGGAAAGATGAATTCCCTGCCCTGGTGTACGGAGCTAATTGCCCACAACATCTGCATGACTGGACGGGCAATGAGCAAACGTTTCTACAAGACTGGGATGACGGCTGGCAAAGCGAGGACATGCTGAAGCTGAACATCTGGACGCCGAGCCTGAGCGGCAGCCGTGCGGTGATGTTTTACATACACGGCGGCGGGTTCGAGTTTGGATCGTCGTACGAACTGCCCTCGCATGAAGGCGCACAGATGGCGCGTCATCACGACGTGGTGCAGGTCTCAGTCAACCACCGGCTGAACGCACTTGGCTTCCTGGATGTTTCTGAAATCGGTGGCTCGGCTTACGAGGACTCGCGGAACCTGAGCTTCACCGATTTGGTTTTCGCTCTGCGATGGGTGCAGGAGAACATCGCCAATTTCGGCGGCGACCCGAACAAGGTAATGATCTATGGGCAGTCCGGCGGTGGATCGAAAGTGACCACGTTGCTGGGCATGCCTGCTGCGAAAGGACTGATCCATCGCGCTTCGGCACAATCGGGAGGCGGCGGACAGATTCCTACTGCAGAGCAACAGAAAGAATTCTCAACGCGAGTGATCAAGGAACTAGGCGTCGGGGCTGGGGACATGGCCGCATTGCAGAAGATGGAATGGGCCAGAATGATCGCGGCGGGACGAACGGTGGCCGCGAAGATGAATCCTCCGCGACATGACCTGGTGTTCGGGCCGCCATCTGGGCCGGGCAGTGTTCCGATGGTCGGATGGACGCCGTGCATTGACGGAAAGAATGTCGTGTGCAAGTCGTTTGAAGATGTTGCGCCAGAGACGGCGAAGGATGTGCCAATCCTGTTCGGCTCCGTCAGCGAAGAATCCATGCGCTACCTATCCAATCCCACCGAGGCGGAGTGGCATGCCAGTCTTGCCAAAGTGATCGGCGACGGGAAGGCGACTGAGCTGATTGCCGCAATGAAGAAGGTGCATCCGGAAAAGAGCATCAAGACTCTTTCATTCGGCGTTGGCGGCCTAAGCGCGCGCAACAAGGTGCAACGGATGGCGAAACTGAAGCATGAGCAAGGTGGCGCGAAGGCTTATCAGTATTACTTCAGCTGGCAGTCGCCCATGCTGGAAGGTGCGGGCGCCTGGCACACGGCCGAGCTCGCTTTCTGCTTTGACAACACAAAGCGCTGCGAGCAAGGAACCGGCAACACGCCGGAGGCGCAGGCGATTGCAAAAAAGATGGCGACCGCGTGGTCGAACTTTGCACGCACGGGAGATCCAAGTCAGCCAGGCCTGGCTTGGCCCGCTGCCGAACCAGATCACGGCCAGACGATGGTGTTCGACAAGGAATGCCGCGTGGTGAATGATCCAGAAGGCGAAGTGCGGAAACTGATCGAGAGCTGATCATACCCGCAACCTACAAGGGACAACTGCTTGCGCCCTGGCGCAGGCAGTTGTTTGTTCAACGAATAAATTCTTTGTAAATAACGAGGTAACACGATGTCGAAGAAATCTCTTGGCGTAGCCGTACTATTGCTGGCAAGCATTGGCCTGATTGGCGCGCAGAGCGGCGAAGTTTACAACACGGGAATCGCGATCAAGAAGCCGGTCTTCGGCGGAGCCTGCAAGCTGTGCCCATGGGGCGCCATGGGGCAAGTAGTAAAGAAGGCCATGAAGTACTACGGTTACGATGTGCAAACATGCTTCAACTGCAATGCGGCTGCATCAACGCGCATTGTTGCACATGCCGAGGTTCCGCCTTCGTATAAGAAGGATCCGGCCGTATCGGTTGCCATGGCGCCGCCGAACGCGCCTGGGCTTGGTCCGGTAGACTTTGGCTCCACGGCGGAACAGTTTCTTTGCGACGCCTATCACGGTCGAGGTGCGTATGCGAAAGACAAGCCGATGGACAATCTTCGCCTGATTGCGAATATACAATCGCCGTGGTGGTTCGTTGTCGCCGCAAAGGCTGAGACGGGCATTACAGACCTGTCGCAGGTGAAGGAAAAGAAGTGGCCCGTAAGGATCAACGCGTCGCCGAACGACCGGATGGTGAAAGAGATTCTTGCCTATTACGGGCTATCGGTTGAGTCCATCACCGCCGCCGGTGGATATGTAGGAAGCTCCCTTGAAGATCGCACTAACTTTGACATCATCATGCATGGCGGTGCGCTTTCGTCAGCGCCGGAGTGGAATGTGCTGTACGAAGTGAGCCAGAAATTCGACCTGAACTATCTTGATATTCCTGAGCCGGTGATTGCGACGTTCACGAAAGATCCGCTGATGTATCGCGGCTATATTCCCAATGGGATGCTGCGCGGCGTTGAGCGCGAGATTCCCACGATCGTGCGCAATGGAACCGTGGTGTATACGCGCAACGATGTTCCCGACAGCTTTGCATACGACGTGGCGAAGGCAATGGACGAGCACCAGGACGAACTGCAGTGGACCAACCAGAACTTTTCGTACAACGTGCACAACGTGTGGAAAGTTTGCGACGTGCCGCTGCATCCGGGTGCCGCGCGCTATTACAAACAGATGGGCTATATGAAATAACCCGGCTGCGCAAATTTATGCGCTGGAACGTCAAATCAGCAAGCGCTGAATCGAGCGAGGAGACCGCCAATCTGGCTTCCTCGCTCTTCGTTTTTGCAGAAGGTTCTTCTTGGCAGACGAACACTTAACTGCCCCCACAAAACCTTGAAGCGCGGGGTGCCCGGGACCGTGTAATCTGGTTAGCCAGTGGAGAAACCCCCTTGATTATTTCCTCTAAGCTCAGGAAACTCGACATCCGCCTGCAAGTTAAATCCGGGACAAAGCCGCGCGCGGTGAATGCCGCGAAATGGATCGTGGCATTGCTTTGGCTGTGCTTCATGCCGCCAATTCAATTTGCAAAAGCTCAAACAACAAAGAGCGCCGGATCGATTCACAAGATTGTTGTGCTCAGCGATGCTGGGAATTCCGCGACTGCTCGGCACGGTGTTTCAAAATTGGAAGACACGTTGCGAGCGCGAGGAATTACCGTCTCTGAGAGCGCCGCCGATGTCAGCAATGCCGACGCGGTGGTTCTTGCAGGAATCTCCGGCGGCAATGGTCCCGCCGCCACCGCACTCGGAAATGAGGCATCGCCCAGCGGCGCTGAATCTCTTGCGGTTCGCGTGGGCACGAGCTACCAGAAGAAGCCGGCGATTGTATTGTGCGGCGGTGATGGAGCTGGGCTGATGTATGCCGCACTCGATCTTGCGCAGCGCGTCTCGTGGACAAAACCAGGCAGCGATCCATTTACATTTGCGCGCAGCACGGATGAGAGACCGTTTCTCCGTGATCGCGGCGTTGTTATCTTTACAATGAACCGCGCATATTTTGAAAGCCATCTGCACGATCCACATTACTGGGAGCGCTATTTCGACATGCTCGCCGAAGATCGCATCAACGAACTGGTGCTGACTTTCGGCTATGAAGATGGCGGCTACATGGCTCCGCTCTATCCTTACTTCTTCAATGTCGACGGATTTCCTGACGTAAAAGTCGTGGGCCTGACGCCCGAACAGCAGAAGCAGAACTTCGACTCATTCCGGACCATGATTCGACTGGCTGGCGAACGCGGCATACGTATAAAGCCAGGCATCTGGGAGCACATTTATCGCGGTGCGCGCGGCGCAGGACAGGATGGGAAGATTGAATGGGCATCGGACGGAACACATCCCACGCCTGGGTTGGTCTGGGGTTTGAACGCTGACAACCTGGTGCCTTACACTGTTGCCGCGCTCGATAAATTCTATTCACTTTTTCCTGAGATCAAAGAAACGCAATTTCGTATGCACAATGAGTCCGGCCTCTTCGACTCGGAAATCGATGGATTCTGGCACGACATTTTTCACTTCTACAGCACGCGCCGACCGGAGATTGAACTTGAACTTCGTGCCAAGGGCCTGGCTAAATCCGTTATTCGCGACGCGCAGGCACAGGGCGTTCATGTACATATCGATACAAAGATATGGATGGAGCAGATGGGACTTCCCTATCACCCGACGCACATCAATAGACAGGACCAGGGCAATTCACGCCACAGTTACGCGGATCTGCTGGAATACCCGAAGACGTACTGGGTGAATTGGTCACTCTGGAATGGCGGTACGCAGCGACTGCTTGAATGGTCCGATCCGGATTATGCGCGTCGCATTGCGCAAAGTGCCCGGCTGTACGATGGCCACGGATTCGCCTTCACTGAAATGGAAGCGACCAAAATGTTGAGCGATCCGCCGGACGATCCGCCGCGCAATTTCCTGAACGACCGTTACAAGTACTTCGACTACGAGTTTGAGCGCTACTGGGCTTTTTATCGAGTCATGGGGCGGCTCGCTTACAATCCCGATACGCCAACGGACGTGTGGGAGCAAGAGTACGTGCAAAGATTTGGCCCCGACGCGGGCCCGCATGCAATGCGCGCGCTCGAACTCTCCAGCCGCGTGCTCCCGCGAGTTGTTGCTGCAAGCATTCCGTACTCTATGTTCCCTACCACAATGGGCTGGACTGAGATGATGCACATTGGCAGTCTGCCCATTTACGCGGCGCGTGAAGAAGGCAGCGACATTGCGCAATTTGAAAATGTGCGCGATGAAGCCAAGCGCATTCTTGCCGGTGGCGACACGGCCATGCAGCGCCCGGAGGATATCAGCCGTTGGTTTTCGCAGACCTCTGAGGGAATTCTTCGCGAGGCGACAGCGGCAGAACAGGCCTCGCACGGAACTCCCAGCAAGGAGTTGAAAGCAACACTCACCGATGCGCGAATCCTGGCGGGACTTGCCCGATATCATGCCGCGCTGCAACTCGGAGCCGTTGCCTACAACCTCTACAAATTATCAGGAAGCCTGCCGGCATTTGACCAGGCAGTTGAATACCAACGCAAAGCGGTCGAGGCATGGCGCGAAATCGTCAAGACTGCGGGCGATCAATACATTGACAACATGTATTTTGGGACGAGCCTGCGGGGATTCCCTCACCACTGGAAGGACGAACTACCGGCATTGGAAAAGGAATTCGCTGAACTCGTCGAAGAGCGGCAAGCAGCCCAGTCAAAGCCCGGCGCAAAGGCCGTTTTGCCTCCCGCGGATGTGAATGCCGTGGCACCCGTTGTCGCTCTCATTCCGGGGTCTTCAAGCGGCGCTCCCGTAAGTGTTGACTTTAAGGTGCGCGCCAAAGTGACCGCGCCGGCGGGTGTTCGCTGGATCCGCCTTCGCTATCGGCATGTGAATCAGAAGGAAGACTACGAGACGCTGCCGATGACCGAAGAAGGAACCAGCGGCATCTACAGCGCAAGCATTCCCGGAGAGTTCATCACGGCGCAATGGGACTTGATGTACTATGTGGAAATTGTGGATGGACATGGCACAGGCAAGATCTATCCCGATCTTGAACACGATACGCCGTATGTCATTCAGTCCGTTGTGCACTAAACGGTAATGGTGAAGCCACCAGTTCGATACGGTCGTGATACACGGGAGTTTTCCGACGCGGGAGGACTTCAGAGGGGTGGTAGGCGAGGCGGGGCTTGAACCCACAACCCCCGGCTTAGAAGGCCGGTGCTCTATCCAGTTGAGCTACTCGCCCGTACTTTCTATTTTAGCTTTGATCCGGGCCTGCGTGTGAAGCCGCCGGCACAAGCGCATTTGAAAAGGCAACCATGGCGTCGGCAATCGCCTCCACCGCGATGGGCGAGCTTTCCGCTTCGGCACTGAAATATGCGGTCACGCCGAACCCCTCAGATTGCCCGGTTACTGCGCGGCGAACCACCAACAAGATGGTCGCTCCCACTTCTGATTCATTGCCTGCAACCAGGATTGGATGCCTGCCGGGCTGCATGGTTGCGGACAACACGGCGCGTGGCGTAATCCGCTTTACGAGAACGCGGCAAAATGCTTCAGCGCGCTCCCACTCTGCAAAAAAGCCGCCCCTAACCGGAAGAAGGTCCACGTAGCAGGCATGTGCCCCGGGGCCGGGCTGCCACACGTCGCACTTGGATGTACGCACCAGCGACTGCTCTGAATTCAAGGCAAGCAGCAAATCGGCCAACGGCGGCAACACCCTGGCCTCCGCTATTTCGGCCATGCGCTCCGGGGTTGCGCGCAAGTCGACAAACCCTGGCCATTGCGCATCAATTACTGGTGCGTCGCCGCCTATCTCCACTTCCCAATCAGCTTCCACGTTCCGCCTTTGTTACTGACTGCAGGTATCGAATCAGTGTTGCTTCTGCCCAGTGAATCTCGTCGCCCGGATCACGTGACAAAAAGGCACAGTGGCCGCCGTGTTCTGTCTCTACAAAGCTGATGTGTGGATTCGCTTGCAGGCGCGCACGCGTTTCGGGCAGCAGGCGGATGAAGGGATCGTCCTTGGCGACAAGAACCAGCGTGGGCACGGCGATCCGATGAACGACGCGGGCCGCGGCGGCACGGTAGTAGTAGTCGTCAGCGTCTCGAAAGCCGCAGTAGCGGGCCACAATTTTGTCGTCAAACTCGCGCAGCGAGCGCACTGGCCCTTGTACTTCGGGATGGTAGCGGTCAGGAAACAGTGCTGCCTTGCGGCGATATCGGCGCATCAGCCCGCGCAGGAAGCGGTATTCATACAATCGATTGGCCGGCTTGTGCAAAGCGTCTGACCCCGCAGCTAAATCTATGGCCGGACAAACAGTGGCCACCGCGGCAAGAGGAGGCCAGCTTCCCCACTCTCCGGCGAGTTTAAGCACAAGGTTCCCACCCATGGAGTACCCAACCAGCGCGACATGCTCGAGTTTAAAAAGGGCCGTGAAATGGTTAATCACCGCACCCACGTCGCCGGACAGTCCGGAGTGATAGAGCGTGGGAGTAAGCCTGTCTGTGTCGCTGCAGTTGCGCATGTTCATCCGCACAACATTGAAACCGGCAGCCCACGCACGCGCGGCCACACCCTGGATGTAACGTGAGTTGGACGACCCCTCAAGGCCATGCACGAGCACGGCGGTCAGTCGCTCGGCACGGACCTGTTCCGGTTGCCAATGACAGTGACAGAGCACGCGGCTTCCGTCGAGCGGATCCACCTCGATTTCTTCTTCAATGCTTTCAAAATTCAAAGCGGGCCGCGGCAGGAAATTCCCAACAATTGTTTGAACGTGTCCGTTCGAGAGCCCGCGCCGGGGCACGAAGGGGGTTAGCCAATCGGGCCGCTTTAAAGCGGCATCATTGATGGCTTCAATTGCGCTGGTGTCCGGACTCACTTAGGCTCGATCGCAGAGGAAGTTAGGAAGCTGCGGCACATGCACGGGCAAGAAAAGGATAGCATGGCATCACTTTGGCTCGGGTTTTCTAATCGCAGAGGAAGAGCGCGATGACGCATTTCTCGTTCCGGCTTCAGAGGATAGTTAGTTTGGAACTGGTTGGCCGGGACGCACAATTCGGATGAAATGGTCGAAGAATTTTGAATGCATCTCCGGGACGTCGGTCTTGGGCATATGGCAACTCACGCAATCCGCTGTTGCCTTCGGGCAAATTTTCGCAGTGGCGGTCCATGCGCCGCCGGAAGCGTTATGCTTTGCATCTTTACCCGAGCTATGGCAGCTCAGACACTTCTGATCGTAAAACTTTGTATCCCTGACCAACGGCGCGTGCGGGTCATGGCATTGCGTACAGGCCAGCCGCGCATCTTTGGTGGTTTTCCAACAACGGCTCTCCTCCAGACGATAAGGTTGGAATCGGACAGTTAAGGCGCCGGGCTCGGGCTCTCTCATCACGACATCCATCATGGTTCGATGACATGATCCACAAAAATCGATCGAGCTTGTTGGCGTGAGCGAGGCCGGATTAAAGATGGCCCTGCGAGCTTGCAAAACTTGGCCGGCCATGACTGCATCCATATGATCACGCCCTGGACCATGACAGGCCTCGCAATGCACACCGGGAACCGCGTCGGCCAGATTCAGCTTAGAATTCGCCGATGATGCCGTTGTGTGGCAAGCGAAACAGCGTACTGCGTCGGCACC
>Ga0265342_10000270_pt1 | contig 58343 bp, 55 predicted proteins | sample 4CB327metaG_FD_203125 | JGI IMG/M metagenome (GOLD analysis project Ga0265342, IMG submission 203125) | Rhizosphere microbial communities from Carex aquatilis grown in University of Washington, Seatle, WA, United States - 4-CB3-27 metaG | ecosystem: Host-associated > Plants > Roots >...
CACCATTGCCGGTGCCTGCACGTTGCCGTTTGCCTGGCACCAGCCGACGCTGGCCGAACTCGCGGCGCTGATCGGGATCGGCCTGCTCGGAGGTCTCTCCCACATTTTCCTGACCGAGAGCTATCGTTACGCTGCCGCGTCGGTCGTGGCGCCGTTCGACTACACTGCCATGATCTGGGCGTTCCTGCTCGGATACACGTTCTTCGACGAATTGCCGAACATCTATATCTTCATCGGATCTGCGGTCGTCTGCGCCGCCGGGCTATTCGTGATTTGGCGCGAGCGGCGGCTCGGATTGGAGCGGGTGCGGAACTTGCTGGGAGGCACGCCGGTTGGAAAATGATGCGAAGCCGGACGAGGAATGGATCTTCGTTCTTTGTCACGGCTGTGGCCGTCCGGTGCTGTTGACGCCGATTTCAGCCGACATGCTGGACGAGAATGGTGATCTCACGCTTCGCGCTGGCAGCGTCCGCGCCACCTGTCCGCATTGCCAAATCGAGGCGACCTACCGGCCGGAAGAGTTGCGCCGCGGCCGGGCGAAGCAGAAACCATAAAATGCGTCAAAATGCCTTGAAGGTAATAATGGTTCGCGTGTCCTGAATGCCGGGAATGGTCTGCACCTTTTCGTTTACGAAATGGCCGATATCGGTGGCTTGCTCGACGTAGAATTTCACCAGCAGGTCAAAATCTCCAGCGGTCGAGTAGATCTCAGAGGCGATTTCAGCGTCGGCGAGCGCATTGGCCACATCATAAGAGCGCCCGAGCTGGCACTTGATCTGGACGAAAAAGGGAATCATGTCGCCTCCGGATTAAAACTGACAATCTCAATTCTCGGCCCGTCATAGGCGGGCAAAGCAGCCAATCTTGCGCAGGCGGCTTATACCTGTCTGCTGTCCCCGCCTATCCATCACAAAATTATTCCTCATTTCAAGAGGATAGATTGCCGGGTCGAGCCCGGCAATGACACCTGTGTTGCAAGTCCTCGTCGACGCTATCCGCACCTCAGATGATGCAGCGTAATCTCCGGCGGGCAATTGAGCCGGACGCTCACGATGGAGGTTCCGACCCCGACCGAGGTGTAGCCGGCCATGCCGTGAAAGGACCAGGCCCCCGATCCGAGGCGCCGCGGCAGCGTCGCGCTGAGAGTGACCGGGATCGCGCCGGGCAAGCAGATCTGTCCGCCATGAGTGTGGCCGGCCAGCAGCAGATCGAACCCGGCGTGAGCCGCCTGGCGATAGACCTCGGGTGTATGTGACAGCAGAATCGCGAAGTCCTGGTGCGGGAATAGCGAAGCGGCCTTTTCGATATTGTCGACTTGATAGTAATGGGCGTCGTCGATGCCGGCGAGATGAATGCGCTGATCGCCGCGCTCGATTGCTGCGGTCTCATTGAGCAGCATGTGAATTCCCATCTCCTCCATGGCGGGCACCATGCGGACGGTATCGTGATTGCCGAGGACGCCATAGATCGGCCTCGTGATATGGGGGCGCAAGCGGGCGAGGCCATCGAGTGCGGCCTCGAAGGGACCGGCGGTCGGACCGCGATAGTCGCCGGTCAATACGCAGATGTCATAGGACAGCCCAGGCAACAGTTCCGCCAGGCGGCGCATGGCGGCTTGGCTCATGTCCACGTGCAGGTCGCTGATATGCAGCAGCGTAAAGCCATCAAACGCACGCGGCAGCTTGCTGGACGTGACGACGTTTTGCCTGACCTCGATGCGCTCCGCGTTGCGCGCGCCGCGGCCGTAAAGGCCGCTCAGCCGCAGCACGGTGCGTATAAGAGAGTGCACCGAGTACCAGTTCTCGAGGTGGAAAAAATTGGTGCCGTAGCCGAAGACATGTGCGCCTTGCTCGGTCTCGATGCCAAGCCGCTGGCGCGCGTGTACGCGACCAAGCCGGCGCTCCAGCTGGCTGACGATGTCCTTGGTCATGATTGCTTGCCGCCCCGTGAATCATCAGGCTAGGACGAGCATGAGCCGTGGCGTCGGCTGCGGTCAAGCAAGGCAGGAATTGGCCTGGATAGCATCAACCCCGATCTCCCGTCGGCGGGATTGGTTCACCGCGGAGTCGCGCGTGGCGAAAGCCCGACGTTCAGTCGGGCTTCGCGATGTTCACGCTTATTCGCTCTCGGCGGTGCGGGCAGCTTCGAAGAGGAACCAAGTGCGGCGTTCGGTCTGGTCGATGAAGTTTTCCAACAGGCCGGCGGTGGCGGCGTCGTCGTGTTTATCCGCGACCTCGTGGGCGTGGCGCATGGCCGCCGCCATCGCCTTGTTGTCCGAGAGCAGCTGACGCAGCATGTCCTGCGGCGCAACGAATTGCTCGTCGTTATCTTCGACGCGCTGCAGCTTGGCGATGTGTCCGATCGATCGCAGGGTCGTGCCGCCGATCTTGCGCACGCGCTCGGCGAGTTCGTCGGTGGTGGCAAAGATCTGATCGGAGTGCTCGTCAAACATCAAATGATAATCGCGGAAATGCGGTCCGCTGACGTGCCAATGAAAATTCTTGGTCTTGAGGTAGAGCGCAAAGGCATCGGCAAGCAGCTTATTGAGTTCAGCCGAAATGGCGTTGACCGCCTCCTGCGGCAGATCGGTGGGTGTATGGAGTGGGGCGGCAACTTTGCCGCGTGGCTCGAATGCTTTTACTTTTGACACGGTCCGCTCCTCTGATCGTGGAAACAATTATCAAGATAGGAAGCCCGCCCCTCGTTGCGAGGGGCGGGCTCTGACTGATTTTCAAGGATCTCGAGAGCGCCTTAGGTGCTGGCCGGCACCCAACTGGTGCTGGTCTTGTCGTACTTGTAGCCGGGGGCGTTCTTGAGGCTGTCCTTGGTTGCGCTCATCACGAGATACCAGGAATTGTCCTTCTTGGTGGCGCGAACGGCGCTAAATGGCACCGCGACGTCCTTCTCGCCAACGCCGAGGAATCCGCCGACCGACACGATCACTGCGCTGACGTGGCCGTCGCGGTCCACCAGTACGTCACTGATCTGACCAATCTTGTTGTCGGACGGATCGTAGACGTTCTGCTTGTAGTAATTGGTCACGGTGGTGGCGTTGGAGGGAATCTGCTTCAGCAGATCGGTGCTGCCGGCCGGCGACGACATGGTGGTCGACGGGGTCATTGTGGTCGACGGCTGCTGCGCGAAGGCAGCGGTGCCGACCAGGAGAGTGAGGGCGGTCGTTGAAAGCAATGTCTTCATCGGTGATGTGTCCTTATTCGGTTCGGTGTTGTTGTTGTTTGGCTGCATTCGGGCTGGAACAACTTCACCCGTGAGCAAGGTCGCTCCTGCCGCGAACATCGTGTGATCTAGAAAGGAAGAACCTCGTCGTTTGCGGAGTTCTTCGCCAGGCTTCAGCGAGCGTTAGCGGCCTTGACCGCCTTGACCACCTTGGCCCGGCCGCGGCTGGCCGCCGCCCTGCTGGCCGCCCTGGCCCGGATTCTGGGTCTGTTGGCCCGGCTTCTGACCCGGCTTGTTCGGGTCGCCCTGTTGGCCGCCCTGGCCCGGCTGTTGGTTCTGTTGGGACATTTGGGTGTTTCCTTTTTAGGTTTGTGGACCTGCCGATATAACGAGGTCGGGCGCAGTTCGGTTCCGGGCCCAAAAGAGACCCTTTGTCTGACGATTGGGGGGGCGTCCGGCTTATTCTACCGTTGCCGGAAGCAACGCCTCAGCGAGCGCGTCGGCCAGCCGTGACGCGCGCACCGGCTTGGTCAGCAGCGTCGCGCGCCGCAGAGAGGGATCCTGCGTCGCCGCTTCGTTAACGAACCCGGACACGAATATCACCGGCAGTGTCGGTCTGTGCGTGCGCACGGCGGTGGCGAGCTCGAAACCGTTCATGCCTTTCGGGAGCACCACGTCGGTCAACAGCAGTGCGATGTCACTGTGGCGTTCGAACTCGGCGAGCGCGGCGCTGCCATCAGGTGCGACCACCGGTCGATAACCGAACGAGGTCAACATTTCCGCGGTCGCCAGTGCCAGCGAACTGTTGTCTTCGACTACCAGAATTGTCTCGCCCGATCCGCGCCGCACCGGCTGTGCTGCGGCGGGCACTCGTTCGGTGACGGCACCGGCGGCGCGCGGCAAATAAAGTCTGACGACGGTACCGCCTCTCGGCATGCTGGCAATGCGCGCCATGCCGCCGGACTGTCGCGCAAACCCGTAGACCATGCTCAGGCCGAGCCCGGTACCCTTGCCGACTTCCTTGGTGGTGAAAAACGGCTCGAACGCGCGGCTCGCAACTTCGGCCGACATGCCGATTCCGGTGTCAGAAACCTCGATCAACACGAATGATCCGTTGAGTGTCGCTTCGCCTTTGCCGCCGGGTTCTTCCGCGAGCACGGTATTGCCGGTGGCGACGGTCAGGCAGCCGCCGTTCGGCATGGCGTCGCGGGCATTGATCGCGAGATTGAGAATCGCGTTCTCAAGCTGGGTGCGGTCCACCATGCACGGCCACAACGCGTGATCGAGCCGCAGCGCCACTTCGATCGGTTCGCCCAGCGTCCGCCGTAGCAAGGAGACTAGGCCGCCAAGCAACTCGTTGATGTCGATGATTTCCGGACGCAGCGCCTGTTTGCGGGCGAATGCCAGCAAAGCGCGGGTGAGATCGGCGCCGCGTTCGGCCGCTTCGATCGAGCGCTCGAGCAGAACGCGGCGCTGGTCAGATCCTCGCGGCAGGGATTCCATCAGCATTTCAAGACTGCTGACAATCACGCTGAGCATGTTGTTGAGGTCGTGGGCGACGCCGCCGGCAAGTTGTCCGATCGCCTGCAGCTTCTGGCCTTCGAACAACCGGGTTTCCGCATCGCTGCGCTTAGCGGCCTCGACCGCGAGCGCTGCGCTTCGCTCTTCCACCCGTTGCTCGAGGTCGTTGTTAAGTTGCTTGAGGGCGGTTTCGGAATGCTTCAGGCGGTTGAGAAGGTCGTCGGACGACCGCCGCAGCATCCCGATCATGGTTGCCATGGTCGGCGCCACGATGCAGATCGCTATGGTTCGTACCAGGTTCGGCTGGCTGTAGGAGAAGAGCTGGCTGCTGTCGGAAAAAAAGGCCGCCGTGTAAAGGACGTGGATGACGGCCGCGACCAGCCCGACGATCAGGCCGCCGCGATAGGCCGTATACGCCACCGCCAACAGCAGAACCGCGGGTTGATTTGGGATATAGACGACGTAACGGCTGAAGGCGGCGAGCAGGAGAATCGCGATGGGGACGACCGGAACATAGTGCAGGTTCCGAATTGATCGCATTTGCCTATCGGCCAAGCTATAAAAGTCGACCTTAACAAGCTACCGGCTGCTGTCCAGCGCTGGCGCCTGTGGCCTGAACAGATTTGATTCCAAAGCACTAAGCTCCGCCGGCCACGCGCGCCTTGCGCTTCTGCTCTTGCACGTCCTTGATATTGCTGAAGACGATGCCGGGGCTTTGCTGGCCAGTATAGTCGAGGTTGAAGGCATTACGCGCGAGAAACACCGGGTCGCCGTCGAGATCCTCCGCGATTGCCGAGCGGTGCGCCGCGATGAACTTGTCGAGAGTTTTCGGATCCTCCGCAGTGGTCCAGCGCGCGAGGGCAAATTCCGGCGTATCCCAATTGACCTCGAGCCCGTATTCGTCCGACAGCCGCACGCGGAGAACGTCAAGCTGGAGCTGACCGACGACGCCGACCAAGGCGGGCGAGCCGTCCAGCGGGCGAAACACCTGCACGACACCTTCCTCGGCGAGTTCCTGCAGCGCCTGCTTCAGCTTCTTCGCCTTCATGGCGTCGGGCAGGCGGACGCGGCGCAGGATTTCCGGCGCAAAGCTCGGGACCCCGACGAAGTTGAGGTCTTCGCCTTCGGTGAGGGTATCGCCGATGCGCAAGGCGCCGTGATTGGGAATGCCGACCACGTCGCCGGCATAGGCTTCCTCGGCAAGCGCACGATCCTGGGCAAAAAAGAACTGCGGCGCGCGCAGGCTCATCGACTTGCCGGTGCGCACCTGCTTCACCTTCATGCCGCGGGTGAGCTTGCCCGAGCACAGTCGCACGAAGGCGATGCGGTCGCGATGGTTCGGGTCCATGTTCGCCTGTACCTTGAACACGAAGGCCGACATGCCGGCTTCCGCCGCTGCGACCACCCGCTTGTCAGCGGACTGCGCGCGCGGGGGCGGGGCCATCGTTCCCAGCGCGTGCAGCAGGTCACCAACGCCGAAATTCTTCAGCGCGCTGCCGAAAAACACCGGCGTCAGATGACCGTCGCGGAATGAGGTGAGGTCGAAACGTTTGAAGCCGGCTTGCACGAGGTCGAGTTCGCCCTGGATCGCGGCGGGGTCGAGATTGTGATTGAGCGCGGCGACGTCGGCGACCGACATTTCGCGCAGTCGCCCAACCACGCCGGCATCGCCTTCCAGCAAACGGACGCCGCCGGTCTCCACGTCGATGGTGCCGACGAAATCGCGGCCGCGTCCGGCCGGCCAGTTGATCGGCGCGGCATCGAGCGCCAGCGTCTTTTCAATTTCGTCGATCAGCTCGAACGGGTCGCGGGTTTCCCGGTCCATTTTGTTGATGAAGGTGATGATCGGAATGTCGCGCAGCCGGCAGACCTCAAACAGCTTGCGGGTGCGTGCCTCGATGCCCTTGGCCGCATCGATCACCATCACGGCGGAATCGACCGCGGTGAGCGTGCGGTAGGTGTCCTCGGAAAAGTCCTCGTGGCCCGGGGTGTCGAGCAGATTGAACACGCGGTCTTCGAATTCGAACGTCATCACCGACGTGACGACCGAGATCCCGCGCTCGCGCTCGATCGCCATCCAGTCGGAGCGGGTCGAGCGCCGGTCGCGTTTTGCCTTGACCTGACCGGCAAGCTGGATTGCGCCGCCGAACAGCAGCAGCTTTTCGGTCAGGGTGGTTTTGCCGGCATCCGGATGGGAAATGATGGCAAAGGTCCGCCGGCGCTCGACCTCGGTCGATAGCGGGGTGCGGGCCGCGCCCTCGGCAGGCGCGCCGTCAGGGGCACGGATGGGCATATTCATGGTGGAGTGGATGTGCCAGTTCCGGCGCCGGCAATCAAGGGCGGGATGGGGTCTGGTTAAGGGCCCTCAGGGCATCCTGGATTTGAGCGTGATCGCCTTGCCATCCATCACGAAATGCCCGTAGCCGTGATGGTGGATGGTTTTCGGCCGCTTTTGCGCCGGATCGGACCAGGCCTTGAGCACCTCAAGGACGAACAGGCAATAAGTGTTCACCAGGCGGGTGTTGGCGACCCGGCATTCGAGATTGGCGAAACATTCCGCGATCAGGGGCGCCTTGACGCGCTGACCCGGCGCTGGAGTCAGGCCGAAGGCCTTGAATTTGTCGACATCGCGGCCGGAGCAATTGCCAACGTCTACGACCTTGCGCGCCAGCTTGGCGTCGGGCAAAGCGATCACGCATTCCCTGGTCGCCCGCAGCGCGGCAAAGGAATAATCGGCATTGCTGACGACGCAGGCAACAAGCGGCGGTTCGAACTCCACCATCATGTGCCAGGACATTGTCATCACGTTGGCACGTCCTTTGCCGGCGGTCGTGAGCAGCACCACCGGGCCCGGTTTGAGCAGCTGGTAGACCTTGGATAAAGGCAGATCGCGCACGTCTCTCGGCTCCGACGTGGGATGTATTCGAGGCGCGGTCGCCGCCGGCGTCAAGCAAACAACCTGCTGGCCTGTCGGGAGTCTCTGGCCTAATTTGCCCCGCCTACGAACTTAGGGAGCATCGGCATGGCAACGTTCACCTATGACCACATTCATTTGCGCACCCCCGACCCCGAGGCGACGGCGCAATTTTATCAGAAAATGTTCGGCGCTGAGATCCTGCGCAGCACAGAGCAGGGCAAGCCGCGGATCGATCTCAAGCTCGGCGGCGCCAAGATCTTCATAGCCCCGGTGGCGGCCGGTGACGGCGTCAACCCGGCGCCGGCTACGCCCTACCAGGGGCTCGATCATTTCGGCCTGTCGGTCAGCAACATCGACGCCGTCGTTGCCGAGCTCAAGGCCAAGGGCGCGATCTTCACAAAGGAGCCGACCACTGTGCGTCCAGGGGTGCGTATCGCGTTCCTGCGCGGTCCGCAGGGAGTCTCGATCGAGCTGCTCGACCGCAACGCGGCGTGAGCGGTGAGGATAAGCGAGAAACAACTCGCCGCAGTGACGGTCGGGGAGCTTCGGCCGCTCAATAAGCCGATTGCACTCCAACCGTACAATCCCGACTGGCCGGTCTTCTACGGCAAGTTGGAACGCCAGGTTCACGCGGCCTTGGGATCCAAGGCGCTATTGATCGCGCACGTCGGTTCGACATCGGTCCCGGGCCTGTCGGCGAAGCCGGTGATCGATATGGTGTTGGCCGTAGCGAATTCCGCTGATGAAGACGCCTACATTCCGCCGCTGGAAGGCGCGCGATACACGCTGAGGATTCGCGAGCCCGAATGGTTCCAACATCGCATGTTGAAAACGCCCGTCATTGACGGGAACCTTCACGTGTTCTCACAAGGGTGCGAGGAGATCGGCCGTATGCTGGCGCTACGGAACTGGTTGCGGACGAATGAGAACGACCGAAGCCTGTATGAGCGCACGAAACGGGAATTGGCAGCGCGGTCATGGAGGTACACGCAGAATTATGCGGACGCCAAGTCGGATGTGGTGCGGGAGATTCTTGGTCGGGCTTTGAATGACGCGTGAGCGGCTGACAACTCATCCCCGCATCGCCCGCCACACCCGTTCCGGGGTCGCCGGCATTTCGATGTGTTTCACGCCGAACTCCGACAACGCGTCGACGATGGCATTGGCGATCGCCGGCAGCGCGCCGACATTGCCGGCTTCGCCCGCGCCCTTGACGCCGAGCGGATTGGTCTTGGTCGGCACCGGGTTGCTTTCCACACGAATGTTGCACAGCGAGGTCGCGCGCGGCACCCCGTAATCCATCAGCGAGCCGGTGAGCAATTGGCCGTCCTGGTCGAACTGCACGTCCTCGGTCAGGATCTGGCCGGCGCCCTGGGCAACGCCGCCGTGGATCTGCCCGTGCAGCAGCATTGGGTTCATCACGGTGCCGACGTCGTCGACCACGCTGTAGCGCACGATCTCGACCTCGCCGGTCTCGGTATCGATCTCGACTTCGCAGATGTGTGAGCCGTTGGGAAAGTTCTCGATCGGCGCCTTGTAGACTGCGGTCGCGATCAGACCCGGCTCCATCGCCGCTGGGACCTTGGCCGGATTGGCGGCGTCGCGGGCGACTTCCTTGATGGTCAGGGTCTGGTTGGTTTTGGTGTTGGAGAAAATGCCGTCGGCGAATTTGACGTCGGTGATGTCAACCTTAAGCAGGTGGGCGGCGAGCTGTTTGCCCTTGTCGATCACCTTGTCGGTCGCCATCAGGAAGGCCGAGCCGGACAGCGTCGCCGAGCGCGAGCCGCCGGTGCCTTCGCCGAAAAAAACCTGGTCGGTGTCACCCTGCACATAAGTGACGTCGTCGGGATTAAGTCCGAGCCGGTCGCAGACCAACTGCTTGAACACGGTTTCGTGGCCCTGGCCTTGCGTCACGCTGCCGGAAAAGATGGTGACAGTGCCGGAGCGGTCGAAACGAATTTCGGCGCCTTCCGGGCTCGCGGCGGCCGCCCGCTCGATGGTGTTGGAGATGCCGAGGCCGCGCAGTCTGTTGCGCTTTTTCGATTCCGCGCGGCGCTTCGGGAAGCCCGAGACATCGGCAAGCTTGAGCGCCGCGTCCATGCTCTTCTCGAACTCACCGCAGTCATAGGTGAAGGTAAGGCCGGTCTTGAACGGCATCGCGCTCGGCGGGATGTAGTTGCGTCGGCGCAGCTCGGCCGGGTCGATCTTGAGTTCGTCGGCGGCGAGATCGACCATGCGTTCGATCACATAGGCGGATTCCGGCCGGCCGTTGCCGCGATAGGGCCGCATCGGATTGGTGTTGGAGAACACCGCGGTGAAATCAACATGCATGGCGGGCGTGCGATAGACCCCCGCCAACGACCCGAGATTGCCGGTGCAGGCGGGCATGCCGGTCTGCAGATAGGCGCCGACAGCGGCAAACAGTTTCACCCGCATGCCGAGAAATATGCCGTCCTGGTCGAGCGCGAGCTCGGCCTCGGTGACGTTGTCGCGCGCCTGCGCGTCGCTCAGGAAGGCTTCCGATCGGGTGCTGATCCATTTGACCGGGCGGCCGGTGACCTTGGCGCCCCACAGCACCAGGGCTACCTCGTTGTAGACCGCGGACTTCATGCCGAAGCTGCCGCCGATGTCGCCGGCGATGACGCGGATCTTGTTCTCCGGCACTTTCAATACAAACTGCGACAGCTCGGTGCGGAACGGATGCGCCCGCTGCAAGGTGGTGTAGACGGTATAGCGGCCGTCGACCGCGTTGTAGTCCCCGATCGCGCCGCGCGGCTCCATGGTCATGGCGGTCACGCGGTTGATGACGAAGCGATGCTTGATGACGTGGGCGGCGCGGGCAAAGGCGGCGTCGGTCGCCGCCTTGTTGCCCTCCAGGGTCACGAAGCAGATGTTGTCGGGGCATTCGTCCCACACGCGCGGTGCCCCCGGCGCGGAGGCGTCCGCGGTCGAGACGATCGCGGGCAGCGATTCGTAGTCGACATCGACCAGTTCGGCGGCGTCGAGCGCCTGGGCGAGGGTTTCGGCCACCACGAAGGCGACGTAGTCGCCGACCCAGCGGACGCGGTCCTTGACCAGGGCGGGGTAGGGCGGGCGATAGAGCGGCGAGCCGTCCCGACGCTTGAACCCGCCCGGCACCGGCAGATCGCCATAGCCGGAGGCCTGCCAATCGGCTCCTGTCAACACAGCGAGCACACCGGGCGCCGTCTTGGCGACCATGGTGTCGATTGACCGGATCTTGGCATGGGCGTGGGGCGAGCGCAGCACGCAGCCGAACGCCATGCCCGGCAGCGCGATGTCGCCGACATAGCGGCCGGCGCCGCGGACAAGGCGCGGATCCTCGAACCGAGGCACCGACTGGCCGAGCGCAAATTCACCCATTGAAAACCTCGATCGAGCGGAAGGGAAGAAAGATCAGGAGTGCAGCGGGTGGAATACTTTTGCTTGCCTCCCACGGCAAGGGGGAGGCCGCTTTGACGCCGTGATCTGCGGCGGGAGCACGGGTGTTGATACGTGCAAACGGGGGCGGCCGAGCAAGGGGCCCCCATTACCACCCCCCTGCAGGGGGAGGGAGCGATCACCGCGCAACGTGTTCAGGAGACGCGGAGCGTTTCGACCGCCGTTATTGTGCGGGGGCAAGGGTACAAACGGACGCCGGACGGTCGCGCGCCGAAAATGACGGCTAACGCTGCTCTCGCGTTATTTCGCGATGCGTCCGTTCGACGCCTTGTTGACAACCCCGAAGTCGCTGGACTTGGTGCCCGAGGCCGCGGTCGAGAAGCCTTCGGCGGAGAGGCCCCGCCGCAACAGTTCACGGATGGCCGATGCGCGGCTCGGCATCCGTTTTTTGAAGCGAAAATCATCGAGCATGCTCAGCTCCTCCGGAGAGAGCATGATCTGAAGGCGCTCATCGCGCGTTCTTGCCCGTGCTTTCTGGTCAGGCATGGCGCTAGCCCCCATTGCTGATGGCAAAAATCAGTTTTGACAGCTTTGTTAGTCAATACCGCTAAAGGGGTAAAGTTCCAAAATTCTGCAACATTGCAACAATGAAGTAATTCCTGTGAGTATGTTTTTTTACAACAATAATAAAAATACTAGATTGAGTAATTGTAGTATAGATAAATGTAATTCTTGACATATACTTAAATAAAGATCAGTATCGGGATATGATAATCGTTGTCCCCCAAGCGGCAAAGCTGCTCGCCTGCCCAAATTGTGTTAGCTGCGGCAGCGCAACCCGGCTTTATGGGATCGAGCCGCATCCAACCGCCCCGCAAACGGATTTGCGGACCTACGTGTGTACAGAGTGCGATGGGGAGCAAACGGAAGTCGTACCACTGGAGCAGTAGCCGAAGACTTTAATGGTTTCAGCCTCAAGCGTTTGGGGGGCCACCCAAAATGCGGAGGTCAGTCTTGCCGCCTATCTTAGACAAGAAGCATCGTGAATATTTTTATCGCGCCGCCCAAAGCCGGCGCAAAGCCGAACTTGCCGCCGATCCGGACATGCGCCATTTCTGGCTGGAGATGGAGCGCAAGTGGCTTGGATTGGCGCAAAGCTACGAGCACGTGGCACGCACCGAGATTCTCCTGAAGAGTTGGGGCCGTCGCATTCCAGATGTGCCTGAGGTTTCCGAGATCCAGCGTTCATCTGCACCGGATGCAACGGATTCGTTGGTGCAGGACTCGTTGGTACAGGTTGCAACGATCCGGGAAGCATCGGCTTAGGGCTCGGCGGCAGGTCGAAGCTCCCGGCTAAGGTCTGCGTCTTCGCGGTTGGCCGGGCGGTATCGCGCTTGCGGTCGCCCGCGCGCAGTCGATGAAGTGCTGCACGGCCGGACTGATGGTGCGATTCTTGAGTGTGACCATGGCAACCGGCCAGGGTTTGTTGGGCAGATCGATTGGCAGGATTTTCAGCAGTGCCGGCAAGACGTTGGTGCGCTGGGTCGAGGCAGGAACCGCCGCCACGAACCGGCCGCTCGCCAACAGATGATTGCGGAGCGCGACGGAAAACGTGTCGACTGCAATCCCGGGCATTGGCAGGCCGATCGCAGTAAAGGCCTCTTCCACCCGGAAGCTGTTCCAGCTGTTGGCCGGCAAGATCCAGGCGGCATCCGCGAGTTCCGCCAGATCAAGCTTGCGCCGGCCGGCCCACGGACTGCGTGTCCCGGCGACCACCAGCAGATGATCGTCCAACAGCTTTTCGACGTTGAGATCATCGGCGCATTCGAACTCGCCAAACGGCTTCACGACGCGCGCCAGAATCACATCGAGCTTGCGTTCGCGTAGCTCGGGGAACTCCAGCCGGGTATCCAGGGTATTGACTTGCACCACCCGGAAACACACCCGCGGCGTTCGTCGCGACAACTGATCGATAATCGGGGCGAGCACTCCGGCGGTCAGCGATTCTGAGCACCCAATACGAACCTCGCCCATGGTCGGGTCGGCGAGGAATTCAATGTCCCGGATGCCCTGTCGGAGCTCGTCGAAAGCGTTCTGGCTGCGGCTGAGCAGCGCGCGACCATAGATGGTGGGCGCGACGCCCCGCGGGCTGCGATCGAGCAGGCGGACGCCAATGGTTGCCTCGAGATCGGCGATCGCCTCGGAGACCACCGGCTGAGATACGCCGAGCTGGGTCGCCGCTTTGACCATGCTGCCGGACTGGACGACCGCAAATAAAACGTGCAGGTCGCGCAAGCGCAGCCTGCGGCCGATCCGGCTCTCCCAATCAACGCCTTTGGTCATAGCCTAAAGCCTATAACGGCAGAGGCAGAAAACAGGTTTCACCTATAGCAAAGCCGCCTATTGTTGCAATGCGCTCGCGTGAACGGATCGCGGTGGGCGCCGGCGGCCGGCGCGTCCGAATATCCATCTGACATGCAACCCGCGGCAGACGCGGTGAACGGCAATAGAAGGATTAGCCATGCCTGCGCACAAAGCCTTTTTGATGTTGATCGCCGCCGCCGGATTGGCGCTGCTTGGACCCGTGACGGCCGATGCGCAAGAGACCATCAAGATCGGCTTTTCGGCGCCGATCACCGGGCCGTTTTCCGAGAACGGCCGGCAAATGTCGGCCGCCATCAAGCTGTTTGTCGAACAGAACGGCACCAGCGTCGCCGGCAAGACCGTCGAGGTGATCTTGCGGGATGACGGCGGGGTGGCGGACCAAGCCAAGCGCATCGCCCAGGAACTCGTGGTCGAACGCAAGGTCGCGATCCTCGCGGGCTATAATCCGACGCCGGCCGCGCTGGCGGTGGCACCGATTGCGACCGAAGCGAAAATTCCTGAGATCGTCACCGGATCGTCGGCCTCGATCACCACCCAGCGGTCGCCGTATATCGTCCGGACCTTTTCGACACAGGCCCAGATCACCGTGCCGATGGCGCAATGGGCGATCAAGAATGGGATCAAGCGGGTCGTCACCCTGGTGGCGGACTACGCGCCAGGCATCGAGACCGAGAAAGCCTTTGTCGATGAATTCAAGGCCAAGGGTGGCGAGATCGTCGAGTCGCTGCGGGTTCCGCTGCAGAGCCCGGATTTCGCTCCGTTCTTGCAGCGCGCCCGCGACGCGAAGCCTGAGGCTTTGTTTGTTTGGGTTCCGGGAGGTCTCGCAGCGCCGTTTCTGCGGCAATATGTGGAGCGCGGCTTGAACGCATCCGGCATCAAGCTGATCGGACCCGGCGACATCACAGATGACGATGTTCTCAATCAGATGGGCGACGCCATGCTCGGCATTACGACGTCCTTGCAATATTCGGCCGCCCACCCGTCCGCGAAGAACAAAGCTTTTGTCGAGGGCTTCGAGCGCGTGAGCAACGGGTTGCGGCCGGATCATGTGGGCGTCGCCGCTTACGATTGCATGTACCTCATCTACGAGGCGCTGAAAAAGACCGGCGGCAACCCAAATGGCGACGCGCTCGTGGCGGCCATGAAGGGGATGACCTGGGAAAGCCCGCGAGGTGTCATTACGATCGATCCGGACACACGCGACATCGTGCAGGATGTCTATATCCGCCGTGTTGAGCGCGTCGCGGGTGAATTGCACAATGTCGAGTTCGACACCTACAAAGCCGTCAGGGACCCGGGCGCCCCCGCGCCGGCAAAATGACGGCAGTGACCTTTGATCGAGGGTATGGCCGCTCTCGCCCGCTTTCGCGCAGGTGTTAAAGGCATCGACAATGAGTTCGAATTCTGAGGTACTCGACACGCGCATTCGTTCCGCGCTCGATCGCATGGTCGCCGCGGGCCGCTTGCAGGCCTATACCGCCCCGATCGACGCACACCTCGCCGTGGCCGGAGTACTGAAAAAACGCGACGGCGGTCCGGCGCTCCTGTTCACCGCGGTCGACGGCTACGACGTCCCGGTCGTCGGCAACCTGCTGTGCTGCCAGCTCAACTGCGAGGCGGCGTTCGGCGTCGATTTTCGCAGTATTCGCGATGCGGTGGGCCGCGCGCTGGCCGGGCCGATCGCGCCGGTCGTGGTCGCCAAGGCCGCTGCGCAGGAACATGTTCACACGCAGGACATCGACCTACCACGCATGCTGCCGGTGCTGTTTCACACCGCCGCTGACGCCGGCCGCTTCATCACTGCTGGCGTCGTCATCGTTCGCGATCCCGAGACCGGAATCTACAATGCGTCCTATCATCGGCTCCAGGTCGTCGGTCCCGACCGGACGGCGATCAAGCTGGATTATGGACGCCACCTGCGGCTTGCCTACGAGCGCGCCAAACGCAGCGGCGTGCCGTTACCGATTGTCGTGTGCATCGGAGCCGATCTGGCGCTGCAATACACGGCGGCGACGATGGGCTCGCAAATGCCCGAGAGTGCCGACGAGATCGCGGTCGCCGGGGGGTTCTGTGGCCGGCCGATTCCAGTCGCGAAGGCCATCACCCAGGATCTTCTGGTCCCTGCCGATACCGAAATCGTGCTTGAGGGACAAATCCTTCCCGACGAAACGATCGCCGAAGGGCCATTCGGGGAATTCGTGGGCTACTTGTCGCCGGCCGGCGAAGCGCCGATTTTCCAGGTGACGGCGGTGACCCACCGCGATCGCCCGCTCTACCAGGTCATCAACGGCTACAGCTTCGAGACCACGATGCTGCGAAAATATGTGCTCGAGGCGAGCCTGCTCAAGGTGCTGCAAGCGGCGGTGCCGATCGTGATCGACGCGGAAATGACCGCCGGCGGGCTGCACCGTTTCCACGCCGTCTTGCAGGTCCGAAAATCCACCGCGCAACACGAGGGCTTGCAGCGCAATGCCATCCTGGCGGCCTTCGGCGCGCTCAAGGATCTCGACATGATCATCGTGGTTGATGAGGACATCGACATCCGCAATCCGCACGACGTCGAATATGCGCTGGCGACCCGGATGGAGGCCTCCCGCGACCTGTTCGTGATTCCGGCCGCGCGCGGCCATGAATATATTCGCATCGGACAGAACGGCATTCGCGCCAAGGTCGGCATCGATGCGACGGTGCCGCTGGACGAGAAGGCGCGCTTTCAGCGATGCGCATTCGTCGACGTCGCGGTGGATGCCAACTCTATCTCGTCCGATCCCGAACTGCTCAACAATTATCTCGCGCGGTGATTGCGAGCCGGCGGATGCGGCGGACTCAGGCCGCGCCTGCGCGTGCGTCCGTCTCTTCCGCAATCCGGCGCCGTGCCAGCATATGGGCGCGGCCATCGCTGATGGCGTCGACCGCGATCAGGCGGCCGTCCTTGCGATATTCGGCAGAGAACTTTGCGCTCGCGGGATCGCCGACAATCTCGACGCGGTCATAGCCGTCAAGCATGCCTGCGATCTGTAGCTTGATCTCATATTGGTCCGACCAAAACCATGGCACCGGATCGTAAGGCTGGGCCTTGCCGAGGATTGCGGCCGCGGTGGTCTTGCCTTGGTCGATTGCGTTCTGCACGCTTTCGAGCCGCAGCTTGCGGCCATAGCGTCGGCTTGGAAATCGTGTGCAGTCGCCGATCGCATAGACATCGGGCGCGCTCGTGCGGGTGACTTCGTCGACCACGATGCCATCGTCGCAGGCAAGCCCAGCCGCGCGCGCCAATTCGACGTTCGGCTGCGCGCCGGTTGCCAACAGCACGAGATCGGTCGCGATCTCGGTTCCGTCGGCGAGCCGCAGCGCCTCGACGCGGGTGTCGCCGACGATGCCGGACAGTCTGGCACCGAGCCGGATGTCGACGCCGCGCCCGCGATGAAAGCGGTCGAAGAAGGCGGAGACCTCCGGTGCGGTCACACGCTTGAGCACCCGGTCCTCGGCTTCGAGCACGATGGCCTCGCGGCCTTCCGTGCGCATGATCGCCGCTACTTCCAATCCGATATAGCCGCCGCCGACAATCACCACCCGGTTCACCGCGTCGAGTGCGGGGCGCAGCCGCTGCACATCGCCGATCGAGCGCAGCGAAACCACGCCGGCGAGATCGACACCGGGAACGGGCAGGCGGCGGGCACAGGTTCCGGTCGCCAACACCAGCGTGCGAAAGCTGAGCGAGCGGCCGTCGGCGAGCGTGACGGTGCGCGCGCGCGGGTCGATCGCAGTCGCCGCCGCGTCGAGGGTAAGCTCCACCTGCTGGTCGCGCCAGAATGTCTCCGGCCGCAGAAACAGGCTCTCGGGCTTGCCGCGTTCGGTTAGGAATTTTTTCGACAAGGGCGGCCGCTGATAGGGTGGAAACGGTTCGTCCCCGACCAGAACAATGGGTTCGCTGTATCCGCCTTGGCGCAGACTGATGGCGCATTGCGCCGCCGCCTGGCCGGCACCCACCATAACGACGGGGCCGCTCATGTCGTTAGGCTCGGTATGGTGGAAGCAAGTCGGCGAGGGCCGAATTGGGTTTGGCTCAATACGCTCATGCGATCTCCCAAACGGCAGCCGGGGCTGCTGAAGGATGCCGGCACGACCGCTACAGAGTGCAATCCGGTCACGACCCGCAGGGTTGTTTTGACCGGACCACGCCGGTTAGGCAACCCCACAACGGCTGCGCCGACCGACCGACTTAATCTGATCGGAACGGCCGTCGCAGTCATCAGTCATTGCCAAGGGGGAGTAACCCGATCAACCCGCCGGGGGCTCATCTTATCAACGGCAAGCCTTGCCTAGCGACGGCGCGGTAGCACCGGGGGCGGCGGGGGCGGTCCCAGATCGCGCGTCCAGACCGTGCCTTGGTCGAATTGAATCGACATGCCGTCGGGCGAAAACACGGCTCCCTCATGCCAGCTTTCAACCCAGATCCGGCCCGAGGACAGCCAATCAATCCAGGCTCGCGCGGATTCTCCGGCTTCGTTGAGCAGATTGATGTCGTTGCCATTCTGCGTCACGTAGGCGGGGTTTCCGGCAAGTCCGAACCGGCAGGCCTGCACACACACATATTGTCCGGAGAGATTGACCGGCTGGGCGTCCGCTGTGGTGACGGACAAGGCGGACAGGCCGATCACAAGCGCGAGGGCTTTTGTTGCAATGTTCATTGGGCAATCTCCTTGCTCGTAAAAGCAATATCGATGTCAATTCGTTCCGCCCCAACGGCGTCCGTAAATTGTCGCCAATTTGAGCGAAATCAGGCTTGGATCAAAAGCAAACCAGTTGGTTAGACGTCATGGGCAGGCGACGGCGTCATAGCCCGTGGTCATGCCGCTGAATGTGCGCTGCGGTTCGGGGTGGCAGCCGGACGGCACCGGATTGCAGCCAAGATAGGTGCAGGCGATTTGGCGCTGCGGCACGGACGGCCGTTGCGCGGTGCTGCGGCGCCGGTGCGCGCGGGTATGTGCGGCCTCGACCGCGGCGACATACCGCACTTTCTGCAGTTTGCTCGGGCCGGTCTGCTGCGCCGCGGCCGGCCAAATGGCGAGTACAGCGAGGCTCGCGCCGACCAGAGCGCCGACCATCAGGAATCGCGTTGCGGGATGACGCATGACATGCTTCCTTCCAGCGGTTTGCGGGTAGAACCGATCTTTCGCGATAAGGTTTCTGTCGTGTCAATTTCTACCGACAAGGTGCGGCGATATCATGAATGAGAACCATTTGTGTGAAAGCTGTGGCATGCGGATCGAGGCCGGGCGCTATTGCGTCCATTGCATCGACGAGACGTCCGGTCAGTTGCAGAACTTCGAGACCCGGTTCGCGCGCATGGTGTCGTGGGCTATGCGTCGCGATACCGCCCTGGATCGCACCGAGGCCGAAAGGCAGACGATTGCCTACATGTCAGGCATGCCGGCATGGCGCGATCACCCGAGTGTGATTGCGAAGCGGGATCGTTGAGGCTGCCAGCGGATTAAGTCCGTGGGCTGTCTTCGAATTCTCATTCGGCGATGATCCGTTATTCTTGCGCGCTCGGATGCGCGGGAATTTTTTGTGGATGACGCAATGCCGCATCTTGTTCGCCATCCGGCCTGCACCAACTCATTCGTACAGAAGGCTGGTTAGAACGGTTGCTTCGTCGGCTGATCCAAGGCCAATCAAATGCCGCGATTTCGCGCGATTTGAACCGAATCTGGGTTCTCCGACACAAATGCACAGGCGGCCGGCGTAATGGCAGCTAAACGTGGCGGAGGTTTTATGTTGCTCTTTGATCGATTGAGACAGGTTCGGTCCTTGACCGTGAGGTCCGTGTCCATGGTTGTCCCCAGCATGTCAGATAGCTTTTCCAAATCCACGCGGCAATCGACCCACGCGCTCTCCGCGCTGACAGGCATCGCTTTGGCGGCGGGGCTCGTGCTCACCGCCACGCAGGCCAGCGCTCAGCGCACTGCGGAGGCCGCCGGTGGTCCGTTCGAAACGCTGGCCGGCACTTGGTCGGGCACCGGAACGATTGTCATGAAGGACGGCGGGCGTGAGCGCATTCGCTGTCGCGGCACCAACATGGTTCAGAGCGGCGGCAGTAACCTGCGACAGGACTTGCGATGCGCAAGTGACAGCTACAAATTCGAAATGAGCACCAACATCACCCAATCAGGCGACCAGTTGATGGGCAATTGGAGTGAAAACACCCGCCACGTCGCCGGCAGGGTGAGCGGTCATGCCACTCCCACGCAGATCCAGGCACGGGCGGAGGGCGATACGTTCACGGCGCTTCTCGCGGTCAATACCCGCGGCAATCAGCAGACCGTATCGATCCAGTCGCCTGGTGCCGAAGTCTCCGAAGTGTCGATAACGATGACGCGCGGAGCGAAGTGAGATCGGCCAAGTGTGATCGTTGATTGGTCCGGTGAAGGAGCGGCGTTTGCTGCTCCTTTGTCGTTTTCGATAAGTCGTTTCCGGATTTGTCGTTTTCCGTCGCGTGCGGGTTACGATTTCAGCCGCGCAGCCAGGCGGCGTTGTTTAAAATCAAACGCGAGCTTGTAAAGGAACATCGCGGTCGGTCTCAGGATCAACAAGTCGGCGGTCAGCGCCGCAATCATCGAGAACGCGCTGAGCCACCCGAACAGGCGCAACGACGGCAGATCCGAGAACACCGTCACCGCCAGGCCGCAGGCCAGCACCACCGACGTCAGGATCAATGCCGGACCGACCAGGACGGTGGCGCGTGTCACCCCGATCGAGGGATCCTCGCCGGGCTTGTCTTCGAGACGCAGACGATTGAGGAAGTGGATCGTCGCGCTGAGACCGAGCCCGAACGATACCGTCAGCGCAACAACGCTGGCGAATTGCAAGCCTTCGCCCATCGCCCACAGCAAGGTGCCGGACAGCACCACAGGGAAGATCGCCGGCAGAATGGCGACCAGCATTACCAGCGGGGAGCGGAAGGCAAGACCGATGAAGGCGGCCACGAATACGATCTCAATGGTGAGCCCACGGTTCAGTTTCCCGATCATGCTGGCGCTGTTGCGAGCGGCGATGGCGGACAGGCCAGTCACGGCGATCTCGTAGCCCGGATGCTTGGCGCGCACGGCGTTGAGCGTGGTGTCGAGTTTTTCGACCACCGGCAGCAATTGGCTGGCGTCGCTGTCGGGAATGCGGCCCGACACCACCACAGCGTCCTGGTTGGCATCGATGAACCGGCGCGTCAGGTAATCCGGCAGCAGGTCGACATATTCTTTCAGCGTGGCGACGTCATTCTTGCCGGCCTTCTCGGCCAGCCAGCGCCGCAGCGTTTCCAGCGACCAGACATTGCCGACGCCGGCCTGCTTTTCCACCACCGTATGGACATCCGCGATGGTGGCGAGCGAGTCCGGGGCATAGAGCGAGGCGCCCTTGGGGAACGTGATCAGCACGTCGATCGGATTGGCGCCGGTGAGTTTGGCGTCGAGCCGGCCGCTGGCGGCAACCGCCTGCTGCTTGTCAGGAACCTGGTCGGCGAGACGGTAACGCGGTTCGAGATTGGCGTAGACCACGGCGAGCGCGCCGACCACGATGACGCTGATCAGGCTGTAGAGGCCGGGCCGGCTCACCATGCGGTCGGCGATCCAGGCGCAAAACCGCACCAGGAAATTGACGGCGGGATCGGAGATCTTGGCGCGGTCGGCAAAGGCGGCTTCGTGACGCAGCAGGAGAACCCCGAGCAAGGGCGCCAGCGTCAGAACCGTCACCAGCGCGATCATCGTCGCCAGGAAGCCGGCCTCGCCGAACTTTTGGATCAGATCGGAACTGGAGAACAGCAAGGCGACGAAGGATAGGCCGGCGGTGGCGTGGGTCAGCACGCAGGCCGGGCCCACCACCAGGATCGCCTTGCGCATGGCTTCGAAACGGTTGTCGCCCAGGAGCAACCGTGCTCGCGCCGCGTAGGTGAGCTGCATGCTGTCGGAGAAACTGATCACCATGATGAGCGGCGTCATCACGTTGAGGAACATGTTGAGGCGGAAGTCGAGCCAGCCGAGCGCGCCGAGCGCCAGTAGAATGGCGACCAGCGGCGGCGCGGCGGCGATGATCATGAACGATACGCGCCGGAAAAAGACGATGGCGATGAGACAACCGGCGGCAAAGCCGAATGCATTGTAGAGCACCCGGTCACGCTCGACCGCGTTGCGAATTTCGAGCTGCATCACCGGCACGCCGGACAACTCGGCCTTCAGGCCGCTGTCGGCGAGGTCATCGGTCATCGTCTTGCGAATCTCGCCGACGATGGTGCTGAGACTGGTGCCTGCGATCACGGCCGGATCGATCGCGAGCACGATCAGGGCGAGTTCGCCATCCTCCGACAGCAATTTGCCACGGATGATTTCGTTGGAGAGGATGCGCTGGACCAACTGGTCGTAGTCAGCGCCTTCGGGCAGATCAGCGGGAAACAGCGGCGGCGGGATCTGCCCTCCTTCGGGCGGCTGGCGCGCCGAGAACAGCGAGATGATGCCGCGCGAGCCGTCGATCAGCTGGAGATCGGTGACGAGGTCGCGCAGCTTTTCGAGCGACGGGCGCGTCAACAGCTGTTTGCCTTCCACCACCACCAGGACGTCGTATTCGCTGGAGGGAAAGCGGCGCGTCACCTCTTCGTACTGCTTGAACTCCGGCGTATCGGAGCGGAACAGCTGGCTGAGCGAATCGTCGACCTTGATGCGGGCGACACCGAACGCGGCGCCGATCGACAGCACCAGAGCCAGGATTGCTACCAGCCAGGGAAATCTCAGCGAGATCAGCCCAATGCGCTCGAGCCCGAGGGCAAGGCGAAACGGTGCCTTCGCACCGGGAGGCATCCCGGTGCCGCTTCCGTCTGCCGGTCCGGGATGTTGGCTATGCACGCAACCGGTCTCCAAAGCGTCCGCGATTCGGCGTTACATGAACCCGATATACCCTTTGGGGTCAATGGTTTCCTACGAATGCGCCGGCGTTTGGTTGTGCCCTGTTGCCGGCGGGACGCGCCCGCTTTTCGGTCTCTGCGCGGGCGATCGCGGGATCGCTTTTGGAGCCTTTTTGTCCTTCCCAGATTAGTCCGCGATCCCATTCATGGTGCCGATCAGTGGCATTGGCGCAAACTGACGCCACCGCTTGTGTCGGCTTCCGATCCAAGGTCAAATCCTTGCCAACAACCGGGCAAATCCCGGGAAAAAAAGGGGCGGGGGGGAGCGGCATGGACGCATTACAGCAAAAGGTGCTCAAAAAAACGGCGTGGCGGCTCGTGCCGATCCTGACGCTGGCCTACATCATCAACTATCTCGATCGCACCAATATCGGCTTCGCCGCCCTGACCATGAACAAGGATCTGGGGTTTACCGCGACCGAATTCGGTTTCGGCGCCGGCATCTTGTTCCTGAGCTACACGGTGTTCGAAATCCCGAGCAATCTCGCACTCTATCATTTCGGGGCGCGGCGTTGGATCGCGCGGATCATGATCACTTGGGGCTTGGTCTCGGCGGCCACCGCCTTCGTCACCGGCACCGATTCCTATTATTTTGCCCGCTTCATGCTCGGCGTCGCCGAGGCCGGCTTCTTTCCCGGGGTGACATATTATCTAGCGGCCTGGTTTCCGACCCAGTATCGCACCCGGATGCTGGCGTGGTTCCTGGTGGCGATCCCGGTGTCGTCGCTGATCGGCGCGCCGATCTCCGGCTGGCTGCTGGAAATGGACGGGATCTGGGGGATAAGGGGCTGGCAATGGCTGTTCATTGCCGAGGGAATTCCCGCGGTCCTGCTCGGATTCGTGGTGTTGAAGTTGCTCGCTGACCGGCCCGAGACCGCGACCTGGTTGTCGGCGGAGGAAAAGGCAGCGCTGATCGGGATGCTGTCGGAGGAACGCCGCGAGCGACCGAAGGCCGGCTTTTTTTCGTCGCTCACCGATGTCCGCGTCTTGATCCTGGCAGTGGTGCAATTCGGCTTCACCCTCGGCTCCTATGGTGTCGGAATTTTCCTGCCGCAGATCATCAAGGGCAGCGGCTTGCCCAACCTCACGGTGTCCTACCTCGCCGCCATTCCCTATTTTTTCGCCAGCGTCGGCATGATCTGGTGGGCCTGGCACGTCGATCGTACCGGCAAGAAGATCCGCAACCTCACGATTGCCTGCGGGCTGGCGACCATCGGTCTCGGCGCCTCGGTCCTGTCGGGAAACTTGCTGATCGCGGTGAGCGCGCTGACGGTGGCGCTCGTCGGCATCACCTCGGCGCGGGCGATCTTCTGGCCGATCCCGACACGGTTCCTGACCGCGGTCGGCGCTGCCACCGGCCTCGCGTTCATCAACTCGATCGGCACCGCCGGCGGCTTTGCCGGTCCCTTCCTGATGGGCTGGCTCAAGGACTTCACCGGCTCGTTCACCACCGGTCTGCTGGCGATGGCGGGAATTCTACTGGTCACCACTCTGCTCGCCTGGTCGCTCAAATTTGTCATCAAGGTGGAGTAGGGCGTCACGATGCGGATTGAAGGGTTCGCCATCTTGGGCCCTTGGCGTTGTGACGCGCCGATACGATCCTGGTGCCGGGCCATGATATTCCGATGGTTCTCGATGACCGCCGTTCGCGCTATATCGAGGAGCGGCGAGGGGCATCCCTTCATGGTTCGAGAATGATCTCGAACAGACCACGCTGTCCGAACCGAGGGCCGCCGCGCCGTTGCCACACCGGGTTGCCGGATCGCGGTAAGGCGGCCATTCATCATCATTCCGAGGTGCGCACCAGGTCCGACATGCAACATCAAAATCCCGAACAGGCGGCGGCCATGCGGTTGGCGGAATCCGCGACCGATTTTCAGAGCCTGCACGAAATCGTCGCCAAGGCCCGCCAGAATCTCAATCAGAACGATTGGGACTACATCGTCGGCGGCGCCGATACCGAGACCACGCTGCGTCGCAATCGCCTCGCTCTCGATCAACTGGCGTTTCGCCCACGCGTGCTGCGCGACGTCAGTAGCATCGACACGTCCGTCAGTGCCTTTGGGCGGCAGCTGAAGCTGCCGATCCTGTTCGCCCCGGTCGGCGCACTGGAAAGCTTTCATCCCGGTGCGGCCGAGACGGTGGTGCGGGCGGCGAGCGCATTCGGCATCGGCCATATGCTGAGCTCGGTGTGCCAGCCGGGCCTCGAAGCGGTGGCGAAGGCGGCGCCGGATTGCGCACGGATCTTTCAGCTTTACGTGCGCGGCGACGACGCCTGGGTCGACGACCATGTGGAGCGGGCGATTGCGAGCGGCTATGCCGCGTTCTGCCTGACGGTCGACACCGCGATCTATTCGCGGCGCGAGCGCGATATTGCCAAGCGCCATGTGGTGCTGGGGCGGCGGCGGGCATCGGGGCGGGAATTCCAGGCCGCGCTGGATTGGCGCACGGTCAAGCGCATCAGAGACCGATTTGATATCCCGCTCGTGCTCAAGGGCATTGCCACCGCCGAGGACGCCAAGATTGCGCTCGATCATGGGGTGGAGTGGATTTACGTTTCCAATCACGGCGGCCGCCAATTGGATCACGGGTGCGGTTCGATGGATGTGCTGCCGGAGATCGTCGACGCGGTCGCCAAGCGCGCCAAGATCATCATCGACGGCGCCTTTGCCCGCGGCGCCGATATCGTCAAGGCGCTGGCGGCAGGGGCCGATCTGGTCGGCCTCGGGCGCATGCAATGCTATGCGCTGGCTGCCGGCGGCGAGCCGGTGCTCGCGCGGATGCTGGAATTACTGGAGGACGAAGTGATGCGCTGTCTCGGACTGCTGGGAGTGACGCGGTTCGCCGATCTCGATCGCTCCTACCTGCGGCGGGCCGAGACCACGACGCCGCCGCATGTGTTCGGCGCGTTTCCACTGCTGAAAATCGACGATTATCGATATTAGAACGGCAACATCAGGAGACGCGGAAATTCAGGAGAAGTGCTATGGCCGAGATGCAGCAGCCTCCCGCCTATTATCAGGTCGTGCAGGCCGAAACGGCAACGCCCGAGGCCGAACAGATCGACGTCAGCAAGCTGTTCCCGGCGACCGCAGTGTCCGGAGAGATCCGGGTGAATGTCATTCCGCCCTCCGGCGCCGTGCTGATCTATTCGCAAGGCAAGATCGACGAGGCGGTGCGGTTCAACGGCCCGGTCAGCCAGGGCACCATTCCAGTCGCCGGCGGTATGATTTTCGTTCAGAAAATTCAGGGCGCCACCGATTGGACCCTCGAGGTTCTGTCATGGAAAGGCGCCGACCCGGCCAAATGAGGCGGAGCGTTGCTGTTCGTGGCTGTTTTCGAGCCCGCGATCGAAGCGGACGCCAGAATTAGAATCCAATTGGTCATAAAAATCTGCGCCGGTCTTGCGTATTGATTTACCAACTCTCCCGCGCGCGCTTCGCGCCAACAGATTTGCCATTCATCATCGCTTGACTGCCGCAGGTGAGATCCGCGCGGTGGTCGCACGATCTTGAACCGGACACAAGATAATGTCGGCGCCCGACGTTGCCTATCTTCTCCTGCGGTTCGCGCTCGCGTCGTTTGCGGGAGCGATGGCCGTCGCTATCTTGCAATACGGGTTGCAGGCGAGACGTGATGGCCGGCGTTGGAAAGTTGGCATCGCCGGCGGAATCCTGCTCATCGTCGTGGCGGCCTTTTCCATCTTCGACGCCATCTACCACGTCGTTCTGACTGACGATCCCACACCGATCAGCAATTGGCTGTGGCTGTTCGGCTTCGATTTCCTGCTGCCGATCTGGTCCCTTCAGTTGTTGCGGGCGTGGCGCCAGCGCGACAACGCGGAGGCCGCGCTCGCCCGGCTTGCGGCGACCGACGGTCTGACCAACGTGCTCAATCGACGCGGATTCTTTGACCACGCGGCCCGGGTCATTGCCGCGGCTCGGCGCGACGGCGAAAGCACGGCGATCGTTCTGTTCGACGTCGATCGCTTCAAGATGATCAACGACGGCTACGGCCACGACGCCGGCGACATGGTGTTGCGGTCCGTTGCCGCTGCGGCCACCGCCGGTCTGCGTGTGGGCAGCGTCTTCGGGCGAGTCGGCGGGGAAGAGTTCGCGGTGGTGCTTCCAGGCGTCAATCTCGAGCAAGCGGCCAGCGTGGCAGAACGGATTCGCGCCGATATCCGCTCGGCCGTGGCGCATCCGGGCGGCGCGACGCAAGCTGTTACCGTGAGCGCGGGTGTGGCTGCCGTGGCCGAGACCGGAGACCCCAAAGCAGCACTTACGTCGTCTCTGGTGGCGGCCGATGCCGGGCTCTATGAGGCCAAACGCAATGGCCGTGATCGCGTCGTGCTCAAGCAGACTTTCGCAGCGCCGAGCATTGTGCCGGCGATCGCGAACTGACGACCCATTCCAGGCCCCAAGATCAGGGATCGGCCGCCTTGCACCGGGGTCCCCTGGGCGCTACCTATGGACCGCAATCTCATGGGGTGTCCGGCGGATGCGCTGCCGGGCTGAGAGGCGATCTGCCAACCCATCGAACCTGATCCGGGTCATGCCGGCGGAGGGAACTGGAGAATGCACGCGCCCCAGAGCGAACTTGTCCAGGCCGCGGCCGATGTGCTCGCGCGCGTGCGGGAACGCCGGCCGCGCGTGCATTGCATCACCAACACCGTGGCGCAGGCCTTCACCGCCAACGTGCTGTTGGCGTTGGGCGCGGTGCCTTCGATGACGATTTCGCCGGACGAGATTGCGGCGTTCGTCGCACAGGCGAATGCGCTGCTGGTCAATCTCGGCACGCTCGATGGCGAGCGCCGCGAAGCCTGCGACATTGCGATCGAAGAAGCGGGCGCGGCGGAAGTGCCGTGGGTGCTTGATCCGGTGTTCGTCGACCGTTCGCAGCCGCGGGCGGCCTTCGCCAAGACGCTGGTTGCGCGGGGGCCGCGCGCGCTGCGGCTCAATGGTGCGGAATTTGCCACGCTGTCAGGCGCCGATGCCGGCGGCGACACGGTGGCACGCTTCGCGCGCGACCATGGTTGCGTGGTGGCGTTGACGGGTGCCACCGATGTCGTCGATGACGGCCAACGGCGTGCGGTAATTGCCAATGGCGACGCGCTGATGGCCAACGTGACCGCCATGGGTTGTGCGGCATCCGCGTTGGTTGCGGCCTGCCTTGCAGTCGAGACCGACGCCTTGCGGGCGACCGCGGCCGGCCTGATCATGCTCGGTGTCGCCGGGGAGATCGCCGCGTCCCGTGCGCGCGGGCCAGGCAGCGTCGCAGTCGAGATCATCGATGCGCTGCATCGGCTCGATCGCGAAATGCTGGTCGAACGCGCGAGGGTGACCTGATGTTGGACCTGCGACTGAATGCGATCGTCGATGCGGAGCGCGCGGGCCGCCATACCCTTCCCGATCTCGCCCGAGCGGTCGCGGGCGGCGGCGCCACCCTGGTGCAGCTGCGCGACAAGATCTCCAATACCCGCCGCATGGTGGAGTCCGCGCGCGCGATCAAGGCGGCGCTGGTGCCGCTCGGTGTGCCGCTGCTGATCAACGACCGCGTCGATGTCGCGCTTGCGGCCGGTGTCGACGGCGTGCATGTCGGTCAGGACGACATGGCGGTGGAGGATGCAAGGCGGTTGCTTGGACGAAACGCCATTATCGGACTTTCGATCAAGACCATCGCCCAGGCGGAAGCGGCGCCGACGGATCTCCTCGACTATGTCGGTATCGGCGGGGTTTTCGCGACAACGTCGAAGAATAATCCGGACCCGCCGATCGGCGTGTATGGACTGGCGCGCATTGCCGGGGTGTTTCGCAAACGCGCGCCCAAGCTGCCGCTGGTGGCGATTGCGGGGATCGACCCGACCAACGCCGCTGATGTCATCGATGCCGGGGCCGACGGGGTCGCCGTCATCTCGGCGCTGTCGCTGCAGGCGGATCCAATGCAGGCGGCGCGGGCGCTGCGTCAGATCGTCGATGCGGCGATCGCGAAGCGAGGGCGGGCGTGAGCACCGCGATCGCGCTCACGATTGCGGGATCGGACTCGAGCGGGGGCGCCGGTATTCAGGCCGATCTGAAGACCTTCTCCGCGCTCGGGGTCTTCGGCGCGTCGGTGATCACCGCGGTGACAGCGCAGAACACCAAGGGCGTGACCGCCATTCACGATGTTCCCGCCGATATCATCGCCGCTCAGCTCGATGCGGTGTTTTCCGATCTCGCGATCGGCGCGGTCAAGATCGGCATGCTTTCGAGCGCGGCGGTCATCGAGGCTGTCGTCGCCGGCCTCGCACGCTGGCGACCGCACGCGATCGTGCTCGATCCGGTGATGATCGCGAGTTCGGGCGATCGCCTGCTGGCGCCGCAGGCGGTCGACGTGTTGCGCCGGGCGCTGATCCCGCAGGCGCTGGTGATCACGCCCAATCTGCCGGAGGCGGCGGCTCTGCTGGATGCGCCGTTGGCAACGACTGAAGACGACATGCGGGTGCAGGCCGAACGCCTGCTCGCGCTCGGACCCAAAGCGGTGCTGATCAAGGGCGGCCACGGACAAGGACCGGAGAGCGTCGATCTCTTGGTCGAGCCCGCGCATATGGTGCGGTTCGCGGCCGCGCGCGTCGTGACCGGGAATACCCATGGCACCGGCTGTTCGCTGTCGTCGGCGATTGCGGCGGGGCTTGCCAAGGGAGAGGATTTGCGCGACGCGGTGCGCGCGGCGAAAGACTATATCACCGCCGCGATCACGGCCGCCGATACGTTGACGGTCGGATCCGGTCACGGCCCGGTGCATCATTTCTATCGCTGGTGGTGATGCGAAAATCATAGGGGCGACAAGCATGCGTAAGGTGACGCGGCGAGGTTTGGTGGGGTCCGGTGCGGCGGCGCTCGGCGCCATGGCCGCGCCGTCGGTGGCCCGCGCGCAGACTCGGCAATGGCGCATGGTGACGTCGTGGCCGAAGCGCTTGCCGGGTCCCGGCATGTCGGCGGAACGGATCTCCGAGCGCGTCGCCAAAATGTCCGGCGGGCGCCTGCTGATCCAGGTGTCGGCAGCGGGTGAAGTGGTTCCGGCGCTTGAGGTGCTTGACGCGGTGGGCGGCGGCGTCGCCGAGATGGGGCACACCGCCGCATTCTATTGGCAGGGCAAGGAGCAGGCCGCGGCGTTCTTCACCACGGTGCCGTTCGGTCTCACCCCCGGCGAACATGTGGCCTGGGTCGACGCCGGCGGCGGCCAGGCGTTGTGGGACGAGCTCTACGCGCCGTTCGGGGTGAAGCCGTTCATGGCCGGCAATACCGGCGTGTGCATGGGCGGCTGGTTTCGACGGGAATTGAACAGCCTCGATGACGTGAAAGGGCTGAAGGTGCGTTCGCTCGGTCTCGGCGGCGAGGTCTACCGCCGGCTGGGGGCGACGCCGCAGACCACGTCGCCGGGAGAGATCCTCACCAGCCTGCAATCGGGCGTGCTCGACGGCGCGGAGTTCGTCGGCCCTGGCACCGACATCGCGCTCGGTCTTTATCGCGTTGCCACGCTTTATTACGGCCCGGGGTTCAACAAGCCGAACGGTACCGGCGAGTGCATCGTTTCGCTCAAGGCCTGGGCGTCGCTCGATAATGAATTGCAGGCCATCGTCGCTCATGCTTGTGCGGCCGAGGCATCCTACGCGCTTGCCGAAATGGAGCGCCTCAATGTCGAAGCGCTGGCGGCGCTGCGCGAGCGGCACAACGTCCAGCTCAAGACCTTTCCGCCCGACATGATCGCCGCTGCCCGTGCGGCGGCAGCCGGAATTCTGGGCGAACTCGCCGGCAAGAGCGAACGCGCGCGCAAGGTGCACGATTCCTATATTGCGTTTCGCGATCGGGCCGCTCCCTGGTCGCGCATCTCGTTGCAGGCGGTGATTGCCGCCCGCGGCGGGTAGCGAGGGGCGTAATCAACCTCAACCCCGTTCAAGCGACGATCGCCGCCGACGGCGAGGCGGCCTCGGTACGTCCGCCCACGACATTTATTCGGGTGTTGGTCGCCGGGCTGTTCCGCAGCGTCTGAAAGATCACGCAATAGCGTTCCGTCACCGCAAGCAGTTGGTCGATCTCGTCCTGAGATGCCTGAGTCTCCACATCAAAACGCAGGCGAATCTCTTTGAATCCGACGGGCACGCCCTCGGTCACGCCAAGCGTGCCGCGAAGATCGACATCGCCTTCGGCCGAAACGGCGACGGACGTGATGGGAATGTCGAGCACGGCGGCAGCCGCCTTCAATGATACCCCGGCGCAAGCAATCAGCGCCTCCAGCAGCATGTCGCCGGAGCAAAGTTCCAAACCGGATCCGCCGCATTTCGGATGAATGCCCGCGATCGCCTGACCGCGAGCGGTATCTACCTTGCAGGTCACGCTAGTCTCGTCTGCGGCACCTGTTGCCTTCAAAGTCAGCAAGGCAGCCTCGGCATCCTTGCCGTAACGGTCCTTGAGCGGGCCCTGCATCGAACGAAAGATTGCGGCGTCCATTGTCGTCTCTCCAAGATTGAATGTCGGCTGTTCAGGTGATCCGTGGGTTCTGCGCTACTCCGGCACCGTCACGCCGGACCCGCCGAGTTCCGCGGGAAAGTCCTTGAGCTTTGGCAACCCATCCCTCATCGGCAGCACCGTCTCCGAATAATTGACGTGGACGCCGGGGCTGAATGTCAGGGTTGGAATCGTTGCGGCATAGACGTCGACCAACCCGAGTGGCGGATGGTCGGTCATGATGTGACCGCCGCATTTCTTGCAAAATTGCCGGTCGCTCAACGCGGTCTTCATGAAGCGAGCGACCAAATCCGCTCCCTTGGTGACCGCGACGTTCTCCGCCTTCCACAGGGTGAAGGCATTCACCGGCGCGGCCGACCACGATCGGCAGGAGCTGCAATGACAATATCCCATCGCCTCGGGAGATCCCCTGACTTCGATTTCCACGGCGCCACAGAAACATCTGCCTTTGTGTACGGTCATCGGTGCGACCTCGCGTCAGTCGTTGGTTGCGAACGCGTCTGGTGACGCGGCGTTGAGGGTTATCTAAGCGATTGTGGCGATGGCCTGAATGGCGAGGCGTCCGGGTTGCTTGACACCGCGTCCGGAATTCGAAAGCTGGCCCGCGAAGGGCGCTGCGATCGGATACCCACAATCAGGCGATGGCCGAATGGCTCAAGATCCACTTTCTGATGTCCTGAAGGCGGTGCGGCTCACCGGCGCGGCATTCTTTGACATCGAGGCTCGGGATCCATGGGCCGTCAAATCGCCGCAGCGGGATCTGATCCTGCCGAAGATCCTGCCCGGCGCCGATCACTTGATCGCTTATCACGTGGTCACGCGCGGCCGGTGCTTTGCCACGCTGGCAGGCGGGGAGCCGATCGCGCTCCAGACCGGTGAAGCGATCGTCTTCACCAATGCCGACTCGCACATTCTTTCGAGCGGTCCCGGCATGGACGCTCCCCCAACCACGCGGGACGTGGTGGATGTCGCCGCCGCGACCCAACGACCATTTCATATCAATTGCGGCGGCGCCGGGCCGGTTTCGGCCAGTCTGGTCTGCGGCTATCTGGCCTGTGACGCGCGGCCCTTCAACCCGCTGCTCGAGAACCTGCCGCGGGTGATCAAGGCAAGCGACGCGTCGAATAGTGGTACGGGCTGGCTGTCTCAATTCGTGCGATTTGCCGTGGCGGAGGCGTCGGAGAAGCGCACCGGCGGCGAGACGGTGCTCACCAAATTGAGTGAGTTGATGTTCGTCGACGTCCTGCGGCGCTATATCGACACGCTGTCTCCGGACCATACCGGATGGCTCGCCGGTCTGCGCGATCCGTTCGTGGGCAAGGCGCTGTCGCTGCTGCACGGGAGACCCGCGCACTGTTGGACCATCGAGGAACTGGCAAAACAGGTTGGTCAATCCCGCTCGGTGCTGGCGGAGCGTTTCACGCGGATTGTCGGCACTCCACCCATGCATTATCTGGCCAAATGGCGTATTCAGACGGCTTCGGAACTTTTGAGCAGCGGCCACGCCAATCATGCGAGTATTGCAGCCGAGGTCGGCTACGAATCAGAGGCCGCTTTCAGCCGCGCCTTCAAGAACATGATGGGCGTGCGGCCGTCGGAGTGGCGTCGGCGTTCTCAAGCGGAATGATGCTTCGCCCATCGATCTGACCAGGGAATCCATGATTGCGCATGCGTTCCATGCGCGCCGGCCCCTGGCCATCGCCGCTGCCTCTGTGGCACTCAACCGGTCCTTGCGCCGATGACATCGGCGCCTGCGAACCAAGTTTAAGTCTGGACACAATGGCCGTACAGCCGACCTCGTCGCGCCCGCACGTGATTGCGTCGATCATGGCCGCGATGGTCATGGTCGCCATCGAAGTGACGATCGTCTCCACCGCGATGCCGCAAATCGTGGCGCAGCTTGGCGGACTGAACCTCTACAGCTGGGTGTTTTCGTCATTTTTGCTGACCCAGACCGCGATGACCGTGGTGTTCGGCAAGCTCGCAGACATTTATGGCCGCAAACCGGTGATGCTGCTGGGCATCGCGATTTTTCTCGTCGGCTCAGTGCTGGCCGGTTTTGCCTGGTCGATGCCGTCGATGATCGTGTTCCGGTTGATTCAAGGTATCGGCGCCGGCGCGGTGCAGCCGGTGGCGTTGACGATCGTCGCCGATCTTTATCCGGCGCGCGAACGCGGCAAGGTCCAGGGCTATCTTGCCAGCGTCTGGGCGCTCTCCGCGGTGGTTGGACCGATGGTGGGTGGTCTGATCATTCATAATCTGTCCTGGGCCTGGATCTTCTGGATCAACGTTCCGATCGGCATTGCCGCGGCGGCCGGTTTCATCAGGTACCTCAAGGAAGACGCGTCGCATGAGCGACGGTCCATCGACGTCATCGGCGCGGCGCTGTTCACGATCGCGGTGGCTGCGTTGATGAGTGCGCTCACCGAATCCGCCAGCGCCAACGGCACCGTGGCGCTGTGGTCGGCCGTCCTGTTCTGCGTGTCGTCGGTGCTGTTCTTCTTCCAGGAGCAGCGCGCCGTCGATCCGATGATTTCCTTCGCCCTGTGGAGCCGCCGCCCGATCGCTGCGACCAACGGCGTGGGTTTGCTCGCCAGCATGGCGCTGATGGGCCTGACCACCTTCCTGCCGATGTATGTGCAAGGAGTCCTACATCGCTCGCCGCTCGTCGCCGGGCTCGCGCTCACCATGATGATGTTGGGGTGGCCGGTGGCTGCCACGCTGGCGGCCAGACTGTTTCATCGCGTCGGGCTGCGGCGGATCCTGGTGGTCGGCAGCGCGCTGCTGCCGCTCGGAGGCATTGTTTTCGTGTTGCTGACGCCGGACAGCTCGCCGGTCACGGCAGCCATGGGTTCCCTGGTCATGGGCTTCGGCATGGGGCTGGTCAGCGTCAGTTCGCTGGTGCTGATTCAGGAGGTGGTGAACTGGTCCCAGCGCGGCATCACCACGGCTTCGAATGTGTTTGCTCGCAACCTCGGCAGCACGCTCGGCGCAACCGCGCTCGGCGCCGTATTCAATTACGGCCTGATCCATACCCACGGCGTCGGGGCGGTGTCAGCGGATCAGCTGCGGGCGCTGCTGGCGACGCCGGTTGGGATGGTCGGCGACAACGCCGTCATGCTGGCGCTGCACCAGTCCTTGCATCTCACGTTCTGGGTCATGTTGGTGATGACCTTCGGGATCGTACTGCTGGCGCTGCTGGTGCCGAGCGTTCGTATTCGCGAAGCGGGCGAAGCGCCGGCGGAGTGACGTGGTCGTGCGGCGGATGGCGTTGTGCCGATCCGCCGCCACCGGCGCCACTTACATCTTGAACGGCACGATCTTCTGGGTCTGCTCGCCGAGGCCGTCCATGGTCAGGTGGACGACGTCGCCGGCTTTGAGGAACTTGGGCGGCTTCATGCCGAGCGCGACGCCCGGCGGCGTACCGGTCACGATCACATCACCGGGATCCAGCACCATGAACTGCGAGCAATACCAGACCAGGTGGGCGACGCCGAAAATCATGGTCTTGGTAGAACCCTTCTGGCGGGTCTCGCCGTTGACCGTGAGCAGCATGTTGAGGTTCTGCGGGTCTTTGACCTCATCCGTGGTGACGAGCCACGGCCCGATCGGCCCAAAGGTCTCGCTGCCTTTGCCCTTGGTCCACTGGCCGGAGCGCTCGATCTGAAATTCGCGCTCGGAGACGTCGTTGGCGAGGCAATAGCCTGCAACCACGTCCATCGCCTTGTCCTGGGTGAGATAGCGTCCGCGGCTGCCGATCACGATCCCGAGCTCGATTTCGTAGTCGAGCTTGGTCGAATCCTTCGGGGTTATGGTGTCGTCGTTGGGGCCGCAAATGCAGTTCGGCGCCTTGTTGAAGATGATCGGCTCTTTCGGGATCGGCATGCCGGCTTCGGCGGCATGGTCGGCATAGTTGAGGCCGATGGCGATGAAATTGCCGACCTTACCAACGCAGGGACCGATGCGGGTGCCGGCCGGCACCACAGGCAGGCTGCCGACGGCGGCATTGCGGATGCTCGCCAGTCCGCTCGGCGACAGCGCCTCTCCGGCAATGTCGGGAACAACGCCCGACAGGTCGCGGATCTTGCCGTCGGCGTCGATGATGCCGGGCTTCTCGCGGCCGGCGGGGCCAAAGCGGACGAGTTTCATGAGGGTCTCCTTGAGGACGATCGACTGGTACCAGAATGGATCAGGGAAGGCGGGATGGGATCATGCGTCGGCCGCGTCTCGGGGGCAACAGGCGGCTTGCGGTGGGAAAGTGCACGGGATCCGAGACCTGTCAATGCGGCCGCCGCAGCCATAGGCGGCCCCGGCGGGGGCCAAACGCGCTCTGCGGTTGTGATGTAGGCTGATGGGGACGAATCGAACCGGGCGGGGCGTCATGAAGGCGATCGGGGCTGCGGCGCTGCTTCTCTTGGTCTCAATTGCGAGCGCGTGGGCCTGGGGCTCGGACGGACATGCGATCGTCGCCGAGATCGCGCAGCGGCGGCTGAGCGACGACGCGACCAGGATGGTCGAGCGTCTGCTCGGACGCGGCCATTCGCTGGCCTCGATTGCGAGCTGGGCGGACGACGTGCGCGACAAGCGCAGGAATACCAAGCAATGGCATTTCGTCGACATCCCGGTCGATGACACGCGCTACGATCCGAACATTGAATGCAAACCGAGCGACCAGGGCGATTGCGTCATCGCGGAACTCGACCGGCTGAAGTCGGAGCTGCGCTGCGCGCCCCGCGCCAAGCGCAAGCAGGAGGCGCTGAAATTTGCCGTCCACTTCGTCGGCGATATTCACCAGCCGCTGCATACGATCGCTGAGGAGGTGGGCGGCAACACCATCCCCGTGCAGGTCTCGATGCGGGGTCTCAAGTGCACCGGAAGCTGTCAGCCGAAGCCGTTCGCCAGCAATTTTCATGCGGCCTGGGATACCGACCTGATCCAGGCCACGGTGTGGGATTGGGGCGCCTTTGTCGATCGGCTGGAGGGCCGGTGGCTCAAGAGCGCCGAGGCGCGTGAGCGCGGTATCGACGGCGGCACGCCGAGCTCGTGGGCGCTCGAGACCCACGCTGCCGCTAAAATCGTGTGGGCCCGCCTGCCGGCAGATCGGGTCCTGGACGACGCCTATTATCTCGATGTGCTGCCGGTCCTGGACCGGCAACTGGGTGTCGCAGGCCTGCGGCTCGCGCGCTTTCTCAACGAAGCCTACGGGTCGAACAAATGCCCGGCCAAATAAAACCGGCGCCGTTCAAAACGCGCCCGGAAAGGCGCCGCCGTCGATCAGGATGTTCTGGCCGGTGATGTAGCCGGCGTGCGCCGAGCACAGGAAGGCGCAGGCTTCGCCGAATTCGATCGGCTCGCCGATCCGGCGCGCCGGCACCGCGGCCATCCGTTCCGCCTTGACCGCATCGAAGCTGATGCCGCGCTTGGTGGCGTTGGCTTCGAAGTTCGATCGCAGCCGGTCGGTGTCAAAGGTGCCCGGCAGCAGAAAATTGATGGTGACGTTGGATCCGGCGACCGAGCGGGCGACGCCGGCGAGAAACGCCGTCAGTCCGGCGCGCGCACCGGACGACAGATCCAGTCCGGAGAGCGGCGCCTTCACCGTGCCTGAGGTAATGTTGACGATGCGGCCGAATTTTTTGGCGATCATCGGATCGATGGCTTTCTGGATGATCTCGATCGGCACCACCATGTTGGCGATGACGCCGTCGAGCATCTGCTGGCGATTGAGTTCGCGGAAATCGCGAAACGGCGGGCCGGCATTGTTGTTGACCAGGATGTCGGGTTCCGGGCAGGCGGCAAACAGCGCGCTCTGGCCATCGGAGGTGGCGACATCGGCCGCGACGGCGGTGATTTTTGCCCCGGTAGCCTTGCGGATTTCGGCTGCGGTCGCCTCCAACTGGTCGCGGTTGCGGCCGTTGATGACGACATCGCAACCGGCTTCCGCGAGCTTGATCGCGCAGGCACGGCCAAGCCCGCGGCTTGACGCGCACACGATGGCCTTGCGGCCGGCTATGCCGAGATCCATGGGTTGTCCCGTCGTTGTTGCGGTTGCTCGCCGCGGCTGGGGTCGATCGGCGCGTTCCTACCATTGTTGCGGCCCGCTCGCCTAGAGCGAGGCGCAGGTCGGGATTTGGTGCGGCGACGTAAGCGCGCTGACGGCCATGGCCCTCGGGGACGGTTGATGCCGCAAGTCGGGTGGCATGGCACGGCCTTTGGCTGAACCTTTGGGGGCCCGGCCGCGACCAAGGAACGGCGGCGCTATTGCCGTCTTTTCCGTGATCTGCCGCGGGGAATTTCATGCGCCACATGACGCCGTTATTGACCGCCCTGAGCCTGATGGCCGGACTGGCCGCTTCGTCCGCCAACGCGCTGGGGAGCGCCAATGCCGACATTTGCGCGGCCGATGAGAACAGCGCGGTGTCGCCGCCGCAGCGCGTCGCGTCCTGCACAATATTGATCGACGCGGTCAAGGACCAGGCGAAGGAACTCGCCGTCGCTCTGGTCAATCGCGGAGCAGCGTATTGGATCATGAATAAGATGCCGCAAGCGTTCGCCGATCTGGACCGGGCCATTGCGCTGGATTCGACAAACGCGCGCGCGTTCCGCGAACGCTCCAACGCCAACCGCTCGGCCGGACGCCTCGATCGTGCACTCGCCGACGCCAACGAAGCGGTGCGGCTCGATCCCAACGACGCCAAGGCCTTCGACAATCGCGGCAATGTCTTCAACAACAACGGCCAGTACGATCGCGCCATCGAAGACTACGACGAAGCGGTGCGGCTCGACCCGAAATTCAGCCTGGCGCTGATGGATCGCGGTGTCGCCTACTACTTCAAAACGGACTACGAGCGGGCGATCAAGGACTATGATCAGTCGATCGCGCTCGATCCCCGGCGTGCCCGCGCCTATACCAATCGTGGCGCCGCATACAAGAAGCTCGGCCGCAAAGAGCTGGCGCTCGCCGACGAAAGCGAGGCGATCAAGCTGGATCCGTCGGTCCCGGAATATTTCGACAATCGTGGACTGTCCTACGCGAGCGACGGCGACTACGACCGCGCCATCATCGATTACAACGCGGCGATCCGGCTTGCGCCGCAGGCGAATTTTCTCACCAACCGCGGCGATTCTTACCAGTTCAAGGGCGAGCTTGACCGCGCCATCTCGGACTATGATCGCGCGCTCAAGCTCAACCCCGGTTTTGTCCTTGCCTACAACAATCGCGGGGCTGCTTTTCGAAAAAAGAGTGACCTCGATCGCGCCCTTGCCGACTACGAGCAGGCGCTGCGCATCAATCCGCGGTTCGATTCTGCTGCCGAAAACCTCGCAGCCATCCGCCAGCTGCGCGACCGTCGCGACACCGCAGCGCAACGCATGCTTCCGACGTTCGATTGCCGCACGGCGAGCCGCGCGGTCGAAAAGGCGATCTGTTCGGATCCCGATCTTTCCAGACTCGACCGTCAGATCGACGATGCTTACAAGGCCGCGCTTGCCAGGCTCGATCGCAAAGGCATCGTCCATGTGCGAGGGGAGCAGCGCGACTTTACGCTCAAACGCAACAAGTCCTTCGGCAATCCGTCCTACCAGCTCAAGCGGGAGCTTGAAGCGCGGTTGCTGGCGCTACGTGGGATGTCACCCGAAAATTGACGTTGCGAGACGGCGCACCTCGTCGGCATCGTCGACCCAAGTAGCGCTGCTCTTTGTTCTGAAACCGGCAACACACCAATGTCCTCCGATCAATCGCCACAGCCGCCCGTGCTACCCCCGAGGGACTTGCTGGAGTTCCTGTTCGGCGATTTGTTCCGGCTTTTGTTCGGATTCCAGGGGCGCCTCAACCGGGCCAAATACTGGGCCGCCATGGCGCTCGCAGGTGTCGCCGAATTGTTTCTCGCCGGCGTCGTGTGGGCCAACGCCCAAGGCGTGAACCCGGCGTTCCCGATCGTTGAAATTGTTATCGTCGTGCTTCTTCCGGGCCTGTTATCGTTCGTCGCCATCAGCGTGCGGCGCTTGCACGACCGCAACAAAAGCGGCTGGTGGCTGCTGCTGTTCTATGTCCTGCCTGCGGTCATTTCGCGCTTTGCGAGTGCCGCTGGAACTGCCGGGGGATATGTGCTGGGGCTGGTCATTCTTGCGCTTTCGATCTGGGCTTTGCTCGAACTCGGAGTGCTCGGCGGCAGCGCCGGGCCCAACGATTATGGGCCTGATCCGCTCGCGCGCTGAGCCATTGCTTGCCACGACCGCGAGCCGGTAGCGTGCCGGCCCTGACGCGCGCTATGATGCGGGCTCATTCCTCCAGGAGCATTCGTGGCAAAATCATTGATCGCAAGCGCGTGCGGATTGGTTCTCGGCCTGACAATGTTCGCAAACCCGGCGCGCGCGGCTGAAATCAAAGTGATGCTGTCCGGCGGCTATGCGGCGGCCTATGACACCCTGGCTCCTCAGTTCGAGCGGGCAACCGGACACAAGGTCGTCACCGCCTATGGCCCATCGATGGGAACGACACCGCAAGCGATACCGAACCGTATGGCGCGCGGCGAGCCGGTGGACGCGGTCATCATGGTCGGCACCGCGGTCGATGAGTTGATCGCGCAGGGCAGGGTGGTTGCCGGCAGCCGCACCGATCTCGCGCAGGTTCTGATCTACATGGCGGTTCGCGCCGGTGCAGCAAAGCCCGACATCGGCACGGCGGATGCGTTCAAGCAAACATTGTTGGCGGCGAAATCGATCGCCTATTCGGACAGTGCGAGCGGGGTGTATATCGCCACCGATATGATGAAGACGCTTGGCATCGCCGATCAGGTCCAAGGCAAGAGCACCATGGTTCCGGCGGAACCGGTCGGGCGCGTGGTCGCGCGCGGTGAGGCCGAGATCGGGTTCCAGCCGGTCAGCGCGCTGCAGCCGGTGCCGGGGATCGACATTGTAGGACCGATTCCGCCTGCGCTGCAGAAGCCGAATGTCTATTCCGCAGGCATTGCAATCGGCGCCCGTGAGCCCCAAGCCGCGAGGGCGCTGATCGATTTTTTGATTTCGCCGGCCGCTGTCGACGCCGTGACGAAATCCGGAATGCAGCCGATGACGATGTCGCGCTGAGGGCGCGCGGCTGATGACCGCGCGAGGCACATCGATTTCGATTCTGCGTGCCATACGAGATCCTCTCTCAAGCGTGACGAGTGATCGCTGCGGAACTTGTTCGCCGCCGATCCGTGCAGAAATCATTCGCGGCATCGGAACCCGGCGCAAGCTATGCCGTTATCCGAATCGTAAACTCATAACGGAGCTTGGCGATGACATCTCTCAGCAAGATTGTTTTAGGTGCGGCAACGGGTGCGGGCATACTGGCCTTATCGTCGATGGGTGCGTCGGCAGCGATTGTCTGTAGCGGCAACGTCTGTTGGCATTCCCAGGAGACGTATGAGTATCCGGGCGAAGCCCGCGTGATCGTTCATCCGGATGATTGGCGCTGGGGCCCGAGCGAGCATTTCAGCTGGCGCGAGCACGAGGGCCGCGGCTATTGGCGCGGTGAGCGCTGGATGAATTGGTAAATGGCAGCTGTAGAGCTGCAGGAGGAGGAATCGAGTATCCATCGCGATACCCGATTCCTCCTCGCCGGCAAGACGTTTTGGCATTCGGGGTAGTCGTAGCTCGCCTCTAGCCAAGGTCGCGGCAAGTCTTTATGGGAACGCCTTGGGCGGCACGTCGGCTGTTTCGATGGGCCCGATCATCAAGGCAGACACGGGTGTGAGTTACGCGGTCAAGGAAATCTTTTTGACCCTTCAGGGCGAGGGGGCCAATAGCGGTCGCGCGGCGGTATTTTGCCGCTTCACCGGGTGCAACTTGTGGTCCGGCCGCGAGGCGGATCGTGCATCGGCCCAGTGCCAATTTTGCGACACCGATTTCGTCGGAACCGACGGCAGCAACGGCGGTCGTTACGCGACCGCCAGCGATCTTGCCGATCGTATTGCGGATCAATGGCACGGTGGACGGCACGGGCGCTTGGTCGTGCTCACAGGCGGGGAGCCGTTGCTTCAGGTCGATGCGGATTTGATCGATGCGCTTCATAAGCGCGGGTTTACGATCGCGGTCGAGACCAACGGCACCATTGACGCGCCGGTCGGGCTCGACTGGATCTGCGTCAGCCCGAAAGCGGGCGTCGCGCTACGGATCACGTCGGGTCATGAGTTGAAGCTGGTGTACCCGCAGGCGGAGGCTCCGCCGGAAGCATTTTCGGAGCTGGCATTCGGGCAATTCCTGCTGCAGCCGATGGATGGTCCGGCGCGCGCGGACAACACCGCGCGGGCGGTGGACTATTGCCTGCGCCACCCGCAATGGCGCCTCAGTCTGCAGTCGCATAAATTTATTGGAATCCGATAATGTGGGAACTGTCCAAATCCTTTCAATTCGAGGCGGCGCATCGCCTGAGCGGCACCAGCCTCGGCGTTGTTTCCGAAGAGATCCACGGCCACTCGTTTCGCGCTGAAATCGCCGTTCGCGGGACGCCGGATCGCGACCGGGGAATGATTGTCGATCTCGGCGCGCTCGAGCAGCAAATCGCGCTGGTGCGCGCGACGCTTGATCACAAATATCTGAACGATGTCGAGGCGCTCGGAACTCCGACGCTGGAGAATCTTGCGCGCTTTATTTTCGATCGCGTGAGGAATTGCGGATCGGTGAGCCGGGTCACCGTGTTTCGTGATAGTCGCGGGGAGGCGTGCACCTATTTCGGTGATACCGCGCCGCGCGATTGATCTTAGCCGCATGTGCCGCGGCAATACCTTGCGTCGCTCGGAAACGCTGCGTCACTCGGGGCGATGTCTTATTTATTCCGCGGCCGTCAAGTCCGCCGGAACTGCGTTCTCGTCGACGCTCATCTGGTTGCCGCGCCAGACGAAGCCTTTGTTGAGCCAGGCGTAGCCCCACAGCAAAGGCAGCATGAGGTCCCGCACCAGGCCGTAGATCGGATAGAGCGGCGTGAGCGGCCAGCCGGCGGCGCGGGCGAGCAGCATTTCGGCGCCGTACCAGAGCGCGCCGAAGGCGAGCAGGATGCCGGCCAGAGACCAGTTTAGCATCGCGGCGAGCAGCGTTACCGCAATGGCCGGAAGCGCTGCGCCGCTGAACAGTTCCGGCATGAAATAGAGCATGAATGAGGCCCGGCGCAGTCGGGCCCAGCGGATCTGCCGGTTCCAGACGTCGATGGCGCTGCGGTCGCCGAGCGGCTGCTCAAACGGCGAGTCGACCAGGCGCACGTGCAGACCGGCGGCGCGCACCACCTTGGTGGAGGCGGCGTCTTCTGCGACCTCGGCGCCAAGCGTGCGGATGCCGCCGGCGCGCTCGAGATCGTCGCGCCACCACATCATCGTCTTGCCCTGCGCAAACCCAAGACCGATGGCATCCGCGAAATATTGCCAGCGGGCCTGGTAGGTGTTGAGGAAGGCGCATTCGACCTCGGCCCAGAAGCCGTTCGGATGCGAGCCGACCGGCGGCGAACACACGAGCCCGGTGCCCGGCTGCCACGCCGCCAGCAGCCGTTGAATGTAGTCGCGCGGCATCAGCACGTTGCTGTCGGCAAGCACGATCCAGTCGTTGGCGGCGGCGTTCCAACCTTTAACGCAATTATTGAGCTTGGGGTTGGTACTGATCCGCTCGTCGCCGATCAACAGTCGCGCGTGCAAGCGCGGGTGGGCGGCGATCAGCCGATCGACGATCGAGACCACCGGATCGCGGCCGTTGGCGACACAAAAGATCACTTCGTAGCGGGGATAATCGAGCTGGAAGGACGACAGCAACGTCTCCTCCACGAAATTGTCGATGCCGCATACCGGCCGCACCAGCGTAACCCCCGGGGCGTCGGCTGGCGGCGGCGCGAAGCGCATCGATCGCCGGCATCTGACCGTTGCGATCAGAATGCTGACGAGGTGGCAGGCGAGCGCCGTTCCCGCGAATGCAGCTGCTGCAATGATTTCCGGTAGCATCCGACGGTGCTGTAGGCCGCGTGCGTGACAGGCCGATGACGAATCGAAACCTGTAATGCCTGCAATATTAACCACGGTATATTTGATCTAAGTCGTGAGTGAGCGTCCCCAAGCATGTCATCGAATCGCAATATTGCCTTGTTATGACTTCAAACATGTTGAACTGCGCCGGAAATACCATCCCGTGACTACAAAACCTGACGGCACATCGCACTTCCGCGCTCTCTTCATCTCCGACGTGCATCTGGGAACGCGCGGCTGCCAGGCCGAGCGGCTTTTGGATTTTCTGCGCTATCACGACGCCGACGTCATCTACCTCGTCGGCGACATCGTCGACGGCTGGCAGTTGCGGTCGAGTTGGTATTGGCCGCAGCCGCACAATGACGTGGTGCAGAAGCTGCTGCGCAAGGCGCGCAAAGGCGCGCGTCTGGTCTATGTGCCCGGCAATCACGACGAATTCCTGCGCGGCTATTACGGCACTCATTTCGGCGGCATCGAAGTGCTGGAATCCGCGATCCACGAATCGGCCGACGGTCGGCGTTACCTGGTGATCCACGGCGACTGTTTCGATCTGGTGGTCACGCAGGCCCGCTGGCTCGCGCTGCTCGGAGACAAGGCCTACGAGTTCGCGATCGTGGTCAATCGATTGTTCAATGCCGTGCGTCGGCGCCTCGGCTTCCCCTACTGGTCATTGTCGCAGTGGGCGAAGCTCAAGGTGAAGAACGCGGTGAGCTACATCGGCGAATTCGAGAAGACCCTGGTCGCCGAAGCCCAGCGCGAGCATGTCGACGGGGTGATTTGCGGGCATATCCATAAGGCCGCCATCCACGATGACTTCGGCATCCGCTACATCAATTGCGGGGACTGGGTCGAAAGCTGCACCGCGGTGGCCGAGCGCGACGACGGGAGCTTTGAAATTATCACCTGGACGCCAACGACTTATGAAGCCGATCCGGAGCTCGTCGAGGCCCGTTCGGAGACCGAGGCGCAGGCCGCCTGATTGAGCTTTGCCGAACTCTCGGCCATCAATACGACTGGTCGAAGCGCGTTCGATTGCAACAAAAATTCGTTTCAAAGTCATCGCTCGAATGTGCACAAGATGAGGTCGTCGTGGACCGCAGAGATCCGAGGAAGCCCCAATGACGAATGCTGAGTTTGCCGATCCCGAACGCAGCGTCATGGAATTGGCTTATAAGCGCTGGGCGCCGGTCTACGACGTGATCTGCGGGCCGATTTTCGAAAGCGGCCGGCGCACCGCGGCGGCTGCAGCGCGCCAGGTCGGCGGTCGTATTCTCGAGGTCGGGGTCGGGACCGGATTGTCGTTCGAAGACTATGACGCGACGACCGAAGTGGTCGGCATCGATATCTGCGAGCCGATGGTGGCAAAGGCCCGCGTCCGGCTTGCCAGCGGGCTCTATCCGCATGTGAAGTCGCTGATGGTGATGGACGCGCAAAACCTTGCGTTTCCGGATGCGTCATTTGATTGCGTGGTGGCGCAATTCGTCATCACCCTGGTGTCCGATCCCGAACGGGTTCTGTCCGAATGTGCACGGGTGGTGAAGCCGGGCGGCGAGATCATTCTGGTCAATCATCTGTATTCCGAGCGCGGTCTGACCGCGGCGATCGAGCGCTGGTTCGCGCGGCACTCGCGCGGGCTGGGGCTGCGGCCGGAATTTCCGTTCGCGCGCCTCGACGCCTGGGCACGTGATCACGGCGGCGCCGAATTGATCGAGCGTCGGCCGGTCAAGCCGTTCGGCGTCTACACATTGGTGCGCTTCCGCCGCACCGATTCGAATCCCACCGCCCAAGCGGCGTAGCGCATCAGAGCGGCGTGCCGCGCGCGCTCAGGCGCCGGCGGATTTCCCGCAGAAATAGCTGGGTCGGCGGCGTCTGCTGCGATTCCGGCTGGGTGATCAAATAGACGTAATAGTTGGGCAGCAACGCCGCCGGCAGCACCGGCCAGAATGCGCTGCGGTTTGCGCTGCGCTCGATCACCACTGTCGGCAGGAATCCGATCCCGACGCCGGCGCCGATCAGGCGTTTGGCTTCCTCGAGATTTTCGGCTTCACCCGCAGGGTGCCGCCCCAAGCGATAACGCAGGCGAAAATTGCGCACGTCGTCGGGCTCGTCGGATCCGGTCAGGATAAAACGTTCGTGCGCCAGCACGCCGGGGTTGGTGACGCGTGCGCCGAACAAAGGGTGGGATTTGCTGCAATAGAGCTGCTGATATTCCCGCACCAGAGGTTCGTAGTAGAGGTCGGAGCGCGGCGCGCCATCAAAGGCGATGCACACTTCAGCATGGCCCTTGGCGAGCGCCTCCACCACGATGCGACAGGGCGCCACGTCCATGCGCAAACGAATGCGCGGATGCCGAAGCTGCATGCTGGTGAGGGTGTCATCGAGCTCGGGCGAAACCACGCCGGAGATCAGCCGGATGGTCAGAACCCCTTCGACCTGGCCGATCACCCCGGCGACCGCATTCGGAATCGATTGCACCTCCTGGAACAGGTGTTCGCACAGACTGGCGACGATTCTGCCGGCCGGGGTCAGTTCGACGCCGCGTGAGGTGCGATCGCACAGGGGCACGCCCACATGGGCCTCCAGCCGTTGCAGCGCCAGGCTGACGGCAGGCTGGCGCACGTTCAGTCGCCGCGCCGCCGCGCCGATTCCCTGTGCGCGCGCGATCTCCCTGAAAATCCTAAATAAATTGAGATCGATCCGGCGAAAGAGCTGGCTGTCCAGGGACGGTTTTGCGGCTTTTGCCCGTGCCACGATCCTAGGTCCTATCCCGAAGTCATAAATGGCATCAATGCCCAGCATAAGGTCTTTCCGTCTTCGCTGCCAGCCAGCGATCGCCAAAATGGTCCCTGGGATCGCGGCGGAGACATTGGTGGACACCTTGTTCGGACAGCGCGCACTCGTGACCGGGGCGGCCAGCGGCATTGGCCTCGCCTCGGCGCGCGCGCTGCAACAGGCCGGGGCGCGCCTGGTCGGGCTCGATCTCAAGGGAGCCGATGGCGAGATCGAGATTCTAGCGACGGATGTGTCGTCGGAAAGCGACGTCGCGGTCGCGGTTGCGGCGGCAGCCAGGCGGCTCGGCGGCATCGACATTGTCGTCAATTGCGCCGGCATCGCCATCGATGCGCCGCTCGCGAGTCTCGACATTGCCGCGCTGGATCAGATGTACGCGGTGAACCTGCGTGGCCCGGTGCTGGTCACGCGCGCGAGCCTGCCGCACCTGAGCATCGGCGCGCGCGTCATCAATATCGCGTCCGAGCTTGCCTATCTCGGGCGCGCCGGAGCGTCCGGCTACTGCGCTACCAAAGGAGCGTTGGTGTCGCTGACCCGATCGTGGGCGCGTGAACTCGCGCCGCACATCCTGGTCAACGCGATCGCGCCGGGGCCGACCGACACGCCGTTGCTGCATTTCACGTCGCTTCCGCTGCACCTGCAGCAGACGGAAACCGGCAATCCGCTCGGCCGCATCGGCCGGCCAGAGGAAATCGCCGCGGCGGTGATGTTCCTGGCCAGCCAACGCGCAAGCTTCATCACCGGCCATTGCCTGAATGTCGATGGCGGCGCGGCAATGCATTGATCGTCTTGCGAGGGAACCATGGTCGATAGCGTGTTGATGGCGGAACTGAGCTGGCCGGAATGGCAGGCGCGCATTGCCGCCAATACGCCCGTCCTGTTGCCGGTCGGTTCGACCGAGCAGCATGGCCCGCATCTTCCTCTCGGGGTCGATGTGGTGCTGCCGACGGCGGTGTCGGAGCGGATCGCGCGCGCACTCGGGGCCATCGTCGCGCCCACCATCACCTACGGCTACAAGTCGCAGCCGCGCTCCGGCGGAGGCCAGGATTTTCCCGGCACCACCAGCCTTAGTCTGGCAACCATGGTCCTGGTGGTGCGCGACATCATCCACGATCTCGGCTTGCACGGGGTCCGGCGTTTGGCGGTGATCAACGGTCATTACGAGAACACGCCGGCGATCGTCGAAGGCATCGACGTTGCGCTGCGTGAACTCAAGCGCGATGGCATTGCGGGCATGTCGGTCGTCCGCCTGGATTATTGGGATTTCGTCCGGCGGCAGACGCTGGACACGTTGTTCCCGGCCGGATTCCCCGGGATCGACCTGGAACACGCGAGCCTGCTGGAAACCTCACTCATGCTGTTGGTGCGGCCGGATCTGGTGGAGATGGCCAAAGTGCCCTCGGACGGACCGGCGAAGTTCCCGACCTATGATCGCAGTCCGACCCCGGCGGGTCTCGTTCCGTCGTCGGGCGTATTGGCGGTTGCCCACGGCTCGACCGCTGAAAGCGGTCAGCTGTTGATGGACGATTACGTCGCGCTGATCACCGCCGCGCTACGAGCGGAATTCGCATCATGATCATTGCAACTTCAAAGGAGTTCGCAGCATGAACGTCGTCGGCCAATCTCTGAACCGTGCGCTCGCCGAGGCCGGTGCACCGACCGGCGTGGAAGAACTTAATGCCGAGGTGCGGTTCGCGGCCGGATTGCCGCTGGCCAAGGCGGTGACGCTGCCACGCGAGATCTACACCGATCCAACCTATTTTCGCTACGAAGCCGAAGCGGTGTTGAAATCGGATTGGATCTGCGTCGCGCATGTCTCGCAGCTGAAGGATCCCGGCAGTTATGTTGCTTTGACGCTGTTGGACGAACCGATCGTTGTCTTACGCGGAACCGATGGCGCGATCCGGGTGCTGTCGCGCGTCTGTCCGCATCGCGCCGCCGATATCATGCCGCCCAATATGGGATTTGCGGAATGCGGCACGGTCAACAGCCTGGTCTGTCCCTATCACCGCTGGTCGTTCGACTTCGCTGGCAAGCTCAAGGGCTGCCCCGAAATGCAGCGTGCCGAGGACTTCGAGAAATCCGACTGGACATTGTCCGAAATCCGGTCGGAGCTGTGGCAGGGATTTGTGTTCGTCAATCTCGGCGGCGCGGCCGCACCGTTGGCCGAGCAATATGCTGCCTTCGCCGACTACGTCGCGCCGTGGCGGATGGCCGACCTCGAGGTCGTGATCGCGATGGAGTGGGATTGCGACTTCAATTGGAAGGTGATGGTCGAGAATTGGCTGGAATCCTATCATCACCTCGGAACCCATCACAAAACCCTGCACCCGGTGATGCCGGCGCAAACGACATGGACCGACCCGGCCTACGCGCATTTCGTCCGGGCGCATCTGCCGTTCAATGACGGTCTCGCCGCCAGCATTCGGCAGGCCGACGCATCGGGTGAAAAAATGCCCGGCTTTGCTCCGATCCCCGGTCTGCCGGTGGAGCGACGATTGGAATGGGAGCTCTATGTCGGATTTCCCTGCTTCATGGTGCTCACCGCACCTGATCGGGTGATCTGGTATCGACTGCAGCCGGAGAGCGCCGATCGCTGCCGGCTGCTGACCACCATGCTGGTCACTCGGGAGAGCCTGCAGGCTCCCGACTACGCCGAGCGCTTGGAATCCGAGCGCGAGATGTTGAAAGAATTCCATGTGGAGGACATGCTGGTGAATGCAGCGGTGCAGACCGGCTTGCGGTCCAGTCGGGTGGTGCGCGGCCGCCTCAGTCACCTGGAAGAACCGATCTGGCAGATCCAGCGATACCTCGCCGCGCGCAGCGAAGGGACGTATCCCGCGCCCGGCCGCCCGTGATGCGGTCCGACGACTGAAGGACACGATTGCGTGTGGCGGCACTGACGGCGCAATCGCGCTTGCCGGCCGACCGGTCGCGGCGTTACCGTCAGCCATGGTCATCGCCCCGGAGCCTGCGGTGTTGCTGCCCACGGCCGCCGACGTCGATGCCGCGGCCGTGCGGCTCGCGGGCATCGCCCTGCATACGCCGCTGGTCTCCTCGCCGACGCTTGATGCGCTCACGGGCGGTCGGATTTTTCTGAAAGCCGAGACACTTCAGCGGACCGGTTCGTTCAAGTTCCGGGGCGCCTATAACAAGGTTTCGTCGATTCCGCAGGCGGAGCGCGCCGGCGGCGTGGTCGCCTATTCGTCCGGCAATCATGCGCAGGGGGTGGCGGCGGCGGCCAAGCTGCTGTCGATGTCAGCCGTCATCGTGATGCCGGCCGACGCGCCGCGGCCGAAGCGCGAACGGACCGCCGCGCTCGGCGCCGAAGTCGTGCTGTACGACCGCGAGCGCGACGACCGCGAGGCGATTGCGACCGGTATTGCGCGCGAACGCGGCGCGGTCCTGGTTCCGCCTTACGACGATCCGCTGATTATCGCCGGGCAGGGCACGGCCGGGGTCGAGATCGTCGACGACCTGGCGGCGCTCGGGCTTACGCCCGATCTGGTCATCGTCAATGCCTCCGGCGGAGGCCTTGCCGCCGGTATCGCGCTCGCGGTCAAGGCGCGCGCGCCGGACGCCCAGATCTATACCGCGGAGCCCGCCGGCTTCGACGATCATGCGCGTTCGTTCAGAAGCGGCAAGCGCGAGCGCAACCCCGCCGTCAGCGGCACGATCTGCGACGCCTTGATGGCGCAGTCGCCCGGCAAGCTCACATTCGAAATCAATCGCACGCTGGTGGGCGAGGGGGTCAGTGCGAGCGATGAGGAAGTCGCGCGTGCGGTTGCCTTCGCATTTCGCGAACTCAAGCTTGTGGTTGAACCCGGCGGCGCCATTGGGCTTGCCGCACTCCTCGCCGGCAAGATCGATGTGCGCGGGACCATCGCGGTTGCGGTGCTGTCGGGCGGAAATGTCGATCTGGAGATGTTTTACAAACTTGTTATGTGAAATACGACCACACCGGTATCCGGTGCCGCCGCCGCAGCGGGAGCTTGCAAAACCCAAGCGAATCTCGGCTCAAAACGCCGCAATTTTAGCCAGGCAGAAACTCCCGAAGAGGTTGTAATCCTTGCTTAAGTCTTTGTAGCAATTCTTATTTAAGCCATGACGGGCAATATGGCGGCCTTCCCGCGGGGGAAACGTTGCCGTCATGAACGTTGTTTCCAACTGCACGCCATTGCTGCGGTCGCGATCAGGGCGCGGCCTGATGGTGTATTTGATCTTCTGCGCGGCTGTTTCCGCGGCGGTCGGCTATGGATTTTACCATTTCAGCGTGACCTGGTTTAAGGAACACAAGAGCGAAGAGAAGATCATCGCGCTGCGGCTGGTCGACGCCTTCGTTACCAATTATTCCGCCATTCGGTCCCAGTTCGGCTCCGGCGCGCCGGTGCCGGCAACGTTCCGGGCCCATTCGATCGAGATCTTCAACAAGGACGCCGGGCCGGGCGATGATTTCCGACTGCGCTGGGTCGGGCGTCGGGGGCGCGAGATCGTCACCGCGCCGGCGGATGCCAGGACCGCTGAGACCATCGAAGTGTTTGCCACGACCCCGGATCCCAAGCCGTCCTCGGAATTTCTCCTGGTCAACAACCAGCTGATGTTTCGGACTGTGTATCCCTCGCTGGCGCGCGAGCAGAGCTGCGTCAATTGTCACAACGACCTGCAGCCGCACAACAAGCGATGGCACCTGAACGACGTCATGGGCGCATTCGTGATCGACGTGCCGGCGTCGCAGTTCCTTAACAGCATCCTGATCGAAGGGTCGGGTCTGAGTGTTGCGCTGTTTCTGGCGCTCGGTTCGGCCGGTCTTGCATTCGCCATCGTTCATTTCCGGCAGATGACGGAGCGGGAAGCGGCCGCGGCGGAAATCGCCAGCACGCGCAACTTCCTGCATACCGTCATCGAGCACATGCCGGCGACCGTCGTCGTCAAGGACGCGCGCGATCAGCGCTATGTGCTGTTTAATCGAAGTGCCGAAACGGTGTTCGGAATTCCTCGCGACGACATGGTGGGAAAACGCGTCGAGGATCTGCTGCCGAGGGAACAAGCCGAATTCATCGCCAATCGTGACCGAGAAGTGCTGCAAACGCAGATGTCGGCGGATATCGGCGAAATGTCGATCGACACCCCGCAATGCGGCACCCGCGTGCTGCGCACCAAAAAGGTCCCGATCCTGGGCAAGGACGGGCGAGCGCAATATCTGCTCACCGTCTCCGAGGATGTGACCGAGCGCAAACGCGCCGAGGAGCAAATCGCCCATCTCGCCTATCATGACGGTCTCACCGGACTGCCCAACCGAGCGGCGTTTTCCGAAGAACTGGCTTCAACGCTCGAACGCCAGACGGCCGCCGGAGGTTCGTTTGCGCTCCTGTGCCTCAATCTCGATCGCTTCAAGGACGTCAATGACTTGTTCGGCCATTCAGTTGGCGACGCTGTGTTGCAGGAAGCGACACGGCGGATGCAGTCGGTCATGGATGGCGCATTTCTGGCACGGCTGGGCGGCGACGAATTCACGGTCATCGCTGCGCAGGGGCCATATCCTCAGACCGCGGCGAGCCTCGCCGACCGATTGCTCGGCGTCGTGACGCAGGACTTCGACATTGACGGCCATCGCATTCGCATCGGGCTCAGCGTCGGCGTCGCGATCTTTCCGACCGATGGCGCCGATGTCACCGCGCTGCTCGCGAATGCGGATGCTGCGCTCCATCGTGCCAAGGTCGAGGGCGGCGGCGCCATTCGCTTCTTCGAGGCGGACATGGACAGCCGGCTGCGCGAGCGCCGCGCCCTGCAGCAGGAACTGCAAGCCGCCGTCGAAAACGGCGAACTGTTCCTCCACTACCAACCGCAGGCGACGATCGCCGGCGAAATCGTCGGCTTCGAGGCCCTGCTGCGGTGGCAGAGCCCCAGCCGTGGTCTGGTCTCTCCGGTCATCTTTATTCCATTGGCGGAAGAAAGCGGTCTGATCGTCGCGATGGGCGAGCAGGTTCTGCGCGAGGCCTGTCGCGAGGCCGCGGCGTGGCCCCGGCCGCTGCAGATCGCCGTCAATCTTTCTCCTGTGCAATTCCGCCATGGCGATCTGCCGGCGCTGGTTCACGCGATTCTGCTGGAAACCGGCCTTGCACCGGCCCGGCTCGAGCTTGAAATTACCGAGGGTGTGCTGATCGACGACGCCGCGCGCGCGCTCAACATCCTGCGCCGTCTCAAGCTACTGGGGGTGCGGATCGCGATGGACGATTTCGGCACCGGCTATTCGTCGCTGTCGTATCTGCAGTCGTTTCCGTTCGACAAGATCAAGATCGATCGGGCGTTCATCGCCAACCTCGACAAGAATCCGCAATCGGCGGCGATCATCCGGGCGGTCGTCGGTCTCGGCCGCGGCCTCAATCTGCCGGTCGTTGCCGAAGGGGTCGAGACCCGCGAACAGCTGGCCTTTCTGGCGCGCGAGGCGTGCGACCAGGTCCAGGGCTATCTGATCGGGCATCCGCGCGCGATCGACGACTATGCCGAACTGGTGGGCCGTCCGGCGCGCCCAGACGGCGTCTCCGCCCTCACGGCATAACCCGCGAGTCCTCGCGCCACGGCGCCGGCCCAGATCAACTGAACAGGGCGATTTTTTCTTCGTCGCTCAATGCGGCGATGGCCGCGAGCGGATCGATAGGCGCGGGCGCTGGCAAAGGTCGCAGCAGTTTGACGTTCCCGGCGGGGGCCGCTGGCTTGGCCGACGGTGCTGGCGGCTCGCTGGCGGCGATCGGCGGCTGCGCCTGTTCAACCGCGACTGCGGCCGGTTCCGGATTGGAAACCGCAGCGGGTGGCGCTTCCGGCGCGACCGTCACCCCGCGGGCTTCGACAGCCGCTGTGTCGGGCAATGCGGCCTCGACAGCGGCAGGCGGGACGGGTCGGGCCACCACGCTGGCTTGCGCAGGGATCGCCTTGGCCTCTGCCCGTGCCAGGAACACCACCGGTGCGGAATGTGGCTGAGCATTCGTCGGTGGGGGCGGCGGAGATTGTGCTGGGAGCGGCTCGGGCGCCGCGTTGACGGGTGCCGCTGGCGCTCGGGCCGGGATGGCCGCCGGCGCCTGCATCGGCTCCGGTGCGGATCGCGCGACCGCGGCAGTGTCATTGGCGGGCTTTGTGTCGATCACCGGTGCAACCGCTGCCGTTGCCGTGACAGCGGGCTTCTCCGTCGTGCGCGCCGGATCGTTCGACGGCGCCGCCGCCGGATCACCTGGGCTATTGACCGGGATCGGACCATGAGCGCCCGTCGCCAGGGGCTCCAGGTCGAAATCGATGACCACCGCGGCGGGCCTGTTCCTGCCGCGCAATTCGGTGACCGACGCCTCGTCCGCCTCGATGGCATCGGCGCGTTCGGTCCGCGCTCCAGCCGAACGTTCCACATGCAGGGCGTAGAGATCGGGCAATGAAGTCGCGCCGCCCGTGGGGGCGGCAGTCGCGGCCTCGTCGTCCTGGTCGGAAATGACCAGCACCGACTCCAGAGCCGGCGCGGTCATCGCAGCGATCGCAGTTGTGTTGGCCCAGGCGTTCTCCGGCGCGATTACCACCGGCCCGGACTCAAACGTGGGCTGCAGTACGACCAGCGGTGCGGAGAGCGAACTTCCGGGGGGCACAGCAACGGCTTCCCCATCGTCTTCTGCCGGAAACACCAGTGCCATCACATCGGAATACGAGGACAGCGTTCCCGGTCCCAGGAGATCGAACGCCGGCGCGGGATCCGGATCGGGGGACGCCGGCGGCGGGGGTGGGGCGCTCTCGCGCGCTGCCGCTCGGTCGTCCGAGGCGCGGGGCGCATCGGCAGTGTTGATCGTGCCGCGCGGATCGCCTGCAACCGAATCCATGTCTGACGGCGCCGGCGAAGCCGCTGCAACCGCGGAAGGTTCGGACGCTCCGGCCGGCGCGACAGGCGTCGCTGCCGGCGCATGGAGATCGTGTTCGATGACGATGTGGCCATTCGCATAGTCGGAGGCGTGGCCGTTGCCGTTGAGGTAATCGCCGCGCGGCGCATCGGACGTGAGCAGCGCTGCACTCTCTGACGCGTCTGTCGGCCCTTCGGAGGGATCGCGTGGGGCTTCCGCCGCCGGTCCGAGCGCGGTGCCTTTGACCACGAACGGTTCCTCGCCCCAGACGTCGATCATCGCGTTGATGCGGCCTTCCAGGTAACGCATCACATGCACGACTTTTTCCGTGCGTTGGGTGTTGAGTTCCTGGGTCGCGCAGGCAGTGCTGATGTCGCTGGCGTGGGCGTCGAGCTGATCGCAGAGTCGCGCGTCGTTGCCCTGTTCGCGCATGGTCCAGGAAATTTCCTGAATTTGCGCGGCGGCGGCGAGGATGCTCGTGGTCGCCTGCTCGGTTGCCTGAACGACGTAATCGAGTTCCTCGGTCACTGCCCCGAGATTGCCATTGCCGTCGGGCGCGGCGCCGGTGATCTCGCCCTTGGTCCGCGCGATCGCCTTTGCCATTTCCATGAGATCATAGCGGAAGCGATCGTTCGACTGGGTGGTGCGCTCGCCGCGCAGCGTGGACTCAATGCGGTCGATGGCGGCTATTACCAATTCGGTGTCCGAGTGGCGATTGCGCCGGCTGTATTCGCTGAGAAACCAGCGGCCGCGCACGGTTTCCATCACCGCGGCGCAGATCGCGTCGTAGTCTGCCTCGCTCGGGGCCGTCAGTGCGGGCCCGGGCTCATTCGACGTCGGAGCGGCAAACGTCTCTTCGGACATGATCAGACCACAACAACTTCGCGCGCTTTGAGATCGGGCAGGCGCTGCTGAAACCGCGCGCATGATTTCAGTTTAGCTTCTTAAGCTTCAGGTTAGCGCGTACCCCGACATCACAATCGAAGCCGCCCCGGCGATCTGCCCCCGGCCAGATCGGGATCGGCTATTACGGCGTCCATCCCAAAAAAGACTCTGCACGATCAATCCCGGAGCGCAATTGGTTTGACTCCGCTCCGTGTCCGAATGAAGGCTACGACCGTGTTTCGGGGCTGTAGAACATTGTTCCAACGGGGATTTTCCACAATTTCCTGCGCTTGAACGCGCCCGCAATCCCATCACCATTGCGTGCGCGCTGCTGGCGGCGGTCTATCCCCACAAGCTCGGGGGCGCTGGATGTATGACGCTACCGTCGTAGCGCAATCCGGGACTGCGGTCGCGAGCCAGCAGCAGCGGGCCGTCGAGGTCGACCACGCGGGCGCGCTGGGCGACCAGGAGTGCCGGGGCGATCGCCAGCGATGTCGAGATCATGCAGCCGACCATGAGGCCGAAGCCCATGCGTTGTGCGGCATCGGCGAGCGCGAGCGCTTCGGTCAGTCCGCCGGCTTTGTCGAGCTTGATATTGATCGCGTCGTATTTGCCCACCAGGGCCTCGAGCGAATGGCGATCATGCAGGCTCTCGTCGGCACATACCGGGATCGCACGCGGGAGCCCCGATAAGGCCGCGTCGTTGCCGGCCGGCAGCGGCTGCTCGACCAGGGTCACGCCGGCGGCGGCGCAGGCAGCGAGGTTGTCGGCGAGGTTGTCCGGGGTCCAGCCCTCATTGGCGTCGACAATGAGTTCGGATGTCGGTGCTGCCGATCGCACTGCGCGGAGACGCGCGGCGTCCTGCGTTCCGCCAAGCTTGATTTTCAGCAGCCGATGCGCGGCCGCCTTGCGGGTCGCTTCGGCCATCGCCTCCGGCGTGTCGAGCGAAATCGTGTAGGCAGTGACAAGGGCGCGCGGCGGGGCGAGGCCGGCCAAGGCGTGGACCGGCGTGCCGGTGCGCTTGGCTTCCAAATCCCAGAACGCGCAGTCGAGCGCGTTGCGCGCTGCGCCCGCCGGCATGGCTTGTTGCAGGCGGGTGCGATCGAGGCCGTCGGAGATCGCACCGGCCATCGCCGCGAGCGCCGCAGTTACCGCTTCGACGCTTTCGCCGTAGCGCGCATAAGGGACGCATTCGCCGCGACCGATGCTATTCTCGTCATGCAGTTCGGCCACCACCACGTGCGCCTCGGTCTTTGAGCCGCGGCTGATGGTGAAGGTGCCGGCGATCGGCCAGCTCTCGGTGAGAACGCGCAGGCGCGGAGCGGTGGGCAGGCGATCCTCGGCGGCTGGAGCGGACGGAAATGGACTAGTCGAAGCGCCCGGCGGCGTGGGCCAGCATGGTATAGACCTTGCCGGTGTCGGAAATCAGATAGGTCCGCACCACAACCTCCTGGGGATCGTCCTGCGCGACGTCCTCGAGCAGGCGCTCGAATTCTGACAGGTAGCGTTCGACGGTCTGCCGGAAATCCGGGTCGGCGCGGTAGCGCTTGCAGATTTCATCGAACACCCGCTGGCCCTGCATCGTATAGAGCCGGCGCGTGAACACGTTGCGCTCACCGTGACTGTAGCGATCCCACAGTTCGGCGGCCGCCTCGTGATCGACGCTCCTGGCAAAGTCGAGCGGCAGGGCCATTCACTCTATCAACCGCGTTTGGGCATCGAATGCGGCGATGCCTTTCAAAGCTGGCGCAGGCTGATTGACGGCCGCATCCCGATGTCGCCGAGCAGGGCGGTCAGTCGAAGCGGCCGGCCGCGTGCGCCAGCATGGTATAGACCTTGCCGGTTTCCGAGGTCAGATACGTCCGCACCACGACCTGTCCGCGGTCGTCGCGCGAGACTTCGTCGAGCAGGCGTTCGAACTCGGAAATGTAGCGGTCGACGGTCTGCTTGAATTCCCGATCGGCGCGGTAGCGCTTGCGTATCTCGTCGAAGGTCTTTTGTCCCTGCATCGTATAGAGCCGACGCGTGAACACGTTGCGCTCGCCGCGATTATAGCGGTCCCAGAGCTCGGCCGCCGCGTCGTGATCGATCATGCGGGCGATGTCGACGGAAAGCGAGTCGAGGGACTCGATGGTATGGCGGGGGCTGCGGTCTTCGGTGCGCCCCGGGCGGTCCTCGCTGCGCGGCGTGCGATCGTCACGCGGCGGCGGCGCGCGCTCGTCACCGCGGCCGCGATCCTCGCTGCGCCCCTGATCGTCCGGCTCGCGCGAAGCCCGGCTCAACAGGTCGGATAACCAGCCGCCGCGGCCGGGCCCGGTCGGTCCGGAAGGGCCGGAGGGTCCGGACCCGCGTGATGCCGTCGCCTCGGTGCGCCGTGGCGCCGGGGTGCCGAGAACCGGCATGGAGGTATCGCCGAGTTCGGTGCGTCCGCTCGTGCGCGCTGCCGTTGCCTCGCCGCGGCCGCCGCCGACAACCGCAAGCAGGGGCTCCTGCGCTCCGCGGCGAACCGGCTCGGCGGCATCGAAGCTGCGGCCGTGGCGCGCGACGATACGGTTGAGTTCGGCCAGCGCTTCGATCTGATCGACGATGACCCGGCGCATTTGCGCGGCGCTTTCCGCGGTCTCCTGCGGCAGCTCAAGCACGCCGCGCCGGAGTTCCTGCCGGGTGGCATCGAGCTCGCGCTGCATGTCGCCGGACATGTGCTTCATGCCTTCGACGATCTCGGTGAACCGCTCCATCGAGTCGCGGAACATGGCGTGCGCGTCACCGGTCGCCTGTTCGTAGACGGTGCGCATCGCCGAGGTGGTGCGCTTGCGCTCCTCGTCGGCGGTAGCCCGCACGATGTCGTATTGCTCGGAAATGGTGCGCACGCCGTCGGATGTCGATTCCGCCACCACGCGGGCAATGTCGCGCGCGCGACCCTCGGCCGCCGCCAGCGATTCATCGAGCAGGCCGGAGAACCGCTTCAGCCTCTGGTCGAGATCTTCGGTGCGGATGTCGAGTGTCGACAGCAGCGAGTCGAGCGAGGAACGGCGATCATTGACCGAATCTTCCGTGCGCCGGTTGCTCTTGTCGAGCATTTCGACGGCGGAGGCGAGGGCCTGGCCGTGGCCCTGGAAGTGGCCGGCGAGGTCGCCAAGATCGCCCAGCACCCTGGAGGTCAGCGTGTAGAACGAGGTGAGGTTTTCGTCCATCCGGCCGGTTGTCGTGCCGGTGCGCTCGATCAACTGATTCATCGTCGTGACGAACTCGTTCACGCGCGTCGACAGCAATTGCTCGATCGAGGTCATGTTCTCCTGGGCGCCGCCCATGACTTCGCGCAGCAGCAGGTTGGCTTCGCGCAGACGCTCGAACAGCGCGGTGGTGTCGGAGCTCAGCATGCCGTGGGTTTCGAGGATCTCGGCGACGGTCGACTTGGCGGTCTGCTTCGATTGCTCGACGGCGTCCTCGGTGGCGTGCTGCAGATCCTGCAGGGTCTTGTTGACGCTCTTGGACGCGTTCTCGCCGGCGTCATTGATGATGCGCGCGAGCTGCTGGCTGTTGTCCATCATGGTGGAGGTGAAGGTGAAGCCCTTGGCCTCGATCTGCTTGACCGCCTGATCGGTGACGCGTGCGACTTCGTCGCTGAACTCCACGCTCTTGCCGCTGATCGCGGCGAGCAGCGTGCTGCTCTTGTCGTCGAGGATGCGCGTGAGCTCGGCCGAGCGTTTGCTGACGGCTTCGGCGATCTCGTCGGCACGGCCGACGAAGTTGCGGGCGACCTCGGAACTGACGCCGAGCAGCGTGCGCTCAACTTCGGTGGCATTCTGCTTGAGCACGCTGGTGACGCCGGTCGAGAGTGTCGTCAGCGAGCGCTCGACATCGGATGCGCTGGAACGGATGGCTTCGGTCGTCGTGGTTGCGAGCGAGCCGAGCGAGCGCTCGGCGGCCCCGGCATTGGTGGTGATCGAGGAGGCGAGC
>Ga0265342_10000271_pt1 | contig 58265 bp, 53 predicted proteins | sample 4CB327metaG_FD_203125 | JGI IMG/M metagenome (GOLD analysis project Ga0265342, IMG submission 203125) | Rhizosphere microbial communities from Carex aquatilis grown in University of Washington, Seatle, WA, United States - 4-CB3-27 metaG | ecosystem: Host-associated > Plants > Roots >...
GAGCGCGCCTTGTTCCGGAAACCATGGAGAAACGAGCAACGCCAGGGAAGCGGAATCCGAAGTGCCGATTGCTTCCGGCGGCGGATTCCATAAGACTCTGCTCTTGTCATGATCCGCCGCGCCACCGGGGACGACATTCCCGCGATCACTCAGCTGGTCCGGTCGCTGGCCCGCTACGAGCGCCTCGAATCGGAATGCACGACGACCGAGGACGACCTGCGCACGCACCTCTTTGGCCCCCGCCCCTACGCGGAGGTGTTTCTCGCCGAGGAGAAAGGGCGCGTCATCGGCTTTGCTTCGTTCTTCCACAACTTCTCGACCTTTCTCGGTCGACCCGGGCTTTACCTCGAGGATCTCTACGTCTTGCCCCAGGAACGGGGGCGTGGTTGGGGCAAGGCCCTCTTCGTGGCAGTAGCGCGCGTCGCTTTGGAGCGAGGCTGCGGTCGCTTCGAATGGCAGGTCCTGCATTGGAACGAGCCCGCCATTACCTTTTACCAATCGCTCGGCGCGGACATCATCGAACAATGGCGTGTCTTTCGGATGACTGGGATTCGGCTGCGCGATCTCGCCGAAATCCCAGCCGCGGCCCCAGCATGAGTCTCGAGCGCCGTGCGCCGCGGACTTGCCAGTGGCAGCGTATTCCCTTGGCGTCACGGCTCTTCTCGTCCAACCAGAGACTGTGCTTCGCTGGCACCGTGAAGGCTTCAAGCTCTTGTGGCGGTGGAAGACAAGGCCCAAGCTCGTAAAAACCAAAGGTGGCGACCGATACAGTCGCTCTGATCCGGAGAATCGCCGCGGACAACCGGCTCTGGGGCGCTGAGCGCATTCGCGGCGAGCTTATGAAGCTCGGGATTCGTCTCGCGGAGCCGATGCTGCACGTGGCGCGTCCGGCGGAATGCGGACCTTCGACAAGGCCGTTTCTACGCGGCGCAGCGATTGGGTCGAGCCGCGAGGCGCTACTTCTTTTTCTCCGTCTTCTTGGGCGCCGGGTGTGCATTTGCGGGCGGCGGCGGGTGCTGCGCGGGCTTCTCGGCTTTCGCCTCGCCTTCGGCGTTCATCGTGGCCCCGTGCGCGGCAGTGGGGTGTGCGTTTCCCGGTGGAGGCGCGCGTCCGGGCACCGCCTCGCTGTGAGGCTCGCTTCTTTTTTCCGTCTTGGATTCGTTCCTCGTTTCCGTCTTCGCTTCGCTCCTCGTCTCCGCTTTTGCCTCCGTCCGCGGCTCGGCCGGGGCGCTGACGGCCCTCTGCTCGGCCACGACGCGATGGGGAGCTGTCTCGTGCGGGATCGGCCGCGCGGGACCGGTGGCGCGCTCGTAGGTTCCACCTGGGCGACGGCCCGGAGGCGGTCCAGCTCTGTGCTCGACCGCCACGCGCTCGCCGCGATGGTAGTTTGCTGGTCGTTCGGCCTTGGCAAACCGAATACGTTCCCCGCCATAGGACCGGCGCGGAGCATCGCGAGCGCCCCAGTATCCGTGGACATAGACGACGCGGTCCCCGACGCGCTCGTAGTAGGGCTCGATGTACACCCGGCCTTCGGGAGCTACTTCCCAGTGCCCCCAATGCCAGCCCCAGTCGAGACCGTTCCAGCCCCAATAGCCCCGCACCCAGACGTACCCACTCCCGGGAGCATCCACCTGTTCCTCGTAGACCGGGTCGGGGGGCTCGCTGGTCGCCGAGACCTCTTCCGGGTCGCCCGTTGGGACCGCCTCCACCTCCACTTCGACCGCGGGTGCTGCCGGGGCTTCGGGAGCAGGCGGAGGAGAGGGTGCGGGCGGCGCGGCCACGACCTCTGCAGTGACGACCGGCTCGGGTGCCCTGGCCCTCAGTTGAAAGGCACAACCCACGACCAGTGTTGGAACCGCGAGCAGAACAAGATTTTTCATCGAAAGTACTCCATCGGCAAGTGTGGTCAACCCGGCCGGAAGATGGCGTGGGGCACCCCGCTTTTTGCCCTTGTTGGGGAATGAGCGCGCTGACCAGCGCCACAATGCCACACCTGCGATGCTGGCCCCGTTATTTAGGCGCCGTCCGCGCCCCCATGGGATGCGCCCCTCGAAATCGCCGCGTTTTCACGAGGTCTGTCCGTGCCCCGCCAGGCGTACGCGCTGGACCTGGCGGGCGTCACGATTGTCTGCGCTTGCAATCCCGTATGGTCGCCAAATTCGATCGAGCCGAATGTCACCGAAAAAGCAGGGACTTCGTTGGAAGGCGGTGCGCCTAGGGTGGGGCACCGTTGGGGTACTGGGCGCGCTTGAGTCCTGATTTTCCTCGTTGCCCCCTAGCTGGTTCGCCGCTCGCAGGCACGGGTCGTTCACGCCGCCCGAGACACGGGGTTCGGCGCGCGCCGGGCGCCAAGTCGGACGGCTCCGAGAGCGACCGCGATGGCCAGCCCCTCCAAAGTCAGGCGAGGCGATCCGATCTCGCGTGTTTCCGCGAGACCGGCGGCTCGCAGCCGGCCAAGGGAGGCGTCGATGGCGGCGACGCTCGCGCCTGCGCGCTCCGCGATTTCTCGCCTGCCGACCGCCTTCTGGCAGCTTGTCCGTCGAAACATCACCCGCAGCACCCTGGCATCGAGGTTCATGGCCGCACGATTAGCGCACAACTGAACGGCTGTATAGTTTGTCGCGGCTGTATGGGGCGCAAGCCCTTCATTAGCCCGCTCCGCGAAGAAGGTGCGCGCCCCCAGGAAGCCCAGGCGAGGAGGAGGAGGCGCCGTGACGTCCCGGCGCCGTTCCATTGTCTCCGGGGGCGCTTCTTGCGAAGTAAGTAAGAGCGTCTTACATTCTTCGCATGTTCACGATGACCATGAGCAGCCGCGGTCAATTCGTGCTCCCGAAAGAGGTGCGCGAACGGCTCAAGCTGATGCCCGGATGCAAAGTCGAAGGGACCATCGATGAGCAGGGCCGCCTCGTCCTCATCCCCTCGTTGCACGAGCCCGAGGAGCTCCTCGTCGACAGACCGGCCGTAGGGCGGGTGGTCTCCGTCGAAGAGATGGACCGAGCCATTGCCCGGGTCGCAGGTCGTGGTCGCGTTTGATACGAACGTTCTCGTTCGGATTCTCGTCGGAGATGACCCGTCCCAGACCAAACGGGCCGAGCGCGCGTTTTTGGAGCACGCCGAGGGACAGGGTATTTTCGTGTCGATGATCGTGCTCGCGGAGGTCGCTTGGGTGCTCTCCGCGGCTTACGAATGGGACCGCGCGACGATTCACGACCGCCTTTCGCGCCTGGTCCGAACGCGCGGGGTGATCCTAGAGGAGATCGAGCTCGTGGAGGGGGCCCTCGCTCAGTACGCCGTCGGGCCTGCGGATTTCGCGGATTATCTGGTCGTCGGCAAGGCCCGGAGCGTCGGGGCGAGTCTCTTGACGTTCGACAAGCGCCTCGGACGGGCAGAGGGAGCTCGCCTGCTTTGACGTCTCCTTCGATGGCGTCGCGTAGGGCCCGCATCTTCGCGGGTCAAACCGCAAGCACGCGCACGGAGACACGCAGGGTGGGGCGCGGGGCGGCGGGGCCGACGTAGCTGCCAGCCACGGGGGGCACCGTCTCCGGATGGCGCGCGACGGCCACCTCGATGTGCTCGCTCCCGGTCACCACCCCAGCCGTCGGATCGAAGCCCTTCCACCCCGGCCCCGGCAAGTACACCTCGGCCCACGCGTGCGTCGAGCCAGCGCCAGCTAAGCCTGCCGGGTTCGTGTGGTATCCGCTGACGAAGCGACTCGCGAGCCCCAGATGGCGACACGTTTCGAGGAAGAGCCCAGCGAAGTCGCGACACGAGCCGCTTCGGTTGGAAAGCGTCTGCGCGGGCGACTGAACACCAGGCTCCTCGCGTGCCTGATACCGGAAGTCCCGGCAAATCGCGCGGTTGATCCGGTCTAGAAGCACGAACGTCTCGAGCCGGCCCGAGCCGAGCGAGAGCCCTCGCAACCAGTCGTCGAGCGCCGCACGGTCCTGCGGCCATGCCATCGAGAGCATCGGCGCCAAGTCGGCACCTTCGTGCGGCAGGTAGGTGAAGGGATGCATGGCGGCGTAGCCCTCGACGACGAAGTCGAGGGGTGCTTCGTCGTAGTGCTCGATGACCACTTGACTTGCCACGCGCAGGGAGCTCGCGGGTGCGGCGAACGTCGCCACCGCCACGGAGTTGTCCAGAACGTCGCGCTGCCAGCGGATCGCGGGTGTCGGAGAGATCTCGAGGACGGACGATGCGATGCGCAACCCGTGACTCTCGCGCGGCCGGAGCAGCATGCGGTGGGGGAGGAGCGTCACCTGCGAGCCGAAGTGGTACTCGGTCAGATGGGCGATCTGCAGGCTGCGCACGTGCCCCAACCGTTAGGGCAGGCTCCACCGCCCGTCAAACGCCGTAATCCGGTCCGGAGCCATCAAGCGTATTCCGGTCGTTCGCGCTTGTCTTGCCGCCTCACCCAGCGCCCGAGCACGCGATCTTTTCGATCACACGCAAAATATACGCCGGAATGTGGGGCCTCCAACACCGGACTTCCCGCGGAGTGAGCCCGTTGCGTCGCGCACCCGAGAATTCGCGACGGCACACGAGTTGCGACGCCTCTGCCGATGACTCTCGATTCCTCCGGTGGTGTCCGCGCTCCGCCGCGGCGCCAGCGAACGCTCGAGGAAATCATCGACCGCGAAGCATCTCGCAAGCGGCGCCGTCGCATGCTTGGCTGGGGGCTGCTCGCGGTAGCCGCCGCGGTGGCGTTTGGGGCGTGGCTGATTCTGCGGCCGCGACCCGCCCCGCTCGCGGCGCGGTTCCGATTCGAGCCGGTGTCGCACGGCAACGTCGTGCGAGAAGTTCGGGCGACCGGCCACGTGGAAGCCGTGACCACCGTCCAGGTCGGGGCCGAGATCTCCGGAAAGATCGCCTCGGTCGAAGTCGACTACAACGCGCGCGTCACCGCGGGCCAGGTTCTCGCGCGCTTCGACCGGGAGTCGCTCCTCGCGCAGCTCGCGCAAGCCCAGGCGACGCTCGCGGCATCCCGCGCCGCGGTCGCGCAGGCCTCAACCGATCGTGACCGCACTGCTCGAGATTTGGTCCGGGTCGAGCGCCTCTACGGCGACAAGGTGCTTTCGGATTCCGACCACGACAATGCCGTCGCCGCGGCGCGACTGAACGACGAACGCGTCAACTCCGCCCAGGCTCAGCTCGCGGCCCAACAAGCGGCGTACAGCGTCGCGCGCACCAATCTCGACCACTCGATCATTCGCGCTCCGATCGACGGCGTCGTCATCACCCGCAACGTCGACCCCGGTCAGACCGTCGCCTCGGCGCTCCAGACGCCCATTCTCTTTCAGGTTGCCGCCGACCTTCGCAAGATGCGCGTCGTTGCCGCCGTCGACGAGGCGGACATCGGCGAAGTCGCGGTCGGCCAGCGCGCCGTCTTCACCGTCAATGCGTATCCCGAACGGCTCTTCGAGGGAAGAGTGACCGAGGTGAGAAATTCACCCGTCGTCGTCCAGGACGTCGTCACGTACGGAACCGTCATCGAAGTCGACAATCTCGATCTGGCGCTCAAGCCCGGCATGACCGCGTCGGCCCGCGTGCGTACGGCATCTGCCGTAGACGTCACGCGCGTGCCGGCGGCGGCTCTTCGCTTCACGCCGCCCGGCTCGAGCGCCTCCGCGCCGGGCGAGCCAGGCGTCTGGGTCCTCGAACCGAGCGACGGCCTCCGTCGAATACCAGTCGTTCCCGGCGTCTCCGACGGAGAGCTGACGGCCGTCGCGCCGGGGCCTGTCGCGCCCGGCCGCACCGTCGTCACCGAGCTCACGCCCGAAGGGAGAAAGGCATATGGACTCGCCCATTGAGCCTGCGCCTGCCCTTCTTTCCTTGCACGCCGTGACCAAGACGTACGGCGAGGGGGCCGCGTTGGTGCGAGCCCTCATTTCGGTGGATCTCGACATCGCCGCCGGAGAGTTCGTCGCCATCACCGGCCCTTCGGGCTCGGGCAAGACGACCGTGATGAGCATCCTCGGTTGTCTCGAAGTGCCGACGGACGGCGAATACCGCATCGAGGGCATGCTCGTACAAAACCTCGACGCCGACGTGCTCGCCGCGCTTCGCAACGAGCGCCTCGGATTCGTGTTTCAGCAGTTCAATCTTTTGGCGCGAACCTCCGCGCTCGAGAACGTGTCGATGCCACTCGTGTACGCGGGAGTGCGGCGGCGCGAGCGGGCCGTGCGCGCACGCGACGCCCTCGGGGCCGTGGGCCTCGCGGGGCGCGAAGGTGCCCGCCCCAATCAGCTATCGGGCGGACAGCAGCAGCGCGTCGCGATTGCCCGGGCCATCGTCAACGATCCCGACGTGCTCTTGGCCGACGAACCAACCGGCAACCTCGACTCCGCGATGGGCGCCGAAATCATGCAGCTCATCGCGCGACTGAATCGCGAGCGCGGCATCACGGTGCTCATGGTCACCCACGATGCCACCTGCGCGGCGTATGCGCCCCGCCAAGTGGTGTTTCGCGACGGGCGGATCGTGAACGACACAAGAAAGGCGGACTGAATTGCTCTTCGCCGACACGATGCTTGCGCTCTCGGCGCTGCTCCGCAACAAGATGCGGTCGCTTCTCACGGTGCTCGGAATCGTGATCGGCGTCGCGGCCGTCGTGATGATGCAGTCGATGGGACGCGGCGCGACCGCCTACGTGGGCGAGGCGATCTCGGGGCTCGGAAGCAACATGCTCTTTGCCCTTCCGGGCGCGCAGCGCACCTTCGGCCCCGTGTCGATGGGGGTGCCGCTCTTCACGGGGGGCGACCTGGACACGATCCGCCACCAAGCGCACGACGTCGCCCTCGTCGCCGCGGCGGGCCAGCGCCAGATGCGGGTCGTGCACGGCGGCAGCAATCGATCGGTGAACATCGGCGGCGTCAGTCCCGAGTACTTCGAGATCCGGGCATGGGCCGTGTCCGCCGGCCGTCTGCTCAATCGAGACGACGAGCGGCAGGTCGCCCAGGTTTGCGTCATTGGTCAAACGGTGAGCGATGCACTCATCGGAGGCGCGAAGCCCATCGGCCAGGACTTGCGCATCCAGAACGTGAGCTGCCGCGTCGTCGGAGTCATGGAGGCCAAGGGGTCGTCGGCGTTTGGCATCGACCAGGACGACGTCGTGTTCATGCCTTTTTCGACCTTCTCGCACCGCATCATGGGAAACGACCGCATCGGCACGATCATCGCTTCGGCCGTGTCCAAAGACCAGGTCGACCAAGCCAAAGAAGAGATGACTCAGATTCTCCGAAGGCGACGCCACATCCTGGCGGGGGACGACGACGACTTCGGCGTGCGCGACCCGCGTGAAATCCAGAGTCTCTTGCAGACCGTCACCGGGGTCCTCACAACGCTCCTCGCGGGCGTCGCGGCGATCTCGCTGCTCGTGGGGGGCATCGGGATCATGAACATCATGTTGGTATCGGTCACTGAGCGCACGCGCGAAATCGGCGTGCGATTGGCCATCGGCGCGCGCTCGAGCGACATCCTCACCCAATTTCTCGTGGAGGCCATGACGCTGTCCGGTGTCGGGGGCGTCCTCGGTATCGGGCTGGGGCTCGCCGGCGCCTGGGGCACGGCTCAGGCGATTCACGTCCCGTTCGTTCTGCCGGGCCTGGCGACCCCCGTCGCCTTCGGCGTTTCGGTGCTGGTCGGAGTCGTGTTCGGGGTGTTCCCGGCGCGCAAGGCTTCGCGCCTCAACCCGCTCGCAGCGCTTCGCTTCGAGTGATGCTTTGCCGCCTGGGCGGCGGGGGTCATCAAAACCGACTTATCGTCAGCCCCAGCGGGACTTCGTGCAGCGGAATGGCCTACGTGGTCGTCTAGCACCTCGACCCGACGCACAAGGGCGCGATGGTGCGGAGCTGCTTTCGACCGACATGGGCTCAAAGTGGGTGCGCATCAACGACGACGGCACCAGTGGGGCGCCATCGGTCCGGTGACGGGCGACCCACGCGTCTTCGGGCGCGTTTACGTCGGAACGAATGGCCGCGGCATCACTTATGGCGACGCCCCGAACGACGAGGAGACGGACGACGAAGACGGGCGACCCCGTCGATGACGAGCCCGGTCTCACTGGCGCCGGCTGGCCAGCGTCAGCGAGTTGCCTGGCTGCGCGGAAACGCGTCCGGAATGTCCCTCGCGATTTCCGCACAGTACCCTTCTCGCAGGATAGGTTGGCCTCTTGTAACACACCGTCGCCTTCGGTCCGCTGTTGCCGCCATCTCGTGCTACTCGCCGCTCGCGACGCAAAGAGACCTCCTGGTGTTATGCTTTCTATTTCAATAGATGGCTAATGCAAGGACGGCATTCTCGAAAGCATTCGCCATAATTGCAGTGGCGTCACTCGCCCCGCTTTGCCAGTGTTCGCTTTTCTTCGATCTCAGCGGCCTCGACGACGGTGGTGTCGATCCGGGTGCTCTTGACGCGGCAATCGACGGTGCGTCTGGCCCTGTGCAGGTCCTCGATGCGGAGGCCGACGCCGCGACCCTCGATTCCGGGACTCTGGAGGCTGAGACTCTCGACGTTGGGACCCGCGATACGGGGGCTGCCGACGCCGGGGTTCGCGACGCCGTGGCGCTCGGTGCCGACTCCATGACGGACGCCGCTGGCATGGACGCTGCCGTCGACGGCGGGACGGACGCGGGGGGTCTCGACGCTCCGGCCGGCAGAGGGGCAGACACCGGGAGCGCCGACGCTGCCGTCGACGGCGGAACGGACGCGGGGAGCCTCGACGCTCCGGCCGACAGAGGGACAGACACCGGGAGCGTCGACGCTCCGGCCGACAGCAGTGGGGTCACCGTGGGTCTTGTGGCCTTCTACCCATTTGCTGAAACGGGCGGCGCGACCTCGGCCGATGTTTCCGGCAACAACTACACGGCCACGATGCAGGGGGCCACGTTTGCCGCCGGTCTCCAAGACAACGCAGCCACGATGAACGGCAGCGGACAATACGTGAGCTTGCCCGCGGGCATCGTGAGCGGCCTGACGGCGGTCTCGATCTCCATATGGGTGAATCTGAACACCGCGTTGCTGAATGCCCATATCTTCGACTTCGGCACCGGTACGACCGCGTACATGTTCCTCACGCCGCAGAGCAGAAGCGGCACACTGCAATTCACCATCTCGACCACGGGCCCCGTTGGCGATCAGGTGCTCAATGCGCCTGCGCCGAGCACCGGCGCCTGGCAACACGTGTGTGTCACTTTGAGCGGAACCACCGGTACTCTCTACGTCAACGGAGCGGCGGTCGCGCAAAACACCGGCATGACTCTCAATCCGGCCAGTCTGGGGACCACCACCCAGAACTGGCTTGGACGCTCGCAGTTTTCTCCGGATCCATATGTGAATGGCAAGATCGACGAACTCCGCATCTATGGTCGCGCGCTCAGCGCAGCCGAGGTTCAGCAGATCTTCAATCAGAAGCTGTAACGTTGCGGTTCAGCGGCCGCGTTTGCGTACAACCTGAATTGTCCGGTCGCCGACCTCGCCGGGCCCGCTTCGAACGGGGATGACTCAGCGAGGTGCACGTGAGGCGGGTGCGGCCGCGCCGGTTTGGGGCCTCGTCGCAGGCCTACAAGGTCGGCGCCATGGGCGCCCCGATGCTATCGGGCTCCGCGGCATTGAGAGCCCGAAGAAAGGAAGATGGCCATGACGACGCACAAGACCGGGACACGGCGGGAGTGGATGGCTGCGCGGCTGGAGCTGCTCGTGGCGGAGAAGGAGCTCACGCGACGCAGCGACGAATTGGCCCGGCGGCGGCGGGAGCTGCCCTGGGTCCGGATCGACGAGACGTATCGATTCGAGACCGAGGAGGGGGGCGCCTCGCTGACGGACCTCTTTCGAGGGCGTTCGCAGCTCCTCGTTTACCACTTCATGTTCGGGCCCGACTACACGGCGGGGTGCCCGTCCTGCTCTGCTATCGCGGACGGGTTCAACGGCTTTGTCATCCATCTGGCCCACGACGATGTCACCCTGACGGCGGTTTCGCGGGCACCGCTCGCGAAGCTGCGTGAATACAAGCGGCGAATGGGCTGGACGTTCCCTTGGGCGTCCTCGTTCGGAGGCGATTTCAACGCCGACTTCAGCGTCCGGTTCACGGAGGAAGAACAGCGCGAGGGGAGCATCGAGTACAACTATCGGCGTGAGCCGCCCATCCGGGGAACTCCCACCGAGGGGCCGGCCGCGGAGATTGCGGCCTCGGCCGGAACCGACGTGGCCACTTTTCTGCGCGAGAGGCCGGGCCTCAGCGCGTTCGCGCTCGAAGGCGACGTCGTTTACCACACGTATTCTGCCTATGCGCGCGGCCTCGACGGCCTTTGGGGCATGTACCAGTGGCTCGACCGCGCACCTAAGGGGCGCAACGAGGCAGGGGTCTGGTGGCGCCGCCACGACGAGTACGAGGAGGGCTGAGCGACGTCATGGATGTCGCGGCGCGAAGGCGGGAGTCCGCGTTTCTCGGCGTCTCGGCACTGCTCTTCGCGTCCAGCGCGGCCGTGACGATCGTCTGGTGCTCGTCGATGTCGGCGACGGGCAACATGCCGATGCCGGGCGGCTGGACGATGTCCATGGCCTGGATGCGGATGCCCGGTCAGACGTGGCCGGGCGCCGCGGCGTCCTTTCTCGGCATGTGGGTCGTGATGATGGTCGCGATGATGCTGCCGTCCTTGGTCCCTATGTTGCTCCGCTACAGGGCGGCGGTCGGACCGGCCGGCGAGCGGCGCCTCGGTCGACTGACAGTGCTCGTGGGGGTGGGTTACTTCGTCGTCTGGACCGCATTCGGCATGGCCGCCTTCCCGCCCGGCGTCGCGCTCGCGATCCTGGAAATGGAACAGCCGGCGCTGGCGCGTGCCGTTCCGACCGCGGTCGGGGTGGTCGTCCTCCTCGCCGGCTTCCTCCAGCTCACCGCATGGAAGGCGCGTCACCTCGCCTGCTGCCGCCAAGCCCCGGGGCGGGGCAATAGGCTGCCGGCCGCCGCCGGTACGGCCTGGCGACACGGCCTGCGCCTAGGCCTGCACTGCAGCCGCTGCTGCATCGGTTGGATGGCGATCCTTCTGGTCGTCGGCGTCATGGACCTTCGCGCGATGGCGATCGTCGGGGCCGCGATCACCGTCGAGCGTCTCGCGCCAGCCGGTGAGCGCGTCGCGCGAGCGATGGGGGCCGTCGGCGTCGGGGCCGGGCTCTTGCTGATTGCGCGGGCCGCCCGCCTCGGATGATCTCCGCCGCAAGAGCGTGAACATCTGCGACGCTACGACCGGCCGCGCTGGCGCGGCTCGTCCGACAAACCGCTACGGGGGAGCTTGGGGAAAGCGACGACGCCGGCATATCGCCTCCGTTTCGACGGCCGCAGCGAGCTACGGGTATGCCAGTGCAGATCGGTTCCAGCCGGCCAGCGTGGAGCCGACGTCGTATGTGCTTTCCGCGAAGTCTAGAATCGCTCTCGCGGGGTCCGGCGAGCGGCGCACGCCCTCATAGGGCAGCACGAACTCGCCGAGCGCCTCGCTGAAGAACGCACCATCGGGCCGAACGCGTTGGCTCCGCAGGCCCAGCGGCTCCGGCACGGTGTACGAATAGAACATGGCGTCCGTCCCGCCAGTCCACGGATCCCCAGGCCAAAAGCCGAGCGAGATGACCTCCTCGTCGTAGGCGTCCCTGTCGATCCTCGCCTGGCGAGCGGGCGCCCGTTGTCCGTTGAAACGCGAGACGGCCAGGTCGAACGCTCCCCAAAAGAAATGTACCGGACTGCACTTCCCCCTGAAGCGGGCGCGGAAAATCTGAAAGACCGGCTCGATGCGCCGCAACACCTGCCAGCACGCGTGCACTCGCTCCGGGTCGTAACTCGCGTGCTCGATGTCGTCGGCGAAGCGACTCGTCACAGGGCATTCCTGCGGCACCGGATGGATCTTCACGTGCACGTCGATGGCGGCAAGTTCGGCGAACAGCGCGAGGTAGAAGTCGCGGACCGACTGTGCGACGAGGGGCAAAATGCGAAGGTGCCCGTCGCTGTCCTGGATGTGGAGGCGGTGCTCGATGAAGTCGAATTCTATGGAGAGAGTGCGATCGCCATGCGTCATCGGCGCGGTCGTCAGGCCACGCGTCGTCACGTAGAGCGGAACGTTCCACCATTGGTTCGTCTTCGGCGTCAGGGCAAGGCGAATCTTGCCGACCACCTGGGTATAGAGATGGAGAGTCGCGTAGCTGTCACGCCATGCCGCGATCGGGAGCTCGGGCCAGGGTTCCATCTTTGGATGGATAGCTACCGCCATTTGGAATGCGAGGCGGCGGGGCCCCCGAATGCGCTTCGTCCAGCAACATTTCTGCAAGTTGCCAACAATGGCCAGCAGTGGACGATCAAGTGAGGCGCTTGAGCCCGCTGACGTTGACGGTGGCCGCTAGCGGCAACCCCCACGCCCGTACGCCTTTCGGCGCACCGGTAGGGTTGCTCTTGACCCGAACTGTCGCCGGTCGCAGCGCCTGACCTTGGTCGGCATGTTCCAAGCATGCGGAGGCGTGCTCTGACAAGCGAGCCAGGGAAGGACGCGACATGTCGAAGAAGACGACCCGCCAGCGCGCTGCGGAGGATAAGCGCGAGGGCAAGTCCCCGAGCACGCGGGCTGGCGCGTTTGTGCGCGAGGAGATCGACCACGTCCGTGCGGGCAAACACGGCGCCCGCTCCGCTATGCAGGTGATCGCAATCGGACTCTCCAAGGCGCGCCGCGCGGGGGTGGCGCTGCCGCCGCCGAAACGAGCCACCGCGGCCGCTCGGAAACAGGCTGTGCAGGACGCCGAGGTCGCGCGTACGCATGACAAGCCGTCGCGGACGCGCTCGCGGGCGAGTCGCAGAGCGCTCGACAGCGAGGGATCCGCTGCGGCGTCGCCCATGGCGCTCTCAAGGCACGCGCGCGCCGTGGCACGGCGGAAGGCGGCCGCATCGCAGCGACCCGTCGCGAAGAAGGCGAAGGCGGCCTCATCGCGGCGACCGGCCGCGAAGAAGACGAATGGTTGAAATGAGGCATCGAGGGGCCTTCGCAGCGATCGTCACGGCGCTCGTCGCCATGCTGGTCGTCGTCCCCGCATGCGTTTCGCTCGCCAGCGGAGACGGTAAAGTTTGCATCGCGAGCAACACGTGCCCGCTGTCGGCGGTCAACCCTTGCATGCGAAGGCCGTCGTTCGCGATCGTCGGGCGCTGCGCCGTCGCGATCAAGTAGGTTCTCGCGGAGACGCGAGCCACGGCATCCCCGTCCTCCACGAGGCCGTCGACGAGGGGCGGATCGCCGGCGACAACGCCGCACGCTACCCGGACGTGCAGCCAGGGGTTAGGCGCTCTCGTCTGCAGATCACCTTCTGCCAGCCGCAGCTGACCGTGATCGGTCCAGGCTTCGAGAAGCTCTCGAAAGACGGCGACGTCGTGGTGGGGGAGGTGAGCTTCGAGGATCAGGGGCGCAGCCGGATCATGGGACGGAATCGTGGCCTCGGTCGCCTCTACGCCGATCCCGTCTCGGGCCGCTTCCTCGGAGCCGAGGTAGCAGGACCCTGCGCCGAGCACCTCGGCCACCTCCTTGCGTGGGCTCCCAGCAGCACCTCACGATCGGCACGATGCTCGAGATGCCTATCTACCACCCCGTCGTGGAGGAGGGGCTACGTACCGCCCTGCGCGACGCGAACGCAAAGCTCCGCAGGGCGGACAAGTGACGCCGCGACCAGCACGGTTCAGCGGCCCTGACTGCCGACCAGATTGTCTCCGGGAGCGCCGTGGGCTTGCGCCGGGCCCCGCAAGGCGGCGACCGTCGTCGTCTCCGGCGCTTCATCGTAGGGATTCGTGCCCGCACTCTCGTCGAGACCCGTGGCCGGACGGGACGGATGGGCGGAAGGCGAACGCTGCGCGGGAGCGACGTCCTGGCGCGCCAACACGGGAAACGGATAGACATTTACGTTTGAAAGCACCCTAGGCGTCGGTACCGCCGCAAGGTCGACCACCACGTTCCGGGTGGACGAAACCGGCAAAATTGCCGTCCCGGCGACCGCAGGGGTCGCGCTTTCTGCGCCCGCGGGGAGCTTGAACGGAATCCGCTCGGAGGTGGCGGTCGGGCTCATGTAGAAGGAGGGCGCACTCGGTGGCGGTGGTGGGGGTGGAATCAATGAAGGCGGCGAGGTCGCGGCAGGCAGCTCAGCCACGGCCCGCTGCGAGCCTTCCGACAGGTCGCCGCGAATAAAGGAGTGCATCAAGAGAAACCCGCCCGTCCCGAGCACCCCCATCGTCACCAACGATGCGAGCACCGCCTTGGTGGATATGCCGTCTCGCCGATACGCGATCCGCGATTCGGTGGGCCTCCAAGCCTCGTCCGGCTCTTCCGTGGGTTCCGGCGACGTCACGTCCACATCATTGATGTTCGAGTATTGGTTGGGATCCAGGTGCATTTGGCAACGGTGAGCGCAAGAGGCGGGCCGACCGTGTTTCGATTGCCGAGCGTCCATGCACGCGGTGAGACGCAAGGAGGAGCTCCGGCCGAGAGGCGTTGCCCCCGCTTGTCCCTTCTTTTGGCGTTACGAGCTTCTCGTTATGCGAAAGAAGGGAATTGACAAATTTCTCGACCTCACATGCCTTCAGCCAGCGGCACCGTTGGGCTCGCGTCCGAGAAGACAGGTGACGGCGGTCCGCAAGTCGTCGATGTCGCGAACCTCCAGCCGCCAAATGACCAAGGTGCCTTCCGCGTGAACAACGGGAACCAGCCGGTATAGGAAGTCGCCGCTGAGGGCCACGGCATGCTTCCAGCAATGGTGCTCGCCCCATGGGTCTTGGAGCTCTTCACCGCCCGAGAACGAGCCCGCTCGCCTTCAGCGTTGGCGTGCTCCTTTGGTGTCATGGCGCACTCGCCCGGGAGACCACCGACGCAACACCGCGAGACGCGACAGCCTCAGCCGAACACGCGACCCGCGAATCTACAACCCGCCCCGTGCGCATCGGCGCCATTGGTGGCGTCGGCTTTCCCCGACCGCTGGCCGTCGAGGGCATGGTGGTGATGGGCGGCGTCGTCGCTCTCGGCGGGGAGTACGGCGTGTTTCCGGCCACGTCGATCGACGGCGTGCGTGCGAGTCTGTGGTCGCTTTCTGGCGATGCCCGCGTGTTTCCATTTCGCGGCGCGTTTTTCGTCGGCCTACGCGCTGGCTACCAACACCTGGACGCGTCGACGGTAGTGGTGGTGCGATCGATCTCGTTGACCGAGACGCTGGCCATCGATTCGTGGGTCATAAACCCCCGCCTCGGTTTTCTTTGGATTCTGCCAAACGGGTTGGCATGGGGCGTCGAGGCGGGGGTGCAGTTTCCTATGGACATGGCCATCTCGAGCACGTTGCCACTGTCGCTCGTCCGCTCTGCGCAGAGCACCGCCGATACGCTTGGCAACAGCGTCATTCCGACCATCGACTTGTTACGAATCGGTCTGGTCATGTAAGCACGACTGCGAGGCACGCTCTCAGTCGACGACGACGATCATCGACGAGCGCAGCGTGTCGATGCTCACGAAGACGGCGCCGCCCGAGCTCGTGAAGGGTACTCCGACGTCGGCCGGAAGATCCGGCGACGCGAGCGTCACCGATGTCGGCGCTTGCCCTCGCGGCACGGTGACCATCACGCCCGTCTGCGGGACGAATCCCGCCGCATAGTTGTGGTTAATGAGGTGAAGGACACTACGTCCGTCGGGCAGTGTCGTGAGGTGGACCGACACGCCGGGCGTCGAAACCGTCGCGGAGGCGACCGAATCCCGAGCGCCCGCGAGCAGAGGCTCGTGCGCCTTGTAGAAGGCCCGCATCGAGCCGAAAAAATCCATCATGCCAAGGGCGGTCGCGGTGCTTGTATCCGTGGTTGTGGCGAGCGGCATCGCAAACCATTCGCCCATGGCATAGGCCTCTGCCAGCACCACCCGCACGTAGTCCTGCCGCTCCGCGAGCGGGAGCGCGTAGTAGCGATTCATGCTGTCGGTGGGCCAATCGAGAAACAGGAGAAGCGGGACCTCGGCGCCCCCCACGGCCTGTTGGATCCGGGCGGATCTCGCTTTGAGCGATGCGAACACCGGAAGGAACGAGACCGTTCCGTCGTAGTGCGGGTCAGGCGCCGCGCCTGTGACCGGAACGTAGTCGAAACCTCTCGGGCCGACGCCGTCCTTGTTCCAGTCGTAGAGGCCGACGCTTTGAAAGTCGACGAAAGGAAAGATCCCGTTCGCTGTGATCAGTATTTCTTTGTTGTACATCTGGCGCGCGTACGAGCGCACAGCGACGACGATCGCTTGCCAATACACGAGTGACGGATACGTCTCGACGAACGTGGCCTGGGCCGGATCAGGACGGTTCTGCACCGTCGTTCCCCACTCTGCGCTCAGGGGGTTGGCCGCGCCGAGCGGCAGGCCCTGCGCGCCGTGGCGCGCCAGATACCCTCGGTAGTCGAACGACGCGCCGGGATCGGATGAAGAGCAATCGAGGTGGTCGGCGGAAAGGAGGTCGAATGGGGCGAACGCGGACGGGTTTCCCGCGTGCTTGGCGCAAAGAAAGCGACCGAAGTCGGCGACGTCGTGATCGTCGAACCCCTCGTCGCCGCCGTAGTTGCTCCCGATGTAGCTGCTGTTGACCTCGTCGAAGAAGAGTCCGTCGACGCCGCCGTCGATCTGAAGCTCCGCGGTGTGAATGAGCATCTGACGAAAGACTGGGCTCGCGAGCGCGCCCCGGTACGCGCCGGCCACGATCTCGGAATGCGCCACCGGGGTGCCCGTGGCATCGCGCCCAACCGCATCGGAGAAATCGGTCGCGCTCATCTGATCCATGAAGATCACCGACGCCGTAAGACCGCCCACGAAGGTGATCCCCTGCGCCTTGCAGGACGCGGCGTAGCCAACGGCGTAGTCGGCTGCGTTGAGGCCCGAAGTGTCCCACTGACCCCAAGCCCGCGGCACGATGTCGGGCCCCAGGGTGAGCACCTGCGGATCCATGGCGGAGACGCCCGTCTGGCTGAACGCGGCGACGGTGACGGAGGCGAGGCTGGCCGCCCCGAAGGCCCGCGGGTCGATGACGGGCGGCCACGCCGACGACCCGGCCGCGAGCGCGTCCGCACTGCCCGCATCCGCGACTGCCGGCCCCGTCGTGCGCGCCGGGCTTGTGCCGCACCCTCCGGGCGCCAAAGCGAGCAGAGGCAAGAAAGCGAACGCGAGGAGGCGGCGGGATGTTCGGCCGATGGGGCTCATACTCTCATCTCGAGACGCGGCCGGTGATCCGTGGAACCTTTTCCGGGCCTCACGACGCCCGCTCTGCAGCCTCACGCTCGTACGTCCTCAAGATCGCGAGCGACAGCGTCACGGTGACTGGGCCCAAGATCAAGCCAATGATGCCGAACACCGATACACCTCCGAAGAGTGCGATGAACATGAAGATGGAAGGGATGCTCCTCTCGCGCCCCACGAGCCGCGGACGAATGAAGTAGTCCGAAGCAATTCCAACCGTCAGTGCGCTATAGATGAGTTCGACCATTCCGCTTCCCGCTCGGCCGGACGCGATTTGGGCGATGCCGAGGGGAACCCATACGAGGAGCGCTCCAACGCCCGGGACGAGCGACGCGAGCGCCGTAAGGGCACCGAAGAACGCCGGCTCGGGTACGCCCGTCACCCAATACCCGAACGCAGCGAAGAGCCCTTGGACGACGCCGGTCACGACCGTTCCCAAGAGAACTTCGCGCCCGACGCTGCGAAACTGGTCCATCAGTGCGTGCGTGTGCCCTCGCTCGAATGGCAGCATCCGCTCGCTGCGCGTGACGATGCCGTTCCAATGACGAAGGACGAAGTACGCGGCCAGCGTCATGAAGAAGAGCGTCAGGAGCCCGCTGAAGGTCAGCCCCGCAACCTCCGCGGTGACTCCCGCCGCGCGTGAGGCAAGGGACACCGTCTCGCTCTCGAGGCGCTGAGAGATATCCGCCGTGTTGACGTGCAAGGAGGCCAGCCGAGTCATCGCGTTCTCGGCGAATGTGCGAGCGCCCCCGCCAGGCGCGAGTTGCGCCCGCAGGACCGCCAGGAGGACGATTCCGCGGGTGACGAGCAGGGTCGTAATCGCCAGGACTGCCGATGACACAACCACCGTCGCGCCGAGCGCGCATGAGAGAGCGCCCGTGCTGGCCTTCACCCCCCTTTTTCGAAGCCAGCCGTAGATCGGTTCCAAGGCGAAAGCGAGAAGCGCGCCGAGAAACAGCCCTACTCCGACGGGCAGCGCCAGGTACACCAGGGCAGCCAATGCGACGAGCGCGAGAAAGCCGAAGGCGCGCCGCTCCTCGGTGCGCGCGGGGGTGATGACCTCGACCGGCTCGGACTTGGCTGGCGATGCCGATGCGTTGGGCGACAAAGGAGGGACGATCACAACGATCTCACACCATTCGATTCCCGCCGGCGCCGGGCTTCTGGCTCCCAATGGCCGGGAGGCGTAGACTGGATCGGCGGCGAGGGCCGAGAGCGGACCACATGTCCTTCGGAATGTATCTGGTTGGGATCGCGATCGCACTGGGGGGGTTCATCTATGCCGCCACCCTCTTGCACGTACCCACACCGTGGATCGTTGCCGGTGGGCTCGTCCTGATGGGATTCGGTATCCTATCGGCGGTCAAAGCCACTCGGGGGCGCGACGGCTAGACCCTCGTTCACGCGAAAGCGTCACCCCTCTGCCCATGGACGACTAACGCGACCCTACGGGAAGCCGAATCGTGAAGATCGTGCCGCGCCCGACCTCGCTCTCGAAGGAGAGGCCGCCCCCGTGCTTCTCCACCACGATCGAGTGCGCGATGGCCAGGCCCTGACCGGTCCCCCGACCGACCTCCTTGGTCGTAAAGAAGGGCAGGAAGACGCTCTCCCGGATGGCGGAGGGAATGCCGCAACCGTCATCGCTGACGGAGACGAAGATGTCGCCGGGGGTGGCCCACGAACGGATCGAGATTCGGCCGCGAGTGCGGGTCGCGCTCAGCGTGTCCTCAATCGCTTGGGAGGCGTTGATGATCAGGTTGAGGAAGACCTGATTCAGCTCTCCGACATAGCAAAGGAGCTTCGGCAACGCGCCCAAATCGAGGGACACATCCGCCACGTGGGAGAGCGCACCCCGGGCGATCTCCACGGTGGCCACGATCGCTTCGTCGAGATCGGCGAGCACCTTCTCGGCGCCGTCCGGATGAGCGAACGCCTTCATCGCCCGAACAATCGCCGCGACCCGGTCGACCCCCTCCTTGGCTCGCCCAATCGCGTTGGGCATTTCCCGTTGGAAGTATTGCCAGTCCTCTGCCTCCTCGGGGCTCAGGCCCGGTGGCACGGCCCGCGAACTGGAAAGCAGGGCCCCGCTGGCCTCGGTCAAGAACGCAATGCTGTCGCCCACGAACTGCAGAGGGGTGTTGATCTCATGAGCCACTCCCGCGGCCAATCTCCCCACGGCCTCCAGCTTCTGTGCCTGCCGCAGCTCCATCTCCACCTTCTGGGTTTGTCGGATCTGGGCGTGCAGCTCTCGATTGGTGGCCTCAAGTTGGCGAGCCCCCTCCTTGATTCTCCGACTGGCCTCGATGTCGACAATGACGTTGGGGAGGACGGCGGCGAGCGCTTGGGCCGCCGTCACCTCCGCTGCGCTGAATGGCGCCGACCGGAGGTAAACCTCCTGTTTCCAGAGCTGGAACGAGAGCCGCGGATGCAGACGGCCTTCAGGGCCTGCGCCCAACGGTTTGTCGGGATTCCCACCCCACGAAACCGTCTGAGCGACCTCAGGCCGAAACCATAGGAGCCAGCAGCGCTGATTCACCACGGCGCTCCGCGCGAACGAGACAGGCGACGCGATGAGCCCACACCCCACATCCTTCCAGGCCGCGGCCGGTGGGTAGTGCTCGGGTAAGGAATCGAGGACCCGCGTCTCTGGGGGATGCTCCTCCAGCCAAGTGACCAGGGTCTTCACGGCGTCCAGAGGAGGGACCGCGCCGACCGCATGGATCTCTCCACCGTACGAGAGCACCGCCCCGGTTGAATGGGTGACGTCCAACAGCGAGGGCAGGTGGCGCGTCAAGCCCGCAGGCACGTCCCGCTCGCGTGCGATGGATTGCAACAGCCCCGTCTGGACGACATGGGCCGAGGCCAACTGCTCGGACTCGGCCAGCTCCTCGCACTGGTCCACGCGGGTCGAGACGAACTCTCCCAGCAAGGCGCAAGCCGACCTTGTCTCGTAGGGCACCACCTTCGGCCCGGACTCGTGGTTGCAGGTGATCAATCCCCACAACCGGCCGTTGCGGATGATCGAGAACCCCAGCGACGCGGTGACCCCCATGTTCCGCATGTATTCGAGATGGACGGGCGAGACCGACCGGAGAATGGCATGGGTCAGGTCAATGGGCCGCCCGTCCTGGCGGCCGACCAGCTTCGCGGGCACATAGGTCGACGTCGCGGTCATTCTCACCAGGCACGAGGTGTAGAGCGCTCGCGCCTGGGTGGGAATGTCCGAGGCCGGGAAGCGCAGGCCAAAGTAGCGACGTGGTCCCGAAGCGCACCCTTCACCGACGACCTCCCCGGACCAGTCCGGATGAAAGCGATAGATCAGAATCCGATCGAAGCCCGTCATCCCCTGCATCTCGCTCGCGGCCTTTTCACAGACGCCATGGAGGTCCGGCGCGGCCCGGAGTCGTCCCAGCGCGCGCTGCAGAAGGCGATACATGTTGGAGCTGGCGACGGCATCCTCGCGATCCTCTGGTTCCGATTCGACGAGAATGCGCCCATCGTGGCGGTGCACGATGGCGTCGAAGGTCCGTCCGCTGGTCAGCTCCAAACGGATTGGGTTGTGCTCCTCCGGGTGGTCTTCACGAAGGTTCACGCTGGCCCCTGCACCGCTGCGCACCTTGGCGAAGGAGCTCAAGGGGGACCCCACGACCTTCTGGGGATCGAGGCCCATCAAGAGCGTGGCGTTCTCGCTGATGCAGGACACCTCCAGGTGGTCGATCGAGAGCACCAACATGACCCCATGCGGTTGAATGGTGCCGGGGATGTGAACCGCCTCCCGGGCGCATTCGGACGCGTCAATCATGGCACTGAGCCTCTCGAGTCGGGAGCGACGCATCGCCAAATTGCTCGAGAAACAAGCCAAAGGTTGCCTCGGCAGCCGCAATCGCCTCCGCGCGAGCCGGGGATTCGCTCAAGCCTCGTTCAAGCGAAACGCAGAAGGCCTGCCATTTCTGAGGAACCAAGGCGCCATAGCTCGCAAAGAAGCTCGCCCCGTTCTCCGGTCCTAGCGCCAATTGTTGGCGAACGTGCCGCCCGATCACCTGGCCTCCGAGGGTCGCTCCCTCCAGGACGTAGCAACAGCCCAGGGCGGCGGGGAGCGTCTCCAGACGAGGTACGCGTTCCGGGGCCACCGTCGACAGACACTCCTCGTGCACGTCGCCCAGAGCCTGCAGATCTCGCCGAAGCCACGCCGTCTTGCGCCGGGCAGCCCACTCCAGGCCCACCCGATCGAGGGCGGGGAGATGAGGCTCGAGACGCTCCTCGAGGGCAGAGTAGATAGCAAAGAAGCGGCGCACCGTCTCCAGGTAGGTAGTGCGCGACAGCGCCGGCGAGGTGAGCTCCATCAGGGTCTCCAGTCGATCGTGTCGGGGTCGCGTCGTCTGGCGAAGGAGGTCGTGCGCCGTCGGTTGGTGTTTGTTCACGGGATCTCTGGGCTGCCGCTCGATTCCAGCGGCCGTTTCGGCCGGGCCAAAGCGGTGGCCACGGCGGCGGCGAGCGCGAGCACGGCTTCGAGCATCGGTGCGCAACGGTAGCGCCGAAGCCCGTGGACTTCTCGTTGATCCGGAAAAGAACCATGACGGCCTTTGGCCCCGAAATTCGATCGAGCCGAATGTCACCGAAAAAGCGTTCGAAAGTGGTGCCGCTAGGGTAGGGCACCGTGAGCTACTGGGCGCACTTGTGCTCTTGATTGTCCTCATTGCCTGCTTGCGGGCGCAGTGAAGTGATCGCTCGGGACGCGTCGATCGCGCGCCGGACCTCGCGGAGAATCTCGGTGGCGAGCGGCGAGCCCGCTGATCTCCGTCGCGTTGCCCGAGCGATCGGTGTTAGCGTCTCAGAAGCAATGAGGGGTCGGGGGGCGCGTTCGCGGTCGGCTTGATTTGGTCTCTGAAAGGAAATCGGGATTGCAGACGCTCGCGGCTCTCGCGACGACGGCTTTGCTCGCGAGCGCCGCGTGCTTTGTCGGCTACGATTCCCGCTGGGGCCAGGCGAAGGCGGCCCAAAAACGCCTTGCCGCTGAATCGACACCTGAGGCGATCAATGCTCCTTCGGTCGACCAAGCGTCGCGCGTCGCGACGCGTACCTACCGCGTTCGCTTCCGGCCCAACGCCCACTACCTAGCGCAGACGGTGACCCCGGAGCGCCAGCTCGAGCAACTCCTCTCGGACTCGGATGGTATGTTGCGGTCGGCCATCGGTTTGCGTCTCGAGCTGGACAAGATCGAGCCGTGGTCGCTCGACCGCGACGACCGGCTCGAGACCGCCCTCGGGGCGCTACGCACGGATGATCCGGGTGAAGACGTCGACGTGGTCGTGGGTCTCATCGGGGCGCTCCCCGGTCCGACCGAGTCGCTTCACCAGCTCGGATACTCGGAGGTCCTCGGCAAGCACGTCGTGATTCGAGCGGCCAGTCGTCTCGGGGAGCACGACGCCTTCGACCGGGCCCTGGTGGAACTGAGCGACGAGGAGCGCGAGCACGTCGTGCGCGCGAGGAGGCGGCATCGGGCGGAGGCGGTGTTCCTCCACGAGCTCGGACACGTGCTCGGAGCGCTGCACGAAGCCGAGGTGACGAGCCTGATGCACCCCGCGTACGACACGAAGATGGATGGATTCGGCGAAGACGCGATCGCGTTGATGCGATTTGCCCTGACCGAGAAGGATCGTCCGGCGGTCGCTCGCGCGCAGCTCGATTACGTTCGCAACGCCAAGTCGCCCTCTTGGCCTGCGGGCGAGCGCGAGCAAGCGGAGAAGTACCTCGAGAACATGATGGGCGCCGCCATCGCTTCCAGCGCGGCGCCGGTGCCGACGCGTGGTCCTGTCGCCGCCGACGGGGGCCCGCCCGCCGCCGCCGCGCGCGGGCTCGCGGCGCGACCGCAGGCCCCACCGGAGTTGCGCGACGAGGACCGCGAACGCTTCGTTCGTGCGACCCAGCTGCTTCGCGCGGCGGCCGTGAGCGACGCGTATCGGATCGCCCGCCCGCTCTTCGCGGCGTATCCCAACTCGCGCGACGTGCAGGACCTGCGCTGTCAACTCGCCACCGTGCGGTGGCTCGGTGCGGACGCCCTACGCGCTGAATGCAGCGCGTACGTGCGGTTGGTCGACGCCGGAGCGGCGGACGCTCCATGACGTGAACACGCTCCGGTGCGCGGGTGTGGGCCGTGAGTCGGCTCGTCCAGCCCGGGCACGCCGGCCTACTCGCCCGGGACGGGGGGATGAATCTCGACCCGGGGAGCCGCTTCTCGGAGGAGGCTGACGAAGATCAGGGGGTGAGGGACACGGTCGAGCCTGACCGTCTCCCACGGAAGGTCGAACGTCCCTCGAAAGAAGGCGACCTCTCCGGGAACAAAGCGAACGAGCCGTATCTGGGCCCACCGGATACGCACCGGCCCGAAGCCAACGCTATCGCGATCGAACGTCACGGGCCCGAACGTCATCGTCTGACCGGCCCGAAAGGCAGCGCGCGCCTCCGGCAAGAGACGGGCCGAACAGTCGCTGGCCACGCTGGCCATCACTACGTCGTGGCGCTCGACCATGAGGGGCACGCGATGGGAGACGCCACGCCCGTCAGCGAGCCGTAGAGCAAAGACCCACGCGGCATCCGTGCCGATCACGAGCCGATCCCACCAGACCTCCCGCACGTCCGAGAACAGGATGACCTCACGGGCGCGGCGCCGATTCACAACGAGCCCCCGCTGATAGAGAACGACTCGCACACCCAGCGCGCGAAGAGGCTCGATGGCATACCGCGCGCCAGCCATGACCGCGAACAGGAACGCCAGGGCGAAGCGACGTTGGCCCAGCACGGGTACCAACCCAAGTTGGCCAAGCATGTATACCAACCAAACTCCGTACAGAAGCATCGCGACGAAGATTGCGGCGGTCGCGACCAAGGGCCTCCGGACTCGCGCGCGGTGAACGGAGCGCTCCAGGCCCAGATGGGCGTCCCAATTCGGCGCATCTCGAGTGCGATAGGGAGAAGCCAGTTGGTCTCCGTGCTCCACGCATAGAGTGGGCCCTGGTTGGGCGGGCGTGTCAACGCGCCGTTCAGGTTCGGGGTCTCGACGGAGCCGCAACATCGGCGGGCGAGCCAGCTTGGTCCACCAGGCACACTCGCCCGTCGCCAAGCGAGTCTCGCTCCCACCGGAATCCGGCTCGCCACTCGACGAGTGGGCGTCGCCGGTCAATCGGCGAGGCGAAGCCTCGTCAATTGGACGCCGTCAAGTCCCCGAGGATCTGCTGGGCGTGTACGGTCACGTCGACCTCTCGGTAGACTTTGCGCACGTTGCCGTCCGGTCCGATGACGAAGGTCTGGCGCTTGTGGTGCCCCTTGAACGGCACCCCGTACGTGCGTCCGATGCTGCCGTCGGGGTCCGTGATGAGCAAGAACGGGAGCTTGTAATGCGCGGCGAAGCTCTGGTGCGAGTCGTTGGTGTCCGCGGAAACGCCGATGAGGATCGCGCCGGTCTTTACGATGGACTCCCAGGCGTCGCGAAACGAGCACGCCTCCTTGGTGCAGCCGGGCGTCTCGTCTTTCGGGTAGAAATAGAGGACCACCGTCTTGCCTTTGAGCGCGCCTAGATGGACCGTCGAGCCGTCTTGCGCCGGGGCCGTGAAATCCGGGGCGGGCTTGCCCGTGAGAGGGTCGACTCCCGTAGGAGGCGCGGCCGACGAGGCCGACGGGGGGACCGAAGCGGCCGTGGAGACGCTCTCGGCCCGACCTGCAGTCGCCGCACCGCCCGAGGGTGGCGAGGTCGTGCACGACAACGCGAACGCGCAACAAATGGAGCCTACGACACGGGTCGAATGGTTCATGACCGGATGAGGTACTCGGAGGGCCGGGATCTGTCGATGCGGGGCGCGCGCACGCGTCTACCCCTCCGGCGCCCGCGCGAAGTCCTCCTCGAGCCTGCGCGACAGCTCGGCGAACGCCTCCACCAGCCGCGCGCCTTCTGCTCCCCGCGCGCGAATCGTGTCCGCTTCGCCATCGAAATCCGCAGCCGAGATCCCCGCCGCGTCAAGTAGGGCAACCAGCTCCCGCACCCGTCGCACGGCCACGAGCCGCGTCGCGAGCACGCCCCCCTCACGCCGATGCCGCACGTAAAGCCGGCAGGTGAACGCCGCACACGCCTTCGGCCGCTCGTCGTAGATGGCACAACCGTGCGCATCGTCCGCGCCCGCGGCGGCGACCTCGCGCACCAGCGCAGTGCACGGCTGCTCGAACGCTCGCCCGTCACGCAGCACGCGCAGACGGCGCCGCCGCGCCGGGGCGACTTCTTCCGCAGCGAGTGGGACGCGCCCAAACAGCGACCCGTTGCAGCAGAGACCGCACGCTCCGCATAGCGCGGTCAGCTCGTTCGTCGTTGCGTCGCGCGTCACGTCGCGAAGGTAGCAGCGCGTCGAGCAGAGCAGGCCCCTGCCGCGATGACGGCGGAGCTCCGGGGCAGGTTCCACCCCGTTGATCCGGCGTCACGGCTTGCCGACGAACGTCGTCACGCTCGAGCCCGCGAGCGTCGCGGAGAAGCGCCCCGCCGAGAGCGGAATCGCCGCCGACGAGACCAAGTTGCCGCTCGCCGACGTGACCCACGGCGTGACCTGACGGGGCCAGGCCGTGCCCGAGACGAAGAAGGGCACGGTGGTCGAGCCGCCGTTCCCATTCACCGCGACGATCGCGATGGTCTGGTCGGCGGGGTTGTTGAACGCCACGACTGTAACTCCGGCCGTGGTGCCGGCCACGTCGATCCGCTTGAATCCCGGCCGAACGAAGCGGCTGAAGTTTCCGAGCACCCACAAGCGCTTGCTGGGCTGCCCCGTCCCCATGTCCCACAGGGCACCGTTGCCGGCTCCGGTCGGATAGATCCACCAGTAGTGCCAGGCATTGACGTTGGCGATCGTCAGCGCATCGGTGATGAGCTTCGCGACTCGGAGCGCGCTCGCCATGCCGGGATCGGACGCCGCCGTCTGATCGTAGATCTCCGTCTCCCAGAACTCTTTGCCCGAGCTCATCGCCTGCATGACGGCGGCGTTTTGGGTCGGCGGAGCGCAGCCATATTCGTGGGTCGCGATGATCGACGTGTACGAGGATGCCGCCGCGTTCGCGAAGATCGCCGGCGCGTAGCTGGAGAAGTCGCACCAGCTCTGCGTCTCGGGGCCCACGATCTTGACGCCGGTGCCCGCGAGGGCCGGCCCCATGTTCGAGCCGATGAACGACGCGAGCGAGGCTCCCGTGTACGAGCACGACTCGTAGCTCACTTTCGCGTCGGGCTCGTTCTGCGCCGAGATCGCCACCAGGTCGACGCCGGCGGCCTTCATCGACGCGACGTAGCTCGCGAGCGTGGCCGCGAAGCCCTGTCCGTTCGACAGGGCTCCCGCCACGGCGCTGTTGTTCGACTTGTCGGCCGGGGGCGGCGACCACGGCGTAGCCCACACCGAGGCCCCTCGCTGCTGGGCCGCTTTGGCCATGGCCACTTCGCCCGCTGCGGTCGTCCCGTCGGGGGCGATGCGCACGCGCAGCAGCGAGAGCCCGGCCCCGGTGGTCACCGAAAACAGGGTGTCGGCGTCGGCCGCGTTGGCGAAGCCCCCCTCCCACGCGGACGAGGCGCCGAAGCCCGAGATCGACTGGTGCGCCGTCGCCGGATTGACCACGATGTCGCCGGAACGACTGGACCCCGCGGGGTTGGACGCCGTGGCGGTCGAAGTCGCGGTCGCCATCGCCGTGGTCGTGGAAGGGGCCATCGACGTGGCCGTCGCGGACGCCGTCGACGTCGCCGTCCTCGACGTGGCCGTCGCGGACGCCGTCGATGTCGTCGTCGATGGGGAGCTCGACGTGGCAGTTGCCGTGGAGGCGACGACGCTCGTGGTCGAGGCAGAGCCCGAAGAGCCACCCGCCGGAGCGGTCGACGAGCCGAGCGCTGTGGAAGTGGCGTCGCCGGTGTTGGGGCTGCCCGAGCTCGACGTAGCGGACCCCGCAATCGGCTGGCCCGTGGTGTCGGAGCCCATGGATCCGCACGCGGTAGCCGACGCAAGAAGGACGCAAAGACCTGTGCACGAAAGGCGCTGCATTGCTGAGCTCATGATGCCATGTCGCTCACGGGCATGGCGAGACCCGCACGAGCGCGGCGGCATACTATGGTTGCCATGGACGTTTCATTGGTCGCAGCCCCTCCCGCTGCGGAGCCGCTGCTCTCGCGGCTCATGCAGCTCTACGCCTACGACTTCAGCGAGCTCCTGCCGTTGGACGTCGACGAGCGCGGCTGCTTCGCCGGCGGCACGCCGGTCACCACTTGTTGGTCGGAGCCGTGGCGCCACGCCTACATCATTCGAGTGCCAGGGGCCTCCGAGGGTCGCATCGCCGGGTTTGCCATTCTCGACGAGCGCAGTCGGTTGACCGGCGATCCCGACGTCGCTGACGTCGCCGAGTTCTTCGTGCTCCGTCGCTACCGGAGGCAAGGCGTCGGCCTCGCAGCCGCGACGGCCGCGTTCGCGCTCTTTCCGCGCCGGTGGGAAGTCCGCCAAGCCGTCCAGAACGCGGCTGCCACTGCGTTCTGGCGCCGTGCTATCGAACAGTTCACCAGCGGCGACTACGTCGAGACGCTCGTCGACGACGTGCGCTGGCGCGGCCCGGTGCAGCGCTTCGATGCCCGTGTTGCTGGAAGCGGGCTCGGGTTGGCCTAGTCCCGCGCTCTCCTGAAGGTTGAACGTGGCGGCTTGACCCGCCCCGCTCCCCGCGAGAGCGGAATCGGCGCCGCCGAGAGAGGCAGAACAGTAGATCCAAGACGGTCCGCTCCGTATCCTCGAGCGGGACCATGCCGCAGCCGTTTCACGTCCACCTCGTCGCGCCGTCGAACGAAGACTCGACCTACATCAAGCCGCTCTGGGCAGCGACCCTCGCCGCTCACACGCCCGACGACGTGGAGCTCACGTTCCGGGACGACGGACTCGATCCGATCGATCTCGCGAAAGAGAACGACGCGCCCGACCTCGTCGGGATCAGCGTCAACTCGAAGACCGCGGCGCGCGCGTACGCGATCGCCGACGCGTACCGGTCCCGTGGCAGCCGGGTGGTGCTCGGGGGGATCCACGTCACGGCGCTCCCTGAAGAGGCGCAAGCACACGCCGACGCGGTCGTGAGCGGCGAAGCCGAGTGGATCTGGCAGGACGTGGTGCGCGACGCCCGGAGCGACCGCCTGGGGCGTACGCGCTCGCTCTTGCGGCGCGCGATCTACAAGCACGACGAATACAAGCCGCTCGTAGGCCTTCCGCAGCCGAGGCGCGATCTCATCCAGTCGGCGCGCTACGTCCCCTTCGACGTGGTCCAGACGACGCGCGGCTGCCCGTTCCCGTGCGAGTTCTGCAGCGTCTCCACGTACAACGGGACGAAGTTCCGCTTCCGCCCCGTTCCTGAGGTGATCTCCGAGCTCGGCACCTGCGGCCCGCGCGTTCTCTTCGGCGACGACAATGTGATGATTCACACGAAGTACAGCCATGAGCTCTTCGAGGCGATGGTGCCGCTCCGAAAGCACTGGGTCGGGCAGGCGTCGCTCGCAGCGCTCCACCGCGTGGAGAACGTCGCGGTCATGGCGCGCTCCGGGTGCCGCGCGCTCTTCATCGGGTTCGAGTCCGTCGGCGACGACGCCGTGCGCCACGCGGGCAAGAAGCAGAACAAGCCGCACAAGTACCGCGATGTCGTGCGCTGCCTGTCCGATCACGGGATCGGCGTCTGGGGAAGCTTCATCTTCGGCCTCGACGACGACCTGCCGGACGCGTTCGAACGCACGGTCGAGTTCTGCATCGAGGCGAAGGTTACGATGGCGGTCTTCGCGCTACTCACGCCCTATCCGGGGACGGCGCTCTACAAGCGGTTGAAGGCCGAGGGCCGGATCACGAAAGACGCGTGGTGGCTGAGCAGCGACCACGACACCGACTCGCCTTTCTACCGCCCGGCCACCATGTCCCGCGAGGCCCTGCGCGCCGGTTGGGTGCGGGCGTGGCAATCGATGTATTCGATGTCGTCGATCCGCAAGCGATACGACTTCGGCGTGAGGCATTCGTGGATTCAGAACGTGGCCTATTGGCCGCTCAACCTGCTGATGCACGAGCTGGCCGAAAAGAAGATCGCCGGTGGCGACCGCGCCTGGCGCAAGCACCGCGCGATCGACATTCCCCTGGGCCTCTGACCCGGGCCAACGCGGCCCCAACCCCGACCTCGCCCCCAACCCCGACCTCGCCCCCAACCCCGCCCCCGTCCGCGACGTTGTCCGCCCCGCCGGTTCGAGCATACTCGCCCTCGTGCCAGCCACGCGCCGAGCGGTCAAACCGATGTTCAGCCTCGCCCCCGTCGAGTTCCGCGACAGCCCGATCGCGGGAAGAGGCGTCTTCGCACGGCGACGCTTCGGCCCGGGGGACTTCGTCGTCGCGTATGCCCCCAAGCAGAGGAGAGTCGACGCGCGGGATCCCCAGGCCGTGGCTGCCGCCGAGTCGAAGCTCACCCTGTTGTCCGGCGAGCGGACGGTCATCATCCCCGACACGAGCGCGCCGGGCGGGTGGCTCTGCAACCACAGTTGCAACCCGAACGCCGCCATCTTCTCCGACGGCGAGGGGCGCATCCAGTGCACCCGACCGATATCTCCCGGCGAAGAAGTGACCATCTTCTACGGGTGGGTCAGTCACAACGAGCCTCACCGCGATCGGTGCCTCTGCGGGGCGCCGGCTTGCCGCGGATATATCAACTTCGACCTCAGCGACGAAGACGCCAAGCACGTCGAGATCTTCGAGGGCAACCGGGTGGTCGTCGATGACGTGCTGCAAGCGAGGCTCACCGAGTACGGGTCCTTCCTTCGATCGATCGGCCAAGAGCAGGTAAAAGAAGCGATCGCCGCGACGCTCGTACGAATGAAGCTGCGAAAGAGCGGAAGTCGCGTGTGCTCTTTCTGACGAGTAAGCTCCCCGTTCATGAAGGAGCTCGATCTGGCGGGGCTGAAGGTGCGTCTCGCGGGCGGCGTCGATCGAGAGGGTGGCGGCGAAGGCCCCTTGGTCGTGCTGCTGCACGGCTTCGGCGCCCCCGGCGACGACCTCGTGCCGTTCTGGCGCGTCCTCGACGCGCCTCGGGGCACGCGGTGGGCCTTTCCGGCCGCGCCGTTCGCGCTTCAAGGCGACGGCGGGCTTGCTTCGGGAGCGGGGTACGCTCCGCGAGACTCGCGCGCGTGGTGGATGATCGACATCGAGCGGCGCCTCTCCGCCGCAGAGCGCGGCGAGCTCGAGGCGATGTCCGGGGAGGTGCCGCCCGGGATGGCCGACGCGAGCGCCCGCGTCAGCGCCCTGCTCGACGAGCTCGACGCCCGATTGAAGCCCACGAACGTCGTCCTCGGCGGCTTCTCGCAAGGGGCGATGCTCGCTTGCGACGTCGCGCTCCGTACGGACCGGGCGCTCGCCGGGATCGCGCTTCTCTCGGGCACGCTCGTGGCCGCCGACGAGTGGGCGCCGCTCGCGTCTCGTCGGCGCGGGCTGCCCGTGCTCCAGAGCCACGGCATGCTCGACCCGCTGCTTCCGTTCGCGTACGCCGAAAAGCTCCGTGACCTCCTGCAGACCGGCGGGCTCGACGTGACGTGGGTGCCCTTCCGAGGCGGACACGAGATCCCGGATCCGGTCCTGCGCGCGCTCGGAGGATGGATTCGCACCGTCCTCACCTGACGAGGGGGCGCCTACGTGCGCATCGTGCGCGCCTCGCGCGCGTACAGCCGCAGCACCGCGATCGCGAGCGACATCACCACGGGCCCGACCAGGAGCCCTTTGAGCCCGAACACTTCGACGCCGCCGAGAAGCGCCGCGAACGTCACGAGGGACGGCACCTCGCCCGTCCCCCCCACGAGCAGCGGACGTATGACGTAATCGGAGACGCCCGCGACGGCGACGGTTCCCCACACCAGCTCGAGGATTCCGCGAGTGGGGTGCCCCGCCAGGATGAGAGCGATTCCAACCGGGACCCACACGAGCAGCGTACCGACGGCGGGAACGAGCGACGCCACCGCGGTGGCTGCGCCGAAGAAGAGAGGCTCGGGTACCCGGCTGATCCAAAAGCCGATGGTGGCGAGCACGCCCTGCGCGATGCCGGTGCCGATGGTGCCCAGAAGCGTCGTTCGCCCGACGCGACGGAACTCGGCAAAGAGCGCCGCCGTGTAGTCGGGACGAAGGGGAAACGTTTCCTCGGCGCGCCGAGAGAGGGTGTCCCAATTGCGCAGGATGAAGTGCATCGACATCATCGTGAAGAAAAGACCCAATAGGGAGCTCGCCGTCGTCGAGACCATCGCTTCGGCAACGGCCGCTGCTCGCGTCGCTGCGCTCTCGGCGAGGGCTCGCGCTCGTGTCGCGAGGTCATCGGGGGAGATGCCGACCGGGCCGGTGAGGCGCCCGATCCGGTTGAGGACGCCGCCCACCTGACCACCGGGGGGCCCGAGCGAGTCGATCCATCCGCGGGTGAGCGCCGCTCCTTTCGCCAGAAGCAACCAGGCCAGTGCCAGCACCGAGCCCGCGAGCGCAAGAGTCGACGCCATGACCGTGACCAGCGCGGACCACCTGGCGCCCAGCCGCGGCTGGAGTCGCTCGAAGAGGGGCTGAACGGTGAACGCGAGCAACGTGCCGAGGAGGATCCCGACGCCGATCGGCATCACGATCCACACGATCGCGGCCGTGGCCGCCATCGCGGTCCATCCGAGCGCGCGCCGCTCGTGACGGGCCACTTCGCCGTTGGTTTCGATCGATGAATCGTCTCGGTCGGCGCGCTCCGGCACGGGGTCGCTGGTCTATCATGCCGACGCGAACCAGGCGCCATCGGGCACACTGGCAAGTTGCGCGCGGCGGGTGCCATGTGGCGACTGCACCGAGCGGGAGCTAGGTTGCCCGCCCGGCCATGGATCGCCGGTCACCGAGGAGGCCGCTATGTACGTCGTCGCAGGGGTTACGGGTCACGTGGGCTCCGTCGTCGCGAAAGAGCTACTCGCGAAGGGAAAGCCGGTCCGGGTGTTGGTCCGCACGGCGGACAAGGGTGCCGCGTATGCGAAGCAGGGGGCCGAAGTCGCGGTCGGGTCTCTCGACGACCAGAACTTTCTTTCGGGCGCGTTGAAGGGTGCGTCGGGGTTCTTCACGCTGCTCCCGCCGAACTACCAGGCGGCCGATTTCTTCGGCACGCAGAAGAAGACCGCGGACTCCATCGCGGGCGCCGTCAAAGCGAGCGGCGTGCGCCATGTGGTGATGCTCTCGTCGATCGGGGCCGATCGGCCGAGCGGAACGGGTCCGATCCGAGGACTGCACTATCTCGAGAACGCCCTCCGGGCGACCGGCGTCACGCTCACCGCGATCCGCGCCGGATCGTTTCAAGAGAACGTGGGCATGTCGCTCGCGCCCGCGAAGCAGATGGGCATCTTCCCCAACTTCTTTCCCTCCGCCGAGTTTCCTCTCCGGCTGATCGCCACCAAAGACATCGGGACGCTGGCGGCTCGCGTCTTGATCGACACACCTTCCAAGAGCGAGACGATCGACTTGGTGGGGCCCGAGTACACGAACCGTCAGGTCGCCGAGAAGCTCGGGGCAGCGCTGGGCAAGAAGCTGCAGGTCGTGGACATCCCGCCGGCCGGCGCGGTCGATGCGATGATGAAGGGCGGGATGCCCAAGCACATCGCCGAGATCTTTGCGGAGATGTACGAGGCGGGCGGCAAGGGCCTTCTCGCTCCAGCGGGCGATCGGCTGATCCAGGGGGCGACGACGCTCGACGAGACGATCAAGCACGTCGTCGCCGGCGCCTGAGAGGCCGTTCGCGCGGCGCGCGCCCTACTGGCCCATTCGGTCGTGTGCTAAGGCACGCGCGGCATGATCGTTCTCGAGAAAGTCACCAAGCGCTTCGGCCCGAAGATACTCTTCGAAAACGTCAGCGTGCAGTTCGACCCCGGAAAGCGCTACGGCGTCACCGGGGCCAACGGCGCAGGCAAGTCGACGCTCATGGAAATGCTGGCCCGCCAGGACGACTGGGACGCCGGAACGATCGAGATTCCGCGAGGGCTCAGGCTGGGCGTCCTCGAGCAGAACCACTTTATTTACGACGAGCAACGAATCCTCGACACGGTCATTTCCGGAAAAGCCGAGCTCTGGGCGGCGATGGTCGAGAAAGAGAAGCTGCTCGCGGGCGAGGTCGACGACACGGTGGGAATGCGCCTGGCGGAGCTCGAGGGGATCATCGCCGAGAACGACGGCTATTCCGCGGAGGGGCAAGCGTCGGAGCTCCTCGTCGGGCTCGGCATTCCGGCCGAGAAGCACGGCGAACCGATGCGGACGCTGCCCAGCGGGTACAAGCTGCGGGTGCTCATTGCCAAGGTGCTGTTCGGCAGGCCGGACGTGATGCTCCTCGACGAGCCGACCAACCACCTCGACCTCGAGTCGATCCATTGGCTCATCCGTTTCCTCGTCGACGATTTCGCAGGGACGCTCCTGGTGGTCTCCCACGACCGGCACTTCCTCAACTCGGTCGCCACCCACATCGCGGACATCGACTACCGGACAATCACCATCTACACGGCCAACTACGCGGAGTTCGTCGCCGCCAAGTACGAGAACCAGCAGCGCGCCGAGGCCGTGGCGCAGACCGCCAAGAAGAAGATCGGCGAGCTGCAGGACTTCGTCCAGCGCTTCGGGTCGCACGCCTCCAAGAGCCGGCAGGCGCAGAGCCGCCTCAAGCAGATCGAGAGCCTGGAGGAGGTCGTCGAGACCAAAGGCGCGAAGCGGTCGAGCCTCGTGCGGCCGTACGTGCGGTTCGACATCCACAAGCCCAGCGGGCGCGACGTGGTGCGTGCGGTGGGGGTACGCAAGGCGTTCGGCGCGAACGTGGTGCTCGATGGCGTCAGCCTCCACGTCAACCGCGGGGACCGGATCGCCGTGATCGGGCGCAGCGGCATCGGCAAGTCGACGTTGCTCAAGCTCCTGGTCGGCGCCTACCAGGGGCTCGACGCGGAGACCAAGCCGTACACTCTGGCGCCGGACGCGGGCGAAGTTCGCTGGGGCAATGACGCGAGCGTCGGCTATTTCGCCCAGGACCATCACGAGGCCCTCGGCGACACCGGCAAAGGCACCACACCGGCCGAGTGGCTCTACCGCTTCGATACGAGCCGCCCGCAGGAGGAGATCCGCGCGATCCTGGGGCGCTTGCTCTTCAGCGGCGACGCGGCGCTCAAGCCGACGGAGGCACTGTCGGGCGGCGAGGCGGCTCGGCTGCTCCTCGGCAAGATGGTGCTGGGGCGGCACAACGTCCTGGTGCTCGACGAGCCGACCAACCACCTGGACATCGAGTCGATCGAGGGGCTGCTGGAGGGACTGCTCAAGTTCGAGGGAACGGTCCTCTTCGTGAGCCACGACCACCATTTCGTTGCGCGGCTCGCCACGCGGATCGTCGAGCTCCGCGATCGCGAGCCGGGCGAGAGCGGCGAAGGCTGCAAGGTCGTCGAGTTCGGGGGAGCGTACGAGGAGCTACTCGAGAGGACCCAACAAAGGAAGACGGCTTAGCAGGCCGTTGAAAAAAAACGAGAGACGAACCGCCAGGACACCAGGGACGCCATGCGAGAGTTAGAGAATCGTCAGTCATTCTCTCCTGGTGATCTTGGCGTCCTGGCGGCTTCTCGCTCCTTTCGCTTTTTTCAACGGCCCGCTAGGCGACCAGAACGAGGAGCTCTTCCGACGAGTCGTCGCCAATTGCCGACCAGCGGTGCTAGCGCCGGCGCTCGGCTCTGCTCTTATTGAACTGCCGCCTCGCTCCGGGTGCTTCCGTTGATGGGATCCCTCAGGCCGGCGCGAGGCGGCCCGTTCACTGGACGAGCGCAAGTCGGCCGTGCGAGCCTGGCCCGATGCGCGGGAACTCCAACGATCTCAACGTCTTCGTAACCGAGGATCGCCGACCCAGCTCGCGCGACCGCATGGGTTCGGTGAGCATCGGACCGCTGTGACTCCGCAAGCGGCCCCCCTCCCCGCGTCCGCCGGCGTCGTCGCGTCGCGAAAGTCGGCCTTGGTCCGGAGCCTTCCCCTCCTTGCCGCCGCGGTCGTCGCCCTGCTCGGATACGCCGGTTGGCGTGCCTGGGAAGGAACGCGGCCCTACGAGTGGAGCGGCACAGTCGAGGCGCGCACGATCGAAGTGGGGTCGCGCGTGGGGGGTCGGGTCAAAGCCGTGTTCGCCAAAGAGGGAGAGCGCGTCCAGGAAGGGCAGCCGCTGGTCGAGATCGAGGCCGGCGACCTGCCGGCGCAGCGGCTCGTCGCCAAGGGCGAGCTCGACCAGGCAAGGGCCAACCTCGAAAAGGCGATGCGCGGAGCGCGGCCCGAGGAGATCGAGCAAGCGAACGCGCGCGCGCAGACGGCCGTATCGGCCCTGGAAGAGACCAAGGTCGGCGCGCGCAGCGAGCAGATCGGTGCCGCGACGGCACGCCTGGTCGCCGCGCAGGTTGCGGTCGACAAGGCGAAGCTCGACGCCGACCGCTCCCGCCGGCTCCTGGCTACCCAGGCGATCTCCCAGGCGCAGTTCGACGACGCGGACATCGCATTCAAGAGCGCGATCGCACAGCGCGACGCGGCGGCGCAGGAGCTCGATGAGCTCAAGAACGGCTCCCGTCGCGAGGATATCGCCCAGGCGCGGGCGCGTGCGGTCGAAGCACGAGCCAGCGCCAGGCTCGTCCAGGCGGGTTCGCGCGCGGAGGATATCGCGGCGGCGCAGGCAGTCGTCGAGTCCGCGCAAGGAAGGCTCGACCAGACCGACGTCCTAATCGGCGAGCTGATTGTCCGCGCCCCGCGCGCGGCGCGAGTCGAGTCGCTCGACCTGCGCCCCGGTGACATCCTCGCGCCGAACGCCACCGCCGCATCCCTGGTCGAGGACGACCAGCTGTACGTGCGCATCTACGTCCCCGAGACGCAGATTGGGCACATTCGCCCGGGCCAGCAAGTGCCGATTTCGGTCGACTCGTTCCAGAATCGAACCTTCTCGGGTTCCGTCGAGTACATCAACAAGGTCGGCGAGTACTCGCCCCGCAACCTGCAGACGGCCGACGAGCGCGCAAACCAGGTCTTCGCGACGCGCATCGGCATTCGCGAGGGCAATGACGAGCTTCGCGCGGGAATGGCGGCGCTCATCCGCGTGCCGAAGTGACCCCGGTATCGTCAGGCGACGGGCAACCCGCGATCGCCGTGCGCGACGTGTCGCGCATGTTCGGTGACTTTCGCGCGCTCGATCGCGTCAACCTCTCCGTCAACGTCGGAACCATATATGGCCTTCTGGGGCCGAACGGGTCGGGCAAGTCCACGCTCATTCGCATCTTGTGCGGGTTGCTCGCGCCGAGCGGGGGTTCGGCCAGCGTCCTCGGCCTCGACGTCGCAAAGCAAGGCGACGAGATCCGCCGGCGCATCGGGTACATGAGCCAGAAGTTCGCGCTCTACGACGACCTCACCGTGCGCGAGAACCTCGAGTTTTACGCGCGTGTGTACGGGTTGTCGGGCACGAAGCTCCGAGAGCGGCGCGACGCGGCGGTCGATCTCACCCACATCGGTCCTTACATGGACCTTCGCGCCGGGCTCCTCTCGGGCGGCTGGAAACAGAGGCTTTCGCTCGGTACGGCGCTCATGCACGAGCCGCGCGTCGTCTTTCTCGACGAGCCGACCGCCGGGATCGATCCCGTCGCGCGGCGCGAGCTCTGGGACGTGCTCTTCCGGCTGGCGGGCGAGGGGATCACGCTTCTCGTCACGACTCATTACATGGACGAGGCGGAGCGCTGCGGGGAAGTCGGCTATCTCTACCTCTCTCGGATGATGGCGAGCGGTACGCCCGAAGCGCTGCGGAAGCTGCCGACCGTCAACCAACCGGGCTTTCGCCGCGTCGAGATCGAGACGCACGGGGAGCCCGCGCGCGCGCTCGTCTTCCTCCAGTCGCAGGATTACGTCGGTAGCGCCACGATCTTCGGCCAATCGGTGCATACCGTCGTGTCGGCTCGCGTCCCCGACGAAGATCTCGTCGACCGCCTCCAACGCGCCGGTTTTGCGAAGGCCAGCGTGCGCGAAATCGAGCCGTCGCTGGAGGACGTGTTCGTCGCGCTCACCGAACAGGCCGCGGCCGCTCGCGGTGCGTCGCGCGCGGGTTCATCGGTGGGACCATGAACGGAAATTTCACCGCATCGTTTCTCGCGATCTTCAGAAAGGAGTTCATTCACATCCGGCGCGATCGGGCCACGCTGGTCATCGCGCTCATGATTCCCCTTTTTCAGTTGATCCTGTTCGGGTTCATCGATCAGACGGTCTCCAATCTGCCGACCGCGGTGGTCGACCAAGACGGTACCCACTACGCGCGCGAGCTCATCGACAAACTGCGCGCCACGCACACGTTCCGGATCACCCGCGTCACGCCGGACCCGCGCGCTGCGCGCGACGACATCACGGCGGGGCGAGCGCGCGTCGGGGTGGTCATCCCTCCGGACTTCCACGATCGGCGCGCTCGCGGGGAAGGGGCGAAGATCCTGGTCTTGATCGACGGGAGCGACTCGAACGTCAGCGCCCAAGCGCTGGCCAGCGTCAACGGCGTCGCGAGCGACCAGACGCTCCAGGCGTTGAGCGAGAGGGTTCAGGCCGGCTCGAAGCCCGCCGACAACGCCCTCGCCGTGCAGCCGATCATCCTCTTCAACCCCGACGGGCGCACTGCGAACTTCATCATACCGGGCCTCATCGCCATTCTCCTGCAGATCGTCGCGATCGTGCTGACCGCCATCTCGATCGTGCGCGAGCGCGAGAAGGGCACGCTCGAGCAGCTCCTGGTGACGCCAATCGATCCGCTCGGGTTGATGCTCGGCAAACTGGCTCCCTACCTCTTCGTCGGGATCACGGAGATGGCGATGATCCTCGTCGCGATGCGCTTCGGATTCGGCGTTCCGGTCCGGGGCAGCCTGGTCTTCCTTTTCGTGATGGCCCTCGTGTACTTGTTCGCGCTCTTGTCGATCGGGCTCGCGATCAGCACGCGGGCGCAGACCCAGGCCCAGGCGCAGCAGATGGCGCAGATGTTTCTTTTGCCGTCGATCTTCCTGAGCGGCTACATCTTCCCGACGCCCGGCCTGCCGTTCGTTTTGCGCTGGATCGGGCGCGTCTTGCCGGCGACGCACATGATCGAAATCCTGAGGGGCGTCGTGCTCCGCGAAGCGGGACCGGCGCAGCTCTGGTCGAACGTCGCGGCGCTCGTGGCGATCAGCGTCGGTATGGTGGCGCTCAGTGTACGCAATTTCAAGAAGCGGGCGCTCTAGTGCACCGCCGTCGAGGTGGAACTAAGATCCGCAGGAGGCGGTGCGCTAGCGAACTCGCGGGAGCGAGGTCGGGGTTTGGGCGGAGCCCAAGGGAAAAACTAGGGCACCGCCCGCTCGCGCAGCGAGCGTAATCGCCGCAGGCGATTGGTCGTATCTCGACGGCGGTGCACTAGTGCAGCGACGCGGAGAGATCGTATCTCGACGGCGGTGCACCGAGACGGCCTGGGCCGAACGCGCCGCGGCTCGCGCTCCCCTGCGCTAGCTCTCCCGGGCCATTGGGCGGTACCATGAATGCATGGCGACGTTCTCCGTCAACGATCACGTGAAGGACACGCACTCGAAGGCGTTGCGCGTCAATCTCGACGCCCGCCGGTACGGAACGTTCGCAGAAATCGGCGCTGGCCAGGAAGTCGTCCGCTGGTTCTTCCGGTCGGGCGGCGCTGCGGGCACGATCGCCAAGAGCATCTCCGCCTACGACATGACGGTGAGCGACGCCATTTACGGCAAGGCGGAGCGCTACGTCTGTCGTCAGCGCCTGCAGTCGATGCTCGACTACGAACACGAGCTCAACCTCTCGCGCCTGAAGGAGAGCCGCGGAGACACCACCGCGTTCTTCGCGTTCGCCGACACGGTCTCCGCGAGAAGCTACAAGGGCGCGAGCGAGTGCCACGGGTGGATGGGCGTGAAGTTTCAGTCGCATCCGCGCGACCAAGACAGCCAGATCATCCTCCACGTGCGGATGAAGGACAAGGAGAACGCCCTGCAGCAGGAGGCCCTCGGCATCGTGGGCGTGAACTTGCTCTACGGCGCGTTTTTCCTCTTCCACGAGCCAGAGCTGCTGATCGAGTCGCTCTTGGACAACCTGACGACCGACCGGATCGAGATCGACATGATCGAGTACTCGGGTATCGAGTTTCGTCACGTCGACAACCGACTCATGAGCATGAAGCTCGTTCAGCTCGGTCTGTCCGGGGCCGTGATGCTCGGCCCGAACGGGCGGGTGCTGCAGCCGGCCGAGGTGCTCTACAAGAAGAACGTGCTCGTCGAGCGGGGAAGCTTCCGGCCGGTTTGCCACGTCCATCTCGACATGTTGAGCTCGGCCGAAACCCAATTTCGCCGGGACATCGGCCCCGACGGCGGCGAAATCGTGCGGGTCATGGAGCTGACGATGCGCAACTTGCGAGCGGACGGAGGCGAAGTGAATCGATCGGACTTCCTCGCTCGCGCCGACATGCTCGCCGCCGCCGGCATGACCGTCATGATCTCGGACTACTTCCAGTACTACCTCCTCGCCGCGTACCTGACGCAGTTCGCGAAGAAGAAGATTGCTATCGTCATGGGGGCGGCGAGCCTGCGCGATATCTTCGACCCGCAGTACTATACGGAGCTCGAGGGAGGCATCCTCGAGTCCTTCGGAAGGCTGTTCAAATACGATTTGCGGCTTTACATCTATCCGTTTCTCGATCCGGCCACCAACCGGCTGACGACGGTCGAGAACCTGACGGTCGCGACGCATCTGCAGAAGCTTTACGGCTATCTCGTCGACAACGGGAACATCCGGGCCCTCGACAGCTACACCCGGGAGCACTTGCAGATTTTTTCGCGCGACGCTTTGAAGAAGATCCAGGCGGGCGACCCGTCGTGGGAAGCGATGGTCCCGGCCGACGTGGCGAAGGTCATCAAAGAGCAACGCTTCCTCGGCTATCGCCCGAACGCGGCCGACGTCGACCGCACCGCGCGCGAGCGCGCCGCGACCGGGGTGACGTAGGCAAAGGGGCGACCGCCAGCCCAGCGCATTGTCTCGTCGTCGTACGGGCTGGGCGCGTTGACAGTTTGTCGGGACGTCCCTTCCACGAAGGAGACTCCCCGCCAAGCTGTCGTATTCCCCAGCCGGTGCACCCGGAAGCTCCTGGAGTTTCGAGTGTTTTCGTGGGTGGCACATGCCTCGCACTCTCGCCGGGCGACCCGTGAGGGAACCTCTTCCGGGCGTGTAGCCGACCTCTCGCGATGGCCATCGACAAAGTCCTCAAACGCCACTTCTGGGCCGTGATCTTGGCGCTGGTCGCTGTGGCCGCGTTCTTCGACGCCCAGGGGATCATGCAGGTCGTCGGAGCGAGCCTCGGGGCGGATGACAAGCAGCTCGCGCTGCCGCCGCTCATGTCGCGCGTCGTCGTGCAGCCGGGGGCAGCGAGCCCGCACGCCACGAGCGCGGAGCCGATCCTCGCGCGCAACCCGTTCGACTCGGTCACCGGGCCGCTCAATTTGCCGCCTCCCGTCGACAGCGCCGACACGCCGCCCCCCGCTCCCGACCTGAGCGACCCGTACAGCGCGCCCGAGTGCGACGGGATTCACGTCCTCATCATCACGGCGTCGGCCGACCCCGACTGGTCATTCGCCGCGCTCGAGACGGCGCAGGACAAGGGCAAGACCTTCCTCCGCCGGCGCGGCGGCGTGCTCGGCGACAAGGAAGTCAAATTCGTCGGGTGGGATCGGGTATGGCTCGCCAGCGGCGCCCAGCTCTGCCAGGCTCGGATGTTCAAGCCTCCCCCGTCGCCGGACGCCGGAGCGCCGATGGCCGCACCGCCGCCGCCGGTGGCGGCCGCGCCGGGTGGAGCCACGTCGGTCCCGGACGACATCAAGAAGGGAATTCAAAAGGTCGGTGGGACCGAGTTCAACGTCGACCGCGGCGTGGTCGACAAGATCCTCGAAAACCAGGCGGAGCTCATGCGCCAGGCGCGGATCGTCCCCGAGCAGGAGAACGGCAAGATCGTCGGCATCCGGCTTTTCGGCGTACGGCCCGACACTCTTCTCGGTGCGCTCGGCATGGAGAACGGCGACCGCCTCGAAAAGATCAACGGTTTCGACATGACGAGCCCCGAGAAGGCCCTCGAGGCATACGCGCGCCTGCGTACGTCGGATCACCTGACGGTGTCGGTCAACCGGCGCGGGCAGGCAACGAACCTCGACTACAACATCAAGTGAGTCTCGCGATGCCCGAGTCGACCCCCATGGACAACCGGACGCTGCTCCGGAAGACGCTCGTCACCGTCGGAGCGATGGTGAGCGGGTGCATCTTGGTCGTGGGCGTGCTCACGCTGGTTGCGTCGGCGATCGTCGGTCACGCGGTCGGGCCGAAGGAAGAATCGGACGCGGGTGGCGGCACCTCCGCGGCGGGGACACCGCAGCACCCCCCGTCCGCCGGCCCGAAGCCGACAGCGGGCACGGCGCCGACCAATGGGAGATAGACAGAACGGAGCGACGCGGGCACGAAGATGAGAGCGAACGCACGAACGACCATCCTGCTTTGCAGCGTTGCGATTGCCGCGACGAACGCCGAAGTGCGCGCGCAGCCGACGCGCATGCGCCCGAACATGCCGGTGGTTCAGCCCGCCGTCGCCCCCGCTGCACAACCGGCGGCACAACCCGCGCCCGGTGCCGTGGCCCCGGACGCCGCCAAGCCCGCAGTAGGCCCGAACGGCAAGCCGATCGCCGATACGCAGGGCCTCTCGCAGTTCGAAACCGGGATCGAATACGCGCCACGCGCCGGGGAAGAGCGTGTGTCGTTTTCGCTCGAGGACGCGGACCTGGCCGAGCTCGTGCGGGTGATCGGCGAGCTGACGGGCAAGCGCTTCATCTTCGGGGGCAAAGTCCGCAACATCAAAGCCACCGTCTTCTCGCCGCAGAAGGTGACCGTCGCCGAAGCGTATCAGGCGTTTCTCTCGATTCTGGAGGCCAACGGGCTGACGGTCGTGCCGCACGGGCGTTTCTACAAGATCGTCGAGTCACCCGACGCGAAGATGGGCGCGCCGGTGTACGTGGCCGGTCAGACGGGAACGAACGAAGATCGGTACATCACGCGGATCCACCGCCTGCGTCACGTCAGCGCCGAAGAGGTGGCGAACGTCCTCGGCCACTTCAAGTCGAAGGACGGAGACATCACCGTGTACAGCCCGGGCAATCTGCTCATCATCACGGACACCGGGACGAACATCCAGCGAATGATGCACATCCTGGAGGACGTCGACGTCGGCGGCGTGGGCGACCAGATCTGGATAGAGCCGATCCACTACGGAACGGCTTCGGACATTCAGGCTCGCCTGGACGAGGTGTTCGATCTGAAGGCAGGAGCGCCGAAGGATCCCAAGGCGGCACTCGGGAGCAATGATCTTCACATCGCGAAGATCCTCTCCGACGACCGGAGCAATTCGCTGGTGATCATCTCGACCGAGCGTGCCTACCTGCGGATCCTCGAGTTCATCAGGCGGCTGGACGTGCCGCTTCGCACCGGCGAGGGCGAGATCCACGTGCTCGCGCTCCAGCACGCGGACGCTGTGGAGCTCGCCAAGACCCTCGGCGAAATCGTCACGGGGGCGGTGGCCGCCGGCACAGGCGGCGGCGCTCCCGGAAAGCCGGGCAGCACTCCGCTGGCGATCTTCGAGTCGGGGGTCAAAGTGAGCGCCGACAAGTCCACCAACTCGATCGTCGTGACGTCGAGCCTCCGGGACTTCGCGAACCTTCGCACGGTCATCGACAAGCTCGATCAGCCGCGGCGCCAGGTGTTCATCGAAGCGGTCATCATGGACCTCACCATCGACCGCGAAAACCAGCTCGGAGTGGCGTTCCATGGCGGTGACATCATCAACAACACGGTCGCTGCCGGGCCGACGACCCTCTTCGGCGGCCTGAATCCGTTCAAAACGATCCTCTTGCCCAGCCCGACCGACTCGACCCTCAACGCGTTCGCGCTGGGCATCCGCGGTCCGGGCATCGCCGGGACGGAGAACCTCCTCGGCACGGGGATCTCGATCCCGGCGTTCGGCGTGCTGATCAACGCGATGGCCAGCACGAACGACGCCGACATCCTGTCGACACCGCACATCCTGGCGACCGACAACATCCCTGCCGAGATCAACGTGGGCCAGAACATCCCGCTGCAAACGAACTTCGGCGGGTTCGGCGCCCTTCCCGGGGCCGCGGGTGCGGCGGGCGGTGCGCTGGGCGCGCTGGGGGGCTTCGGCGGGTTCGGCGCGACAGCGCCCCGGCAGGACATCGGCACGAAGGTCAAGATCGTTCCGCACCTCAACGACTCCGACGAAGTGCGCCTCGAAGTGACCGAAGAGATCAGCGACGTGACCGGGCAGCAGCCGATCGGTTCGCTCGGCGTCGTGCCGTTCTCGAAGCGAACGGCGCAGACGCAGCTGGTGGTCAAAGATCAGCAGACGGTGGTCATCGGCGGCCTCGTGCGAAACCGAATCGCGCGCACGGAGACGAAGATCCCGCTGCTCGGCGACATCCCCGTTCTCGGCGTGCTGTTCCGGTCGACCAGCAGCGCCACGCAGAAGTCGAACCTGATCCTCGTGCTCACCCCGTACATCATCCGCGAGCAGTCGGACCTCCGCACCGTCTTCGAGCGAAAGATGCAGGAGAGGCAGGAGTTTCTCGACCACTATTTCGTCTTCAGTGATCAGACCGCGTACGAGCCGCCCAAGGACTTTTCGCGCATGAACGGTCTGCTCGAGAACATCCGAGAGTCGTTCGACCAAGTGGCCGAGCAGCGGCGTATGGAAGACCTGACGCGACCGCGCGAGCTGCAGCGGCACGAGGTGGGGCTGCCGGTCGATCTGCCGACTTCGACGGAGTCGCTGCCGGCGCCCGGCGCTCCGACCCCGGCGGGAATGCAGCCGAGCCCGGCGCCTGCGGGGGCTTCGCCCGAGACGCCCAACCCGACGCCGCCCGCGCCGCCGACGCTCAACGTCGCGCCCCCGCCGCGCAACGTGGAGAGGATCGAGAGGTAGTGCACGATGGCCTCCGAGCAGCGCTTCCTCGGGGAGATCCTGCTGCGGCGCGGCGTGGTGCCCGGCGACAAGCTCGACGCGCTCTTTGCGGTGCAGCGCGAGCGAGGGGTCGACTTGCTCGACCTGGTGGTCAACTCGAACATCGCCGATGAGCTGACCCTGGCTCGCGTGCTGGCAGACGAGGCGCAGCTGCCCTTCATCGGCCAGATCGACCCGGCCGACATCGCGACGGCGGTCGCGACTCGTGTGCCGATCGCCTTCGCCAAGGCCCACAGGGTGATCGTCCTGCGCGAGAACGAGGCGGCGGTGCACGTCGTCTGCGGCGACCCGTTCGACACTCAGGCGCTCGACGACCTCAGGGTCATCTTCGGAAAGCCGGTCGAGGCGAGCGTCGGCGGCCGAGACACGATTGAGAATGCGATCAACCGCGTGTACGAGCGTCAGGCCGGCGAGGAGCAGCTCGAGAGCGACGACGCCGGCGAAGAAGACGAGGCGGCGAGCGACATCCTCGACTCCGACGAAGAAGCGCCGGTCATCCGGTGGGTCAATTCCCTATTTTTGACCGCGATGAAAGAGCGCGCGAGCGATATCCACATCGAGCCGGAGGAGAAAGAAGTCATCGTTCGGTACCGCATCGACGGCGAGCTCTACATCGCGCGCCGCGCGCCGCGCCCGTTTCTGAACAGCATCATCAGTCGCGTCAAGATCGAGAGCTCGCTCAACATCGCCGAGAAGCGCTTGCCTCAAGACGGGCGCATCACCAAGAAGATCGCGGGCAAGAGCTTCGACATCCGGGTGAGCACGATCCCGACGAGCCGCGGCTACGAGCGCATCGTCATGCGTCTCCTCAACAAGTCGAGCGTCCTTCTCGACTTGCCGGATCTCGGATTCAGTCCCCGAGAATACGCTCTCATGGACGGCCTCATCCGGCGCCCGGATGGGATCGTCCTCGTCACCGGTCCCACAGGCAGCGGCAAGACGACGACGCTCTACGCGTGCATCAACCGCATCAACCAGCCCAACCTCAACATCCTGACGGCCGAGGATCCGGTCGAGTACGAGATCCAGGGCATTCACCAGGTGCACGTGCAGCCCAAGATCGGGCTGACATTCGCGAGCGCGCTCCGCGCCTTCCTCCGGCAGGATCCGGACATCGTGATGGTCGGTGAGATCCGGGATCCGGAGACGCTCGAGATCGCGATCAACGCGTCGCTGACCGGCCACCTCGTGCTCTCGACAATTCACACGAACGACGCTGCCGGAGCGATCACCCGGACGATCGACATGGGGGCCGAGCCGTTCCTGCTGCGGTCGAGCGTCATCGGCATTCTCGCGCAGCGTCTTGTGCGCGTGCTCTGCCCGCACTGCAAATACCCGTATCCGGCGGAGGACTTCGAGCTCGAAGAGCTGGGGCTGACGCCGGAGCGAATGCGCTCGCGTGCCGCGCGCCGCAACAACCCGTCGTCGCGCTATTTCCCGCGCAACGTCAGCGAGGGAGATCTGCTGGAGACGTTCGACACGACCCAGCGCCCGAGCTTCTACAAGGCGCGCGGTTGCACGCAATGCACCAACACGGGCTTTACCGGCCGCCGCGGAATCTACGAGCTTCTGCTGGTCGACGACGCCGTCGGACCGCTGATCCTTCGAAAGGCCGATTCGCAGTCGATCAAACGCGTCGCGCAAGACCAGGGAATGGACACGCTGCGGGACGACGGCGCGCGAAAGGTCCTCGCCGGTCTCACTTCGGTGGAAGAAGTGCTCGCCGCGACCCAAGAGGACATCGAGGTCGAGGCGGCGACGCCGGTCGCAGTCGTCCCGCCCGCGGCTGCCCCACCAGGCGCGCGCGCCGGAGCGGGGTGACAGATGGCGGTCTTCGGATATCGCGGGATTCTCGCCGCGAGCGGCAAGCAGGTGCACGGCGTGCGCGACGCCGACAACGCCAAGGCGTTGCGCGCGGTCCTCAAGCGCGAAGGAATCTTGCTCACCGGCGCGAACGAAGAAGTGAAGGCAAAGTCGGGGGGCCGCAAGTCGGTCGAGGCCGGGTCGCTCTTCCGCCGGGTGGCGGTCGGCGACGTTGCGATGATGACCCGTCAGCTCGCGACCTTGGTCAACGCCGGGATCCCGCTCGTGGAGTCGGTGTCGGCGCTCATCGAACAGACCGAAAAGCTCGAGCTCAAGCGCGTGCTCACGCAGGTGGTCGATCGCGTCAACGAGGGGGGGTCGCTCGCCAAAGCGCTCGAGCCGCACTCGCACGTCTTTTCCAACCTATACGTCAGCATGGTCGCCGCGGGCGAGGCATCCGGAACGCTCGAGGCGGTGCTCGAGCGGCTGGCGGATTTCATGGAATCGCAGTCGAAGCTTCGCGGCAAAGTCGGCGCCGCGCTCGCCTACCCGGCGCTGATGGTCGTCATCGGATCGGCGCTGATCACCGTCATGATGGTGGTCGTCGTCCCCAAAGTGACCGCCATCTTCGAGAGCCTGGACCGCGCGCTCCCCTGGTACACGCAAGCGCTGATCGGCACTTCGCACCTGATTTCGTCGAACCAGATGCTCGGGTTCGTCCTCTCTCTCGTGACGTTCACGCTCGCGCGCTCGGCGCTGCGCGATTACAAGGAGAGCGATCGCGCCAAGCACATGCTCTTCGTGGTCGTGGCGCTCCTGGCGGGGGGCCTCCTGGTCACGTGCGCGTTCGTCGTCGAGTCGATCGGTGCGTACCTCGTCGGCATCGTGGTGGGTGTGGCCGCCGGGCTCGGCGTGGCGTGGGTCAACGCTTGGCTCTCGACCACCGAGGGGCGCATCGCAAAAGACGGGTTCATGCTTCGCATGCCGGTCTTCGGTCCGCTCGTGCAGATGCTCGCGGTGTCGCGCTTCGCGCGGACGCTGGCGACGCTGCTTCGCAGCGGCGTGCCGCTCCTCAAGGCGATGGAAATCGTCAAGAATGTGCTCGACAATGCGCAGCTCGAAAAGGTCATCGAGACGGCGGCCGCCAGCATTCGCGAGGGCGAGTCGATCGCCGGTCCGCTGAAGCGCAGCGGGAACTTTCCGCCGATCGTGACGCACATGATCGCCGTCGGCGAGCGAAGCGGCCAGCTCGAGCAGATGCTCGAGAACGTGGCGCGCGCCTACGACACGCAGGTCGAGACGCGCGTGCAGGCGCTGACCAGCCTGCTCGAGCCGCTGATGATCGTCGTGATGGGAGGCGGAGTCGGCTTCATCGCGTTCGCGATCTTGATGCCGCTCATCCAGATGAACGAGTTCGCCCAGTGAGGATGGGACCGAGCGCGGAGGCAGAGTCGAAGAATGCCGGGCAAGCGTGACGAGCCGAGAGTCTTCTTTCCCTGGGAGCAGCGTCGCGGCCTGCGCGCGCTCCTCGGTCGGGCTCGCGCGCGCCAGGTGCTGTTCGCAGCGACTTTCGTCGCCGCCTTCGTACTCCTGCGACAGCGCGAGCAATACGCGGCGGACGTTCGCGCGACCCGCACGACGATCACGGCGACCGACGGCGCGGTCGCAGCTTGGCGCGCGGATCACGAGCGGGGTTGCCCGGGGGCGCTGGCGGACCTCGTCTCGGGAGGCTACCTCCATCAAGTGCCGCGCGACGCGTGGGGCAGGCCGCTTCGCGTGACCTGCCCGGGTCGCCGCGATCCGCGTGGCTTCGACGTAGCGAGCGACGGACCCGACGGGCAGCCGGGCGGGTTGGACCGCGTGGAATGAGAAGGCTCGGAAACATGAAGGAGAAGCAGATGGTACCCATCAAGACAGTGGCTCGGGCGGCGCCTCGCGCCACCTCTCGCGGCTTGACGCTCGTCGAGTTGATTGTCGTCATCACGATCATCGGCGTGCTCACCGCCGCGATTTCGGTCGGTGTGATGTCGGCGAAGAAGAGCGCCGACCTCAAACTGGCGAAGACCGCGTGCAATACGATTCGGGATGCGACGATTCAGTGGAAGGCCGTGCACGCTGGCGAGGACTGCCCGACCATCGACCAGCTCAAGAAGGAGAAGATCCTCGACACGGGCTTCAGCGTGAAGGACCCGTGGGGTATCGCGTTCAAGCTCGCGTGCGACACCGACGAGATCACGTGCACCAGCGCGGGCCCCGACCGCAAAGACGGAACGGACGACGACCTTCACGTTCCGCAGCCCGAAGCGAAGTGATGGTGGTGCGGCCCCTCGTTCGGATGCGTCCGCAGGAGCGGGGCCTCACCCTCATCGAGATCATCGTCGTCATGTCGATTATCGTGGTGGTCTCCGGGGTCGCTCTCGCAGGTTCGATGCAGCTGCCGTCCGCGCGCTTGCGTCGTTCGGCCACGATGATCTCCAGCGCGATTAAAGTCGCGTACACGCGCGCGACGGCGACGTCGCACGACTTGCGGCTGGTCATGGACTTGGATCAGCAGAAAATTTGGCTCGAGCAGAGCGACATCCCGATGCTCGTCAAGTCGGACGACGCCGCCGCGACCGGCGGTGCCGACGCCATCACGCAGGCGGAGAAGGCGGCGCTCGAGGCGGGGGACAAGATCGTCAAGGGACCTCCGATCCCGAAGCCCCGGTTCACGCCCTTCGAAGCGTACGGCTTCGGCGACGTCGAATCGGGCAAGGGAGGCAAGTCGCTCCAGAGGGGTATCAAGTTTCGAGCCGTTCAAACGACGCACGACGAGACGCCAAGACGGTCCGGGCGGGCCTACCTGTACTTCTGGCCCGGCGGCCGCACGGAGCGGGCGTCCGTCGAGCTGAGCATCGGAGACTCGGAGGAGAGCGGGCGAACCTTGACCGTGCTCGTCTCCCCCTTGACCGGAAAGGTGACGGTCAAGGGAGGCGCCGTGGAGCTCGAAGTGCCGACGGACGACGATCACGCGTCGGACCGCCGGGATACGGGGTTTTGAGCGATGGGCGAGCGCGGGCGCTTGGCGGCCAGGAGGGGCTTCTCTCTCCTCGAAGTCATGGTGGCGGTGGCGCTCTTCGGCGCCGTCGTGACCACGATCTTGTCGGCGCAGGCCGGACTGGTCGCCGGCAACCAAACCGCGGCAAACATGAGCCAGGCCGTCGCGCTCGGGCGCTGTCGCATGAGCGAAGTCGAAGAAAAGCAGCTCAAGCTCGGCTTTCCCGAGATCGAAGAGAAAGACAGCAGCTCCATCTGTTGCGACGAAAAGGAAGTGCCAGGCTTCTCGTGCGACTGGCAGGTCGAGCGCGTCACGCTGCCCCAGGCCACCGAGCTGGCAGCCGACGGTGGCGCGGGCTCGATCTTGGGCGGGGGCCTCGGCCTCGACGCGGGCGAGCTCGGGAGCGGGATGCCCGGCTCGCTCGGAGCGATGCTCAACAACCCGGCGGGGGGCGCGTCCCTCGACTTCGACGCCGGTCTCCAGAATATGGGTCAGTCGCTCCAGCAATCGTTCGGCGGGGCCGGCGCGCAGGGCCTTCTCTCGCTGGTGTTCTCGCTCGTCTATCCGTCGCTCAAGCCGCTCCTCGAAAGCGCGATACGGCGCGTGACCGTCGTCGTGCACTGGAACGAGGGATCCACCGCTCGCGATTTCTCGCTGACGCAGTACGTGACGAACCCGTCGCGCGCCGGGCTGCTCGCTGGAATGCTCGACGCGGGCGCGCTCTCCGAGGGTGGAGCGGCGCCGAACTTGGGCGGCGCCTTCGCTCCGCAGGGGGCTCGATGAGCCCGTGCGCGAACGCTCCGCGTCGGGGCATGACGATGGTCGAGGTCATGGTCGCGATCGCCGTTCTGGCGATGGTCGCGGTGCTCATCCATGGCGTCATCTCGTCGCTCTCGCGCGGAAAGAAGGGCGAAGAGCTTCGCTCCGAGCGCGCGCACGAAGGCCGCGAGGCGCTCCAGCGCATCGTGCGCGATCTGTCGGCGGCCTACCTTTCGATGCACGTTCCGTCCGTCCAGGCGCTCGTCACGCAAAAGACGGCATTCGTGGGCCACAGCTCGATCCCATTCGACCGCGTCGACTTCACGGCGTTCGCCCACATGCGCACCGACCGCGATTCGCACGAATCCGACCAGGCAGAGGTGGGGTACTTCGTCGTGAGAAACCCCGACGCCCCCGACAAGATGGACCTGGTCCGGCGCGAGCAGACTCCGATCGACTTCGATCCGCTCAAAGGAGGCACCGTCAACGTCGTCGCGGAGGACGTGGACCAGTTCGACGTGCGCTACCTCGATCCGCAGACCGGTCAGTGGGTCGAGACGTGGGATTCGACGCAGATCACCGGGCAGCCGAACCGCCTTCCGCTCGAGGTCAAGGTCACCCTCGTTCTCAACGGCGTCGGCGGCGGGCCGACGTACGCGTACACGACGAAAGTCTTCGTTCCGATCCAGCAACCGCTCTCTTTCGGGATCCCCAGGCAATGAGGGGCGCGCCTTCCCAGCGAGCCGCGCTGCGCGCTCTCCGCCGAAAGCGCGAGCGGGGGGTGGCGCTCATCATGGTGCTCGGAGCGATCGTCATCATGATCGTCATGCTCGCGGAGCTCCAGGACGACGCGGGGTCCGAGTTCGCGTCGGCGACCGCGGTGCGCGACGAGGTGCAGGCGGAGTATTTCGCGCGGAGCGCGATCAACCTCTCGCGCCTCCTGGTCGCGGCCGAGCCGACGATGCGCCAGGCGATCGCGCCCCTCTTCATGCTCATGAGGCAGACGCCCCCCCAGCTCCCCGTCTGGCAATACGCCGATCGCATCCTCGGCGCGTTCAACGACAAAGAAGCCGCGCAAGACTTCTTTGCCCTGTCCGGAACGGACACGGCGCTCGGAAAGAACCTCGGTCTCAAGGGGGGCCGCTTCGAGGTGGTCATCGTCGACGAGGATTCGAAGATCAACGTGAACATGGGGGCGTCCAACGAGATCGCACACATTCGCCTGGCCAAAGAGATCATGAGCCGCATGGCCCCGATTCAGTATAACCCCCTCTTCGAGCAGCGTGACTCGACGGGCAACTACAGCGATCGCCTGACGACGTGCTCGGCCCTGATCGACTGGGCCGACCCCGATGAGCAGCTCTACTCGTGCGACGTGACCAACGCCCCCTCGTCGAACGCCGTGGAAGACGCCTGGTACCAGCTCCTGCCCAAACCGTACCGCCGCAAGAACGCCCCATACGATTCGCTCGAGGAGCTTCACATGGTACGCGGCGTGACCGACGACTTTTGGGCCACGTTCGTCGATCCGAGCCCGAACGACCCGAAGAAGCGCGAGATGACGGTTTGGGGACAGGGCACGGTGAACGTCAATACGGCGAACGCCCTCACGCTCTACGCGATCGTGTGCTCCGGCACGTCGCCGACCTCGGAGCTCTGCTCGGATCCCGCGCAGATGCAGCTCTTCGTTATGGGGGTCACGATGGGCCAGGGCATCACGATGGGGGCGCCGCTCTTCGGCTCGCCCAGCGACTTCATCGCCACGATGAAGGGGCAAGGAAAGCTGGGCCCGCTCCTGGCGCTCATGGGCTTGAAGCCGGTGAAGTTTCTATCGGAGAGCGACTTCGGCAAGAGCATTTCCACCGAGAGCAAAGTCTTTTCGATCTATTCGGTGGGCGTGGTCAAAGGCTATCGGCGCGAGACCCGCGTGAAGATTCACACGGTGGTCGACTTCCGCAGCGCTCCGTCGCTGCTCGGCGGGCTGACCGGCGGCGCGACCGGCGCTCCGCCTTCGGGTGTCGGCGCGCAATCGACCTCCGCGACCGGACAGGAGGCCAACGCCATCGCGGCGGCGCTTCAGCCGAACGTAGGTGGGCAAGTGCTCTTTTACGAGATCGAGTAACGCGAGGAGAACGGCGGACATGCCGACTTGGCTGGGTATCGACATCGGGACCACGAGCGTGAAGGCGGCCCTGGTACGCTCCGCGTATCGCAAGATCGCCCTCGCGCGGCTGGGCTCGGCCGACGTGGGCGCGGGCGAAGGTACGACCGAAGCGATCCGCGTTGCCGTGAAGATGGCCCTGGCAGGCGAGGCCCACGGGGCGGATGCGATCGCCGTGGCCATCGATGGGTCACGCGCGGCGATCCACCGCCTGGTCCTTCCTGCGACGGCGCAGAAGCAGCTGGCGGACGTCCTTACCTACGAGCTCGAGGCGCAGGTCCCATTCGACCTCGCCGAGGCGGTGTTCGATTGGGAGCAACTCGAGCACGGGGCCGAGCGGGGAGAGCTGCCGATCGTCGCGGCGGTCGCGCGGATCGAGGACGTTCGCGCGCGCATCGACCTCGTTCGCGAGGCCATCGGGCAAGAGCCGGAGCGAGTGGCGGTCGGCGCGTTCGCCCTGTCGGGGATCGTCCCCTACGTCGCGGCGCTGGGCGAAGAGGACGCGATCGCCTTGGTCGATCTCGGTGCGAAGACCAGCGAAGTGCTCATTCTCGAGCGCGGCGATCCGGCCTCCGCGCGCACTCTTTCCGCAGGTACCGAGGGGCTGCCCGGAACCGCCCCCCACCTCGCCCGCGACATCGGGATGACGTTCGCCGCACACCGCGCGCGCGGCGGTGCGGCACCGAGCAGCGTGTATCTCTGCGGCGGCGGCGCATTCATCGCCGGCGCGGAGGGGTTCCTATCGAGCGCGCTCGAGATGCCCGTGCGTGTCCTGCCGGAGCCCGCGATCGATTTTACGGCCATCGGCGCCGACAGCACCCGCGACCTCCCGCGATACGCCAAAGCCGTTTCTCTCGCGCTGTCGCTCGCCGGGCGCGGGGCGGGGATGAACCTGCGCCGCGGGCCCCTTGCATTCGAGCGCAGCTTCGCTTGGGTTCGTGAGCGCATTCCGATACTCGCCGGCCTCGCGGCGACGATCCTCGTGAGCTTCGTCTTCAGCGCGTGGGCACGGCTGCATACGGTCCACAAGGAGCACGAGGCGCTCGAGAGCGCCCTCGGCGCAGTGACCAGAGAGGTCCTCGGGACCGAGGCGACCACAGCGCAGGACGCGCAGGACTTGCTCGCCAAGGAAGTGGCGCTCACCGACGAAGATCCGATGCCGCACGCGGACGCCTTCGACGTGATGGCCCGTCTTTCCGATGCCATCCCGTCTTCGATGACGCACGACATCGAAGAGCTCGACGTGCAAAAGGGGCATGTGGTCGTGCACGGCATCGTCGGGTCGATCGCCGATGCCAACGCGATCGCTTCGACTCTTTCGGACGACAAGTGCCTGAGCGACGTGAAGATAAAGAGCACGACGCAGGCGGTCGGGGGCGACCGGCAAAAGTACGTTCTCGAGCTCGATCTCAAGTGCCCAGAGGACGTGAAGACCCCACCGAAGAAGAAGGCGGACACGTCCGAGAGCACCAGCGCGGCCGCGAGCGGCTCGGGGAGCAAGTGACATGGCTGGCCCTGTCTTGCAGATGACCGCGCGCGAGCGCCGAGTCGTTGGAATCCTCGCGTTCGCCGGGGCGACCCTATTGCTGCTGGCGGTGCCGTTCGGCCTCGAGGCGATCGTCCGGTCGGGCGCGTCGGACAACGAAGAGCTGCGTCAAGCACTGGCCGACGTGCAAGACGCGCGCAGTCGCGTGCGCGAGCGCCAGGCGAAGAAGGATGCGATCGTGCTCCGCTACGCGAAGAAGGCGCCCTCGCTCGCGGGGTATTTGGAGCCGGGCGCGCGCCAGCAGAAGCTCGAAGTCACGGACTCGACGCCTCTGCCCGACGTGCCGCACGGCAAGCGCTACGTGGAGCACGGCACGAACATCCATCTCAAGCGGACGGGGATGCTGCCGTTCGCTCGCTTCCTCGAGTCGATCGAGCAAAGCGGCTACCCGGTCTCCGTGACGCGCCTGAACATCCGCAAGCGAAGCGGCGAGAACGACTCATACGACATCGAGGTTGGCGCGTCGTCGTACGATCGCACCGAAGTGACGCCCGCCGGGAGCTCGAAGCCGTGAAAGAACGACTGCTGAAATACGCCCGGTACGCGAAGTGGGTCGGCTATCCCGCGTTCTATGTCGCCTCGTTGCTCTTTTTTGCGGCTCTGACGTTTCCGTACACCAAGCTCAAAGAGCATGTAACTGCGTCGTTCAATGCCCAGCAGCGCGCGGCGGGGGGTGATCAGGAGCTCCAGATCGACGAGATGAGCGGCTACTGGCTGAGCGGGGCGCGCCTCAAGGGCGTCCGAATTCTCACCGCGTCGACGGAGCCCGGCCAGCCGCCGCAGAAGATCGAGATCGACGAGGCGACGGTCCGCTACGGGATCCTTTCGTCGATCTTCGGCGGCAGCGACATGACGTTCGACGCCCTCGCGTTCGGCGGCGAGGTGAGCGGCTCGTACGAGACGGAAGGCAAGGATCAATCGATCGACCTCGTGCTCGAATCCGTCGACGTCGGCCGGGTCGAACCGCTCGTACGCGTTCTCGGGGTGCCGCTGCAAGGCAAGCTCGGCGGATCGGTGAATCTCAAGATGCCGGACGGGAAGGCGTCGAAGGGCAGCGGGTCGATGTCGCTGGTCATCAACGACGTTGCCGTCGGCGACGGCAAAGCGAAGATCAAGGGCGCCCTCGCGCTGCCCACGATTCACGTCGGGACGATCACCTTCGGCGCAGAGGCCAAGGACGGGATACTCCGGATTACGAAGCTGGTCGCGGGGGGCAAGGACCTCGACTTGCAAGGCGAGGGGCGAATCACGATGCGCGAGCTCGCCATGGAGTCGCTCTGCGACGCGCAGGTGCGCTTCAAGATCAACGACGCGTACCGCGCGCAGAGCGACGTGACCAAAAGCCTGTTCGGCGCTCCGGGCTCGAATGCGCCGGCGCTGTTCGAGCTTGCGGATCCGCGGATCAAGCAATCGAAGCGCGCGGACGGGTTTTACGGGTGGACGATGCGGGGGCCGCTTGGGAAGGTGGACTTTGTGCCGGCGGGGGGTGGGGGAGCTGCTACGTCCGGGGGGCTTTGAGGGGTCTCGGTCGAGAGAGGGTCGAGGGCGGCGGGTCGAGGGTCGCGGGTCGCGGGTCGCGGGTCGCGGGTCGAGGGTCGAGGGTCGAGGGTCGAGGGTCAAGGGTCAAGGGTCAAGGGTCAAGGGTCGCGGTCGAGAGAGAGGTCTCGCTTGGACTCGCGACTTGGACTTTTCTGCAATCTCGTGCCGCCGCTTTGCGGCGTCACTGCGATTGCTATCGTAGTTGGGCGCTCGCCCGATTGGGGCTGGGACGAGGGGACTCATGTTCGGTCGCTCCTTTTCAGCGGGGTGAAAGGAGCGACCGAACATGAGTTACCTACTTCCGCACCACAAATTGGAGGCTTACAGGGTTGCGATTGGACTTCTCGAAGCCGTGCGCAATGCACGGATTCGCGATTGCTACCTCCGCGACCATGCCATGCGGGCTGCGAAGAGTGCCTGCTTGAACGCCGCCGAAGGCGCGGGGAGGGTCACCCGGGCGGACAAGGCTCGATGCTTTGCTATCGCACGAGCGGAAGCGTGCGAGGCTGCGGCGGGCGTCGAGATTGCGGTGGCGGCCGGTGACGCGGATGCCGGCGCTCTCGAAGCGGTGCTGCAGCTGGCCAATCGGTTCGTGGCCATGACGACGGCGCGGATTCGGTAGACGCACCTTGAATCGAGGAGTACGTGCTCGTGTCGACCCGCGAGAAGCGCGTCGAGCACTACCGGCGCCAGGGTAGCGGGCAGGGGCTCCTCACGGTGCACCTCGGAGACCAGGCGCACGGCGCCTTCCCGGCGCTCGGCGGCGAGGTGCCGGTATCGAGCGTGTACGAGAAGGTCGAGTCTCGATGGGGATGCTCGAGCGGGCTTCCTACTGACGCCCGAGCGAAGCTCGCTGGCCTTGACAGTGCACGGGACCTGAGCCTTCCTTGTGCGGATGGTTCGCCCGGATTCACGCGGATTGGCGACGACCGGGCGCGGGCTGTTTCCATGGTGGCTCGCCGGGCTGGCTTGGATCGCCGTCTTGCTTTCGGCCGGGCGGGCCATCGCCTTGGACCCGCCGGACCAGGACGTTCGAAGCGCGGTCTTGCGCGTCGAAGTCTCGCGCGCGGGTCACGACTGGACGGCGCCCTGGAAGCTTCTTCCCCCCGAATCGGCCTCCGGAACCGGATTTTTGATCGACGGGGACCGGTTGCTCACCAACGCCCATGTCGTCCGCGACGCGCAGCAGGTCACCGTCAAGAAGAACGACGGCTCTGCGCCGGCGATTGCCACTGTCGAGGCGGTGGACGACGACTGCGACCTTGCGCTCCTTCGCGTAGCCAACCGATCGTTCTTGCGAGGACTCCGCCCGCTTCGCGTCGGGGACTTGCCGCAGATCGGCTCGAGCGTCGTGACCTACGGCTATCCGCTCGGCGGGCTCGAGCTCTCGACCACCGCGGGAGTGGTCTCGCGGATTGAGCAGCGCGCTTACTTGGAGGGCTTGTCGAAGCATCTGGTCGTCCAGACGGACGCCGCGCTCAACCCCGGCAACAGCGGCGGTCCCGTCGTTCAGCGCGGCCTGGTCGTGGGGGTCGCGTTCCAGGTCATCACCGGCGCACAGAGCATCGGCTTTTTCATTCCTGCGCCCATCGTCCGCCACTTTCTCGACGACTTCACCGACGGCCACTACACCGGCTTTCCCGACCTGCCCGTTCGCGTACTTCCCCTGAGCTCGCCGGCGTATCGCCGAGAGCGCAAGCTGCCCGACGACCGAAGCGGTGTCGTCGTTCAAGAGATCGCCGCGGGGAGCGACCTCGGTGCCGCGATCGAGCCAGGCGACGTGCTCATGGCGGTCGACGGGCAGCGGGTCGCCGACGATGGCACGTGCCAGATCGGCGCAGCGCGCGCGCCCTTCTTCCACCTGGTGGACATGAAGTCGCTCGGACAGCGGGTCCGCTTCGACGTGTGGCGGGCGGGCAGGCCGCTGAACGTGGAGTGGAGAGCCAGCCAGTTTCCCCCGTGGAACCGCCTGCGTCAGTCGCGCTCGAAGCCGAGGTACTTCGTCTACGCAGGCCTGCTGTTCGTACCCGCCACGATCGAGTACTTCAGCGCGATGCATCCGGTCGGAGCGCGGAGAGCCGCCATCCTCCACGATCTCGCATTCCGCTCCTGGGAACCGCCGCCCGCGATCGACCGCGAAGCGGTTTTGCTCGCTCACATCTTCAGCAACCCCGCGAACGCGGGCGTCGATCTCTCGGTCCCCTTCGTGGTCGAGCGCGTGAACGGCCAGCCCGTTCGAAACCTCGCCGACCTCGCGCGGTTGCTCGAAGAGAGCCATCAGAAGCAGGACGTCTTCGAGCTCGGACCGTTCCACCACATCGAGGCCGTCGACCACGAGCAAGCTCTCTCCGCTCGAGCCTCGATCCTTGCGACCTACGGGATCGGCAATGACAAGAGTCTGTAGCGTCTGGGCCGCGTGCATTGCGGTGGCCGCGGCGCAGTCCGCGTGTGTTCGCGCCAAGACGACATCCGCGCCGGCGCCCGCGCCCGCGATCGCGCTGCCCGTCGCCAGCCCAGCGGCACCTCCCGCTCTGGTGGACTCGTCGCGCGCCGTCGTCGTCATCCAAGCCGATGGCGCAGACGTCGACTGGAGCGCGCCTTGGGGCTCGGGTAAGCCGTGGACGCGGACGTTGACCGGCCTCGCGATCGAAGGAAGGCGAATCCTCGTGAGCGGCTGGGGCCTGCGCAACCACCGGCACGTGGAGGTGCAGAAGCCCGGGGCCATCGCGCGGGTACCCGCACGGGTCCTGCTCTTCGACGTGGACGCGGGCCTGGCGATGCTCGTGGTCGACGACCCGGGGTTCTGGGACGGGGTCGAGCTCGCGTCGTTGTCCCCCGCGCTTCCTGCGCCGCGTCCCGTGAAGCTCTGGCATGCGGCGGCCGAGGGGATGCGGTTGGAGTCGTCCGAGGGTGTTGTCTCGCGCTTCGAAGTCAGCGGTCGCTGTGATTTCGTGCATATGAAGATTTCGCAGGTCGACGCCCAACGGGTCGGCGTCTCCGACGTCGTCAGCGTCGATGGCCGGGTCGCGGGCCTCGTCATGA
>Ga0265342_10000273_pt1 | contig 57957 bp, 51 predicted proteins | sample 4CB327metaG_FD_203125 | JGI IMG/M metagenome (GOLD analysis project Ga0265342, IMG submission 203125) | Rhizosphere microbial communities from Carex aquatilis grown in University of Washington, Seatle, WA, United States - 4-CB3-27 metaG | ecosystem: Host-associated > Plants > Roots >...
GGCCTGGACGATCCCATCGCCCTGGAGCCCGTCGACTTCAGGCGCATGGTGAAAGCGATACGAGAAACGGAATCGGCTTCACCCGAAGATGCAAACGCCGCGCTGATAGGCGCCTATGGCGCCGGGCGTGTCGCCACGGTCCGCGGCAGCGGGGTGAAAGAGCTTGCACCGGCCGAGCGCGCCAATTACGGGAAGACAAACCGCTCACTGCACGCATTGCGTGCCCTGCCGGCGGGAACGACCATCGCCGCAGGAGACGTGGGGGTTCTGCGGACGGAGAAAGTTCTGCGCCCGGGCCTCGGCCCGGAGCTTCTGGATCACGTGGTAGGAGCCGTGGCGCGGCGATCCATTCCGGACGGTGAAGGGATCGTGTGGGCGGATTTGCTCTGAGCACGAGACCGAACGCTCCCTGAGAGAGTCATTTTCAAGACGCCCCGGATCTTTGGGTATCCGCCAGGATTTCCGCCACGACCAGCGCGGCGTTCTCCGCGGCCTTTTCGCCGTTTTTTCCGACACGGATGAGTGCCAAAAGTAAAGACGGATGACACAGGCATCTGCCGGCGATATGTCCAATTCGCATCCCGCCGTTTGCGTCAATGAGATCCTCCAAAGTCATGGGAAGGGGTTGGTCGGGCGAGTCGCTGATGGATCGGATGGATACGAGCGGGATCTTGTAAGCAGCGGCCACGCGGGCGATGGCTGCCGTCTCCATGTCGAGAATAGGGTGCATCCAGGATTTAATGAGCGACAGGGGAGGCTGGGGGCCGGCGGTGGTGATTGTCGTGCCGACATACAGCCGGACACCGCGAGCCTCCAGCGCACGTTCCGCCGCTCGATATGCCGTTTGGGAAAGAGCGGCGAGCGGTCGACCGTCGCTCAGCTTCCCGCCCTCGAACGACGTCGCGTGACGCGCGACGATGACGTCTCCAATGCGAATGCCCGTCTCGACGGCACCGGCAATCCCGAATGACACCAGAGAGGACGGGGAAACGTCCTTCAAGAGCGCCTCGGTCGCGGCGGCAGCCTTGTCGGTGCCCATTCCGGATTCAATGAGCACGTAGTCCGCACCGGCAATGGCAAGTCGATACGCCGGCAACCCGTGAACCCTGAAACGTTTCCACGGCGAGAACCTCCGAAGAATGGATCGCGCCTCCATCGCCATTGCCGCGATAAGTCCCATGGTCTCGGCCATCAGGAGATCAAGTATCGCCGTGCCGATTGCCGAGCGTCAAGGACGGTGGGCACGTTCCTTCCGCCCACGCTCCCCGGCCTTGCACCGTTATCCAATATTGGGTAAATTGAGGTAAGCCATGATAAATTTGAAGGACTACATTGCCCGGGAACGGATTGCGTTCCTCGAAGCCCGGGACAAACAAGATGCCTTGGCGAAGCTCATTTCGCTCTCGGACGACCCCCGCCATGTCATCGATTTCGATCAATTCCAAAACGCCGTCCTTGACCGCGAATACATCGTCACGACGGGTATCGGGCAGAACGTCGCCATTCCCCACATCAAAAGCCGCTGGGTAAAGGACTTCTTCATCACGATCGGGGTGTTCCGAGACGGGGTGGAATGGCAGTCATTGGACGAGAAACCGGTTCATCTCGCCTTTCTCATCGCGGGACCCGAGGAACACGAAAACTATCTGCGCATCCTCGCGAAGCTCACCCTCATCATCAGAAACAAGGAAAAGCGCAAGGCAATCATCGGCGCGACGACCGCGGACGAAGTGTTCAAGCTGCTTGAAGATTCCTGAAGCAATTCATCGCATGGTGCGCGGCTGTACGCCGGCGCCCACACAATCGAAAGGGGTAAAAGAGTATGGCAATCAAGGTAGGTATCAACGGGTTCGGGCGCATCGGGCGCCAGGTTTTCCTCGCCATGGTCGACAAGGGCCTTCTGGGCAAGGAGATCGACGTCGTGGCCGTAGTGGACGTGAGCACCGAAGCGAAGTACTTTGCCTATCAGCTGAAGTACGACTCGGTGCACGGAAGGTTCTCCGGTAGCCTCGCCACCGAGAAGTCGGCGGGCGCCGCCGATGACGACATCATTGTCGTGAACGGCTACAAGACCAAGTGCATCATGGCAACCAAGGAGCCTTCGCAGCTGCCCTGGAAGGATCTCGGGGTCGAATACGTCATCGAATCCACCGGTCTTTTCACGGAAGCCGACAAAGCCCAGGGCCACATCACCGCGGGAGCCAAAAAGGTCATCATTTCCGCCCCGGGCAAGGGCGATTTGAAAACGCTGCTCATCGGCGTGAATGACAACGAGTACGATCCGGCGAAGCACAATATCGTCTCCAACGCTTCCTGCACCACAAACTGCCTGGCTCCGCTGGTCCATGTCCTCCTGAAGGAAGGAATCGGAATCGAGACCGGACTCATGACTACCATCCATTCCTACACAGCCACCCAAAAAACGGTAGACGGTCCTTCAAAGAAGGACTGGCGCGGGGGCAGGGCCGCGGCCATTAACATCATCCCGTCCACCACCGGTGCGGCCAAAGCGGTCGGAGAGGTTCTTCCCGCGGTGAAGGGAAAGCTCACGGGAATGTCTTTCCGGGTGCCCACGGCGGATGTTTCGGTGGTCGACCTGACTTTCCGCGCCACGCGCGACACCTCCATCGAAGAAATCGCCGGCCTCATGAAGAAGGCCTCGGAGACCTACCTCAAGGGCATCCTCGGCTATGCGGACGAAGAGGTGGTGTCCACGGATTTCATCCACGACGCGCGCTCGTCCATTTTCGACAGCCTTGCCACCCTGCAGAACAACCTGAAAGGCGAGAAGAGATTCTTCAAGGTCGTCTCCTGGTACGACAATGAGTGGGGCTATTCCAACCGGACCGTGGATCTGCTCATGAAGATGGCAAAGACCAAATAACGGTACTGCGCCGCGGCGCAATCTGAATTCAATGGCCCCCGCGAGCGTGCCGGGGGCTTTTTCATGCCCGCGCCGCGGACGCTCACAATTTGAATCGCTCGACGCCTTCTTTGCATGCCGCGTATGATCGTGTACCATGCTCTCGGCAAAGGGGGGCACGATGCCGGTGATCGCGGTGGTTGGGGCGAACTGGGGCGACGAAGGCAAGGGCAAAATCACCGATTACCTCGCCCGGGAGGCGGACTTTGTCGTTCGCTATCAGGGCGGCAATAATGCCGGTCACACCATCATCAACGATTTCGGCAAGTTCGCTCTGCACCTCCTGCCCTCGGGTGTGTTTTATCAGGGAGTGACGAATATTCTCGGCCCCGGCGTGGCCGTCAATGTCACGGGCTTTCTCTCCGAGATGGACAAGCTGGTGGAGCGGGGTGTGCCGCGGCCCGTAGTAAAGATCTCGGATCGCGCCCAGGTGCTGCTCCCTCATCACATCCTCTTCGATTCCCTGGAAGAAGAGCGATTGGGCAAGGAAAGCTTCGGATCGACAAAATCGGGTATCGCGCCCTTTTATGCGGACAAATACCTTAAAATCGGGCTTCAGCTCAATGAGTTGTACGACGAATCGCTGGTTCGCAATCGTCTCACCAAGGCATTCATCCAGAAGAATGTGGTGCTGGAAAAGCTCTATGGCAAGCCGCCGCTGTCAGTGGATGATGTCATGGCCCAAATCGCCTCGCTCCGCGAGCGTCTTGCGCCCTACCTCGCCGACACGACCAGTCTCCTGATGGACGCGCTGGACGACGGAAAGACGGTTCTTCTCGAAGGTCAGTTGGGCACGTTGCGTGATCCCGACCACGGCATTTACCCATACCCCACCTCCTCCTCGCCGCTTGCCGGTTTCGGTTCCGTGGGCGCGGGGGTTCCACCGTGGGCCATAACGCGTATCGTTACGGTGACAAAGGCCTATTCGAGCTGTGTCGGCGCCGGTCCGTTCGTCACGGAGTTGCACGGCGATGAAGCCGAAGAGTTGCGCAAGCGCGGCGGGGATGCGGGTGAGTATGGCGCAACAACGGGACGGCCGCGCCGCGTAGGATGGTTCGATTGCGTGGCGACGCGATACGGATGTCGCGTCCAGGGAGCCACGGAAGTTGCCATCACGAATCTGGACGTTCTGGGGTATCGCGATTCGATCCCTGTCTGCACGGCTTACACGATCGACGGCGCGCGATCGGAAGCATTCCCCGTGTCGCGACTCCTGGACAAAGCGACCCCTGTTTATGAGGAGCTGGCCGGTTGGAAATCCGACTTGAGCGCTGCGCGAAAATTCGAGGACCTGCCTGCCAAAGCCCGCGAATATGTGCTTTTCATAGAAAAGCGGATAAAGACCCCAATACGCTGGATCTCGGTAGGACCCCGTCGAGAGCAGATCATAAAGCGGTAGCCCCGCTTCTGCTCCATTCCCTTGCCAGCGCCGCGCGGGTTCGCGCCTGGACGCGAAGCGCTCCCCGCGCTTTTTCCCATTGAGCGACGGCGGTCGGGCTCACGCCGAGACGGCGCGCGAATGCCGCGACGGTGAGACCCGAGCGCGTTCTCAGGTGCCGCACCAACTTCGCGGTGATCCGCGCGGGAAAGGGTGACGGAGTCCCGTCGGTGGATTTTGTCGCCGCCCGCCCCGGCTCTGTCCGCTTTTTTCCAGGCTGTGGCGTAACGAGCGTATCCAGCTCGACACCAAATACTTCGGAAAGCTCGGATTCGGCCAGGCGTCGTCGGGTCCCTTTGGCCAGAGCCGATTCCACGGCGACCTCCGCCTTTTCGTCAATCAGCTCCTGGTGGTCTACGCCGCGCAGCAGGAATAGAAGATCCGGTTTCTCGTCCAGGCGCGCGCCAACGCCATACAGGACGGCGGCAACATGCTTGCACATGACCGCCCGATCCGGGCAAGAGCAGCGCATTCTGATCTCCGGCGGCGCGGGAAACATCCCGTGCTCGCGATCCGTCACCACTTCCATAACCCCGTCGGATATCCGCCCCCCCAACAGATCCAAAAGAGATGCGATCCTGCCGACACACTGTTTCTTGATCCGACGCCATGAAGGAAGGGCTAGCGGCGTGATAGTTATCTCCACGTCGTACAATTCAGAGCCGCTGACTTTTGCACGGATTTGTCCGGCATGGATCTCCAAATGGCAGACGGAGCCGTTGCGGACATAGGTGCGCCCGCGTGGAAGGCGGTTCTCGAAGTCGCTGTACCCTTCGAGGTGTTTGCACCATGCCCTGCCCCAGAAGGTAGTTGCGATGGTCGAGCCTTCGATATGCACGGGCCGTACTTCGATGCCCTTCGCACGCATTGTGCCCGTCGCGCGGGCGGCCCGCGCGCGCCTTTCTGCGATGGGAACGTATGACGGCCAGTCCCGAAACGCCATGCCTCCCCTCCTCTCAGGCCTCGGCTCGTGCGCGAGTAATGTCCAGTGCGACGGTGGCCAGGAGTTGCTCGTCACTCATCTCTGTGAGAAGCGCCTCCCCGCCGCCTTCCAATAGATCGCGGGCAATGGAAGTCTTTTCTGCAATGAGGGCGTCGATCTTCTCCTCAACGGTCCCTCGACAAACGAACTTGTGCACGAGGACGTTTTGTCTTTGTCCAATGCGATAGGCGCGATCGGTTGCCTGGTTTTCAACCGCGGGATTCCACCAGCGGTCAAAATGGATCACGTGCCCGGCGGCCGTAAGATTCAACCCTACACCCCCTGCTTTGAGTGAGAGCACGAAAAAGGGCGGTCCGTCTTCGCTCTGAAAATCTTCCACTCGTGCCCGCCGATCCTTCACAGGCGTTCCGCCGTGCAGCACGACGCCGGGCCGCCCGAAGGTTCCCGCCAGGAACGCGGCAAGGGGCTCGGTCATCTCGCGAAACTGCGTGAAGACGAGGAGGCGTCCCTGGCGCGAGGCGATCTCGTCGGACAGCTCTCCCAGCCGCTCGAATTTACCGCTCTCGCGCGGATCCCACGTTCCATCGCCGCGACGCTGCGAGGGGTGATTGCAGATCTGCTTGAGCGCCAAAAGTGTCGACAGGATGATACCACGCCGTCGTATGCCGTCCTCGCCGCGAAGCTGTCCGGCCAATTCGTCTACGGTCTTTTGGTACAAGGCAGCCTGCACGCGTGTAAGGCCGCACCACGCCGTCAATTCGGTCTTGTCGGGTAAGTCGGTGATGACACTGCGATCGGTCTTCAATCTTCTAAGGATATAGGGCGACACGAGCGCGCGGAGGGGCGCAAAGCGCTGTGATTCGCGCCTTTCCAGTTGTGCGCTGAACGCCTTGAACTGCGAAGAAGAGCCGAGAAGACCCGGTGAGAGAAAGTCGAAGAGCGACCAGAGATCCGAGAGCCTGTTTTCTACGGGTGTGCCCGTCAGGGCGATCCGCGCGCGGGCTTTGAGATCTTTGACGGCACGGGTTTGACGCGCCGCCGGATTCTTGATCGCCTGGGCCTCGTCCAGGATCACGAGGTTCCACCGTCTGGCGCTGAGGGCCGGCACGCGCTGCAGCATGCCATAGCTGGTGAGCACCAGATCCACTTTGGAAAGCTCGCCCTCTGACAGACTTTGCGGCAGCACGCCCATGGAAGGGTGGGCATAGAGGGGCTTCAATGTGGGTGCGAATTTTTCTATCTCCGCCTTCCAGTTTGCAAGGAGCGATGCCGGTAACACGAGGAGGGAAGGTTTTGCTGGAGTATCGTGCCTGGTCAAAAGCAGCGCGAGCACCTGGATGGTCTTGCCCAGCCCCATGTCATCGGCAAGACAAGCGCCAAGACCGAGCCGGCTCAAAAGCGAGAGCCAGCGAACGCCGGTCTCCTGGTAGTGACGCAGTTGGGCACGCAAGGCTTTGCCCGGTAGCGCGGCTTGAATGGATTCGGGAGAACGAATCTGGGCGAGAATTCCCTTGAGCCAGGAGCCCGCCTCGACGAAGGACCACGCGGTGAGCTCGGCATCCACGGCGTGCCCGGGCACCGCGTCCGCTCCCGCAAGCAGCCGCATGGCCTCGGGAAATGAGAGACCCGTATCCGCGATGTCGGCCTGGACGCGTTGCCAATGCGCGAGAGCCTCGCTGAGGCGCTGCCGATCTACTTCGACCCACTGCCCCTTGAGAAGGACAAGTCCGTCTTCCCCGCCCTGGAGTTGTTTCCACTCCCGCGCGGTGAGGGTTGCATCCCCGAGGGACAAACCGACCTGGAAGTCCAGAATCGAATCCACGCCCAGGGTATTCCGCGCCTTCGTACCGATGCTCACCGCCACCCGAGGACGGGGCCTCCGCGTCCACCAGTCGGGGACGCGAACGAGAACACCACTTTCTTCGTAGAGAGGGATCTCGCCAAGAAATCGGTACGCTTCCTGGGGCGTCCAGGCGAGGGGATGATAGATGTCGCCGCTGTCCACCAGATCGCGGATGAGCGGGCTGGTCCGCGCCGCGCGTTCCACGGGCGTGAGAAGGTGTACGAGCGCCTTGCGATTTCGCTCGCCGGCAAATTCGCGTAGCGCGTTGCTCAGCGGTTGATAACGCACGTGTGCGGAGGTAGAAAGACGGGGGGCATAGGTTACCAGAAAGGCAAATGGAAGACTAGGATCCTTTTTGTTCTCGGCAAGGTGGAAACAAACGCGACCTACGTGTTGCCAAAGCGGGGCTCGCGCCTTTAGAAAGGCTTCAAGCCCTCCGGCGGCAAGCGCTTCGCCACGCACCCATGCGTCCAGCTCGGCCCACAGACGGTGCAAAACCTCCGCGCTCAGGTACTCGGCGCCCGGCATGGGAGGCGCCTCCAGCAGCAATTGCGCCAATTCCTGCTCCGAAAGCGGCGACAATGGCTCCCCGAATCCCGCCTCCACCGGTGAGTGGCAGCGCGCGGTGAGGGATCGCCCGGCAAAATCGCGCCAGTACGTCAAATGACGGGGAAGGCCTCCGGTGGAAGGGTGCGCTACCAGCTCGAAAAGCCCCGCAGCCTCGTTCTCCGCAAAATCGTCAAGCGCCTTGCGCAACGTCTCCGAGGGGTGGATCGCACTTAGGGGCGAAGCCCTGAGGTGACCGCTCGGCGTCAGGTGGAGAGTGAAGTCTTCACGATGCTGGTCGGTCACGAACGGGAATCATAGCGTTTAAGGGAGAAGCGTGACAACGCTTCAGCGAGATCGAGCAGGGGTTTCCTCTTTGGTCATCGACACGCGGCGCGCGGGATGCGCGAATCGTATGCCCTCCGCGTGAAACCTCATCGCGAGCTCTTTCATGACGGAGTTTTTCAGCTCCACGAAATCGGTCTTCGCGAACCATAGGCCCAGCTGCACCTCGATGCCTGATTCTTTGAACTCGGAGAAAATGATCACCGGCTCCGGCTCGTCCAGGCTCCAAGGGTTCTCCCGCGCGATGGTCAGCAACACATCATGGATGCGATTCATGTCCTGGCCGTAGGAGATCTGGAAGAGAATGTCCATACGCCTGATGGGAAAGCGCGTGATGTTGGTGACTTCGGAGGTAAGTATTTTTTCGTTGGGAATCCGCACGAACAGGTTGTCGAATGTCCGAATCTTGATGGAGAGAAGATCGATGGATTGGATGATGCCCGTGGTCGTCCCGATGCGGATGACGTCCCCGATGGAAAAGGGCTTTTCGGAGATGAGAAAAAGACCGCTGATGATATTCGAAACGCTTGTCTGGGAGGCGAAGCCGATGGCAACAGCGAGGATGCCCGCCGCGCCCAAGAGCGCCGTGAGCTTCACACCCAGCTCGCCCAATACGGCCATGAGCACGATGAAGAAGCCGATGTAACTGATGGCCTTCCTCACGATCATCTGCCGTTGCGGGGTTGACTTCTTCATGACGTAGCGTTGGCTGGCCACGCCCAGCAGACGCACAATGAAGAGGCCGAGCACCACCGTTACAGCGACTCGCACCCCCTTATACAGGACGTCAGGGGAGAGTGAACTTATCCAATGGCCGATCTGATGAAAGAAATACATTCCCATCCTTTCCTTAGAAATCCGTAAAATACTTCAGAATCCCGAATGTCCTACGGATATTCCATCCGGTCGAGGGAAGCCGCGCCTCGGACAGAGGCACGAGGCCGGGCTCGAAATCGGGCGGTTGATGAATAATCTCCATTTGAGTGGCCTGATCGGGGCCCTTGAACACAGCATGGAGGCTGTTGGTCCAAAGAAATCGAACGCCACGGAAGACGCTCAAGTTTTCCACGTGAAGACAGATCTTGGCAAAGTCCAGATCCCCTTCGGAATCGTTTTCGATCATGACGGGGCATACGGCCAGGGAGGCGCTCTCATCCATCGACTCCAAGGAATGATGGAGTCGGGTGGCAAGACCCCAGCACAGCTCCCCGGTGACCGGGTCACCGAACCAGGTTCGTGTCAGAACCGAAAGAGGCTCCTCGAATATGCGGGTGGGGCGGGATCCACCCACGGAAAGGCGAAACCAGACCGGCAGCTCGAGAAAGAACACCGCTGATTGTCCCGGGAGAATAGTGAGGGATCGGTCCGGACGAACGACGAGGGGACGATCGGGAAGCACGGGGGAGGGTTGTACCGGGCCGGTCTCACGGTGAAGATAATGCCGCCATTGCGAGGAGCCGGGCTTTTTCGCCCGAGCCTCGATCCTGAACCGGGCATCGAGTGAGGTTTCGCGCTCGGGAAGGGAGAGAACGTGCCATTCGCTCTCAACACGCTCCACCCAGATGCTGCGGGTGCGAAAACGCCATAAGGCGCATTTCTTTTCGGGAATCTCCGACTGTTCCCAGACCGCGAGCCCGCTCTTGTCCATTACGCCTCTCTTATCTATCTTTTCGGCTCCTTCGCAGCAACACGATACCGATAACGAGCAGAATGAGAGGGACCAACAATGCGCTGAGGGAGAAACTGATTGCGAAGCGCTCCTGCGTCCAGCGGCTGAAGGGCTCCGCGAACAGATGGAAAACTCCGACGATTCCGGCAAAGAGGATGATCCAGCCCAGGGTGAGTCGGTTCAAAAGGACGCGCTCCCATACCGCCTTCATCATGTCGTCGTCCGGGAGGGGCGGAGTCCGACTGCTCCTCTGAGCATCGGCTATGGCCATCGTGTCGAATACCGCGTAGCTGAGGAAGAGCACCGAAAGGGTGGGAACCAGGAACGCAGTCATCCAATACATACCCGTTGCGTCGGAATAAAGAATGATGAGGAAGACGCTGGCAATGAGAAGCCCCATGAGTGTGAAGCCTTTGCCAATGAGCCCCAAAAACATGTGGCCCGCTCCGGGCACAATGCTCAGGAGCGCCGCGGCGAGCTTCCGCCATCCCGGATGCACGCGCGCGCCCTTGCCGGTGCGTGCGACGATTGCCGACAGGCAGTCTCGACACCATGTCCTTTCATCGAGGCTCATCGTGCACGCTGCGCAGAAGTGGCGCCCGCATTCGGCGCATGTGGCGATGGCATCCACCCGTTGATGATTGACGCATTTCATTGTGCACTCCCTCCGTTTCGCTGTTCCATAAGTATTCCCTGGACGACCCCGTCCGCTCCATGCATCGCTTCTCTTACAACCGTTGTTCCGCCTAGGCCGCTTTCACGCGCGGCAAAGAGGCTCGGATATGCAACGCGCGGCACCAGAAGGCTCGCCGCAAGGACTGCTGCGGTCACGAGGAAGCTCAAGCCCATCCGTCGATAGATTCGCGCCGGAGCTCGCCGCCGTTCTGCCGTTCCCTCCGAGGCGCCGGCAACTTGCAGCGAGTCTCCTCGAAGCGCCTGTCGGTAGACGCCGGCCATGACGCGATCCGCAAATCCCTTCGGTGCCCGCAACGGGTTGGGAGCGCTCAGTGCTTTCGAAAGGCGTCGCGCAAGCCAGATCTCCTGTGCGCACATCCGGCAGCCCGCCGTGTGTGCTTCGACCCGTGCCGTTTGCTCTTCACTGAGTGACCCATCGACGAATGCTTCCACAAGGGATCGCACCTCAGCGCATCTCATGACTGCCCTCCCTGCCCGGAAAGCGTTCCCAGGCTCTTACGCAGCAGCTTCCTCGCCCGATACAGGCGGGTCTCCACGGTCTTCACCGGCACTGAAAGAACCTCCGCGATCTGATCGTAGGACATTTTCTGGTAGTAGAGCAGGACCACAACGTCGCGATAGGTTTCATCCAGATCCCCGACGGCCAGCCGCACGAGCTCTTTTTCTTCGGCGGCCAGAAGACCGCGCTCCAGGTCCACCCGGCCGTCGGCGATCTCTCCCGTTGCCTCGAGGCCGACCGTGGCGCGGTGCGGCTTCTTGTGCTTCCGCAGCCAATCGGCGCACAGATTGTACGTGACGCGGAAGAGCCACGTGCTGAACTGGGCTTCGCCCTTGAAGCCCTCGAGTCCCCGGTGGACGTGGAGAAAGACCTCCTGGGCGATATCCTCCGCGTCCGAGGCGCTGCCGACGAACCTGAGGGCCATCGCGAAGACGTCGTCTTGGTAGCGGCGCACGAGGTCGCCGAAAAGGCGCGTTTCGCCTCGGCGCACCCGCCCGATGATCTCGTCATCCGTCATCGTACCGTTCTTCGCAAGAGTCGGCCCCACCTTTTCAGCGTAACGAGGGACAAAGCGCCCTGTCAAATGAATTGGACGTAGATGCGGGCAGAAACCCTTCAAACTGCCGGAAACTTTTCCGGCGGCGAAAACGAAGTGCCGCGCTCGTGCCGTGCGTCGAAAAGGCACAAGGAGCATCGAAGAATGACACACGAATCACCGCGTTGCGCGCTGATCACCGGCGCGAGCCAGGGTCTGGGAAGGGCCTTTGCGGAGGAATGTGCCGGTCGCGGCATGGACCTCGTCATTGTGGCACTTGCGAATACGGGCCTTCCCGAAACCGCGCGCATCCTTCAGCGCGCCCACGGCGTGCGCATCGAAGCGATGGAATTGGATCTGACGGCCCCCGATGCGCCGCGCCGAATCGTGGATCACGCGGAATCACAGGGGTTTGCCATTGATGTGCTCATCAACAATGCTGGTGTCGGCTTTACCAGCCGATTCGAGGATTCAAGCCCATGGCAGAACGAGGCGAGCATTCAGCTCAACGTGGCTGCCATGGTTCGCCTCACCCAGATTTTTTTGCCGCGGCTTCGACAGCGGACCGCCGGGTGGATCCTGAACGTTGCGAGCCTAGGGGCCTTCTATCCGATGCCCTCAATGCCCGTCTATTCTTCCACGAAGAGTTTCGTCCTCCAGTTCAGCATGCTCCTGCGCCAGGAGCTGCGCGGATCTCCTGTCAGCCTCAGTGTGCTCATCCCGAACGGCATACGCACGAATCGTCTTTGCCGTCAGCTGATCGACCGCCAGGGCTGGGCGGGAAAGCTCACCTGCCAGTATCCCGACGAGGTGGCACGGGCAGGTCTCAACGGGCTTTTCAGAAAAAGGTGCATGATCATACCGGGGTCGCTCAATCGGGTGCTTCGCGGCGTGAGCCCGTATGTGCCGCGGGGGCTGTACATGAGCGTGATCGGCCGCCGCTGGGGCACCGAGAAAGCGGAGCGGGAAGCCAGTCCTCGCGGAGCCGAGGCATGAAAGGGATGACCTGTGTCGTAACGGGCGCGACCTCGGGAATCGGGCTTGAAGTGGCGCGGATCCTCGCCGCGCGAGGCGCGAACGTGGTCGGCGTCGGACGTGCTCGGCAGCGGTGCGCCGATGCCGAGCGCATCCTCCGCTCGAGCACCCGTGGTGAGATCGAATTCGAGACCGCCGACCTTGCTTCCCAAGAAGAGATACGGGCACTCGCCGACCGTCTGGCCGCCCGGTTTCGTCATATCGATGTCCTGGTGAACAATGCCGGTACATTCACCTTCGGCCGGCGTGAAAGCCCGGACGGAGTCGAATTGCAGATGGCGGTGAATTGGCTTGCCGGATTCATGCTGACGGGTCTGCTATTTCCGTTGCTCACGGAGGCGCCGGAAGCGCGCGTGATCTCCCTCAGCTCAGGATCGCATTTTTCGGGGAGAATACGCTGGGACGATGTTCAGATTCGTCATGGCTACCATGGCCTCAAGGCCTACGACGCGACGAAACTGGCGACGCTTCTCTTTTCCTACGAGCTGGCGCGCCGTGTCGGCACGACCTCCGGCATCAGCACGTATGCGGTTGACCCGGGGCTCGTGAAGACTGATATCGGTGCAAAGGGAAACGGACGGCTCGTGAGACAAATATGGAAGATTCGGACCCGTGGCGGCATCTCGCCGGAGCAGGCCGCGGCGTCGGTTGTCGTATGCGCCGCGGATCCGCGCGCTCGGGGAAAGACGGGTCTTTACTGGAAGGAGGGGACGCCGTTGGACTCTTCACCGCTTTCCCATAATCGGCAGGACGCCCAAAAACTATGGGTCCTCGGCGAGGAGCTCTGCGGCGTTCGCTATCCCTGATTCTCTCAGTCTACGCCGCAGAAACCCGATCCGCATTTGCCCAGGTCGCATCCGCAGCCCCCTGTGTGGCACTCCGGGGCTGCCCCGCTGGGTCGCGCCACGTGGGCCGCGAAAAGGCTGAGCTTCTTCACGACCCGTTCGCTGTCACATGTTGGGCAGGCGACACGGGTGTCTGAGCGCATCAGAAGATCGAATGAACCGTGGCATTCCTTGCATTCATATTCGAAAATGGGCATGGCAAGCTCCCTCTACTCTTTGTCGCGGTCGGGCCGCCAAATCACGCGAATGCGCTTGTACAACCCGTCACCTTCGCTGATGGTCTCGATGTCGCCGTAGCGGGCGAGGGAGGTATGGATGAGCCTTCGTTCGAAAGGATTCAAAGGCTCCAGCAGCTGCGATTCCCGACTGTGGCGCACCTGCTCGGCCACCTGATTGGCCATGCGTATGAGGGCGCGTTCGCGGCGGCTGCGATAGTCCTGGGTGTCCAGAATGATGCGCGTCGTGTCGTTGCCCTTGCGCCCCGCGGCCAGGTTGACGATGAATTGAAGCGCCTCCAGGGTTTTGCCCTGCTTGCCGATGAGAATGCCCGATCCATCGCTCTCGATGTCCAGACCCAGTCGCCCTTCCTCACGGAAGTTCACGCGCACCTCGGCGGGAAAGCCCATCCGACGGAGAAGCTCCTTGGTAAAATCGATCATCATGAGCTCGAACTCGCCGTCGGCCTCAACGGGCGCGCGTCGGCGCGTTTCGGCCGGTTGAGCCGGCCCGTTGCCGTTCTCGTCCGGCTCATCGTACTCGTCCCCTTCGTCGGTCTCTTCCGAAAGATGGACGCGGATCTTCACTTTGCCGCCGCGGAAGAGAATTCCGGGGCGTTTCGACTCCACGATTTCGAAATCGATGTCGTTACGGTCGAGCCCCAGCTCCTCGATGGCCCTGTCGATGGCCTCCTTTTCGTTTCGCCCTTCGAATTCTTTGACTATCATATGAGTCTCCTTGGACTTGGAATGCTCATTTGCCCAGTCGCCGCGTCGGGGCTCCCGACTGCTTGCCGTAGCGCTGGGGCGCTGCCGGCGGTTGGGCCTGTGCCGCCTTCTTTTTATTCAACGAGTTGATGTACACCTGCTGAATCGTCGAGAAGATGTTCTGCGCGGTCCAGTACAGAACGAGACCAGACGGCATATCGTACAGGATGAAGAAAAATACGATCGGCATGGCGTACATGAGGAGCTTGGCCTGCGCTCCGCCCTGCTGCGGCGCGCTTGACGGCTGAGTGAACTTGCCGGAGAGCAGCTGGCTGGCCAGCATGATGATGGGCAGCAGACGCAGCGCGGTCCAACCGAGGAGCGGAACGGAGAACGCGAAGTTCAGGATGGACTCAGGTGCGGAAAGGTCCGGGATCCAGCCGGGAATGAACAGCGCCCCGCGAAGCTCGAAATGGCTGTTGAGCAGATTGTACAGCGCGAAGAAGACAGGAATTTGGAGCAGCATCGGCAGACAGCCCGATAAAGGATTGACCTTTTCCTTCTGATAGAGCTGCGCTATTTCCTGGTTCATCTTGTCCGGTTTGTCTTTCAACCGTTCGCGGATCTCGGCCATTTTCGGGTTCAACGCGGCCATTTTGGCCATGGATTCCGAGCTCTTGAATGTGAGCGGAAGGAAAACGACCTTCGTGAGAAGGGTGAGCAAAATGATCGCGATGCCGTAGTTGGGGATGAGGAAATAGAAGAAGTCCAAAGCATATTTAAAAATGACCGCCAGCCATCCAATGAGGATGGACGAGGTGATGACCTTGTCGGCGTTCAGACCCGAAATTCCCAGCTTGTTGTTGGCTGCATCGTTATAGCGGGCAAGAATCTCCGACTTCAGCGGCCCCATGTAAAAGCGGAATACATCGGTGCTTTTGGCCGTTTTCAATGTCGGCCGTTCGAACGCGATTGTCGAGCGGTCAAAGCCGTCGACGAGCTTCCGCGAGTCGTACACGGTGTGGTACTCCGTGGCGTCGGGAATGGCAATCGCGGTGAAGTATTTGCCCACGATGCCGGTCCAGGTCATGCGCTTGTCAGACTCTTTCAGCTGTCCCATGCCGACGTTCGGATTCTGCCGCTTGCCGTTCTCGTAGAAGGCGAACTGACGTAGGTCATTGCGGCCGTCGAGCTTCGTATAATGTGGCCCGATTTGGGGCCCCAGCGTGAGTGTGTAGGCATGCCCGCCGAAATCAAGACTCGGAAAATCGTTGACCGAGTTTTCGATGGTGATATGCAAATCGAAAATGTATTCCCCGTTCACGAAGACGTAGGTCTTGTGCAGAATGAAGGGAATCCCCGTGGGGGAGAGAAAGGTCCGGGTGAAATCGAAGGTGGACGTGGTGCCGTCAACCGTCTCGTGGAGCACAAAAGGCACCGTCACCTCTGCGGTCTTGTAGTCCCCGAAGGAAATGGCAAATGGCATCTCATTGGCCGACGGTGTCTTTGGCAGCATCACCATGTCCACCGGTGTGCCGTCCACGTTCTTGAACTTCTTGAGCTCTACCGAGGAAAGGGTCGCGCCATTGCTTGCGAAGATGAGCTTGAAGAGATCCGTCTCGCGCATGATCGTATCGCCTTGCGAGGCGGGCGGCGCCGATTCGGGTGTCGCAACCACGGTCCCCGGTACCGCGACCGCCGCCGTGGTGGTCGCGGGGGCAGTCTGCGACTGACCGCTCTGGGTCTGTTGGGCTGCCGGAGTCGTCCCATTGGCGGGAGTACCGGCCTGTGCGGCGGTTGTCTGCGTCGGTGCCGCTGGCTTCGGCGGGAACAGCACCGCCTGGAGAGCCATTCCCCCAACGATGATGACAACGGAGAGCACGACCGCTATGAGTGTTTTCCTATCCATAGTTCCTTCTTCTCAGGGAACAGGGTCGAACCCGCCGGCATGAAATGGATGACAACGGAGCAATCTCCGTGCGGCGAGGTAGGATCCCTTGAAAAAACCGTGTTTCAGCAAGGCTTCTTTTGCATACTGGGAGCAGGTGGGATAATAACGACAGGAAGGGGGGAACGCGGGGGAAATGGTCTTCTGGTAGAGAGTGATAAGAAATACCGCGATGAACCTCACTGCCGTCTCAATCCGCTTGGAGGCGGAGCCCCGCGCGGCCGAGCGCTTGCGTCAGCGCTGCGCGCCGCTCCGCATAGCGTGCGCCGAAGCGGACGACAAGAATCACGAGATCCATGCCGGGATTGACCGATTCCTTGACGGAACGGTAGGCCTCACGCGTGATCCTTTTCTCCCGATTTCTTCGAACCGCACCACCGCACCCGCGGGCGACAACGACCGCCATGCGCGTGGTCCTGCTCCCATTGTTCTGAAAGAGGAGCTTCACACCCCGAGCCTCCACGCGGCGCCCGGTCGCGAAAAGCCCACGAATGTCCTTGCTCCTGCGGAGTCGTTCCTGTCTAGTAAGGCTTTTTCTCATCAGAGGCCGTGAGCTTGATCCGTCCTTTGGCGCGTCTGCGCTTCAGAACGAGCCGCCCACCCTTGGTTGCCATGCGCGCGCGAAAGCCGAACTTTCTCGTCCTTTTGGTCTTGCTGGGCTGATACGTCCGTTTCATGGAAAAATGCTCCTTGCTAATCCTGACGAGCAGGTCTTTTTGTCACGGGTTTGTCTCCATGAATATAGAGGGGATGCCCGTCCATGTCAACGGTCAGGGGTTTTTCCCGTGCTCTTCCGCGGCCGAAGCTCCGCCGACGCGCACCTTCAGCCCCTCTACGACTGCCAGCGGGGCGATGGTGCGTGCGGCGGCGATCAGCGCAACGCTCTTCATCTGCACCATCTGCAGCCATCCGGGATGATCCACTTCCACCAGCAGGATGCCGTTGTGAACGTCGACAAGCCGGGCATGACTGGCGATACCCTCACCGGCGATTTTTCGCCATTCCTTGAAGAGCGGCTCATAGGGGTTGCCCTCCAACCAGCCCCGCTCGCGCATATATTGTTTGAGAATGTCGCCAATGCTTCTCACGACGAGAACTCCCCGGCAGTAACGTTCAAAACCCTGGTCTCGGGGGTGAGATGGCTCTGCCATGTCTCGTCGGGAAGAAAAGTGAAGATGGCCTGTTCGCACGCCGGGAGGCGTGAAAGAAAGGCGCGTTTGCGGTTCGGATCGAGCTCCAGGAGAACGTCATCGAGCAGGAGTATCGGTTTTCGACGTGTTACTTCTGCGAGAAAGCGAACCTGCGCGACACGGAGGGCGAGCGCGCAGAGTCGAAGCTGTCCCGTGGACGCGAAGTGCCCGTATTCTTTGCCGTCCATGACATACGTGCACGCATCGCGATGCGGTCCCGAAGTGGTTGTTGAAAGCAGTTTGTCCCGGGTACGACACGCTCCCAGATGCGCCATGACTTCATCGGTGGAGGAAAGCCCTTCCCACGAGGGGCGATAGCGAATCTGGACCGGCAGCTCGCTGCCGGTGATATCGCGAAAGAGAGGGTCGAAGGCGGCATCGAATCGCCGCACCAGGTCCTCACGCCGTTTCTGGACGGCGAGCCCCGTTGCCGCAAGCTGCACGTCATAGACGTCGAGCAGATCGTCCCGACGGTCTTTGAGGGAAAGGTTGCGCGATCGCAGGATTTGTCGATACGCGTGGAGCGAATCGATGAAGGAGTGGTCGGAAAGAACGAGGGTCTGGTCGAAGAAACGCCGCCTGTCCTCCGGTGTGCCCACGACAAAATCCATATCCTGTTGAACGAAAGCGATACACAGCACTTCGGAAAGCAGCGACCGCCTCTCGGTCACCAGCTTCTCGTTCAGCCGTATTTCCTTTCGCCGCCCCGGTGTGAGTTGGAGACTCAGCGTGCTGTTTCCCGCTTCCTCGCTTTCCAGCACGGCCTGGAGGGCGAGCGGGGTCTCCGCGTCGCGAACGAAAGAGCTTTCGCGCTTTTCTCGAAAAGATGAGCCGAGGCAGAGAAGGTGCAGAGCCTCCAGGAGATTGGTCTTCCCCTGGCCGTTTTCACCGACCAGAAAAATTCGGGGCGAACCGAGCGATAGCTCGCGATCCTTCAGGTTTCGAAAATTGAAGAATCGTACCCGCTCAAATCGCATCAATCCAACTGCATAGGCATTATGATGTTCACGTACCCTTCGTCGGGCAGCGGCTTCAGGGTGATTGCCTTGTTCACGTCACTGAACTCGAGGGTCACCTTTTCGCTGCCGATTTCGCGAAGCGGCTCGCTCATGTACAGGCAGTTCACGGCAAAGGACGACTCCGGCCCTTCGTACTCGCACGGCACTTCTTCCGTTGCGATTCCGAGCTCGCTTTCCTTGGACATGATGGTGAGTGTGCCGTCGGACAAAGTAAAAACCACCTTGCGCGACTTCTGCTCGACGAGCAGAGACACGCGTTTCAATGCTTCTTCCAAAGCCTTCTTCTCAACTGTCGCACGGTACTTCTGGTTGTCGGGAATGACACGGCGGTAGTCGGGAAATTGGCCTTCGATCAAGTTGGAGGAAAGATGCGTTGCCCCCATGTTGATGAACACGTTTTTGTCGGTGAGGGCGAGTGAAAGGGTTCCTTCCCCCGAAGAGAGCTTGGAAACGATATTGAGAATTTTCGGGGGAAGAATGACCCCCTTCATGTTTTCCATGCGCACCGGAATTTTCCGCGAAATGAATGAGAGGCGTCGGCCGTCAGTTGCGACCATGACGAGGTTGTCGTCCTTCTTCTCGAGAAAGATGCCGTTCATGAAATAGCGGGTCTCGTCGTCAGAAACGGCGAATACCGTCCTCTTTACCATTTCGATGAAGTCCTTCTGCGGAAAATCGAAATACATGTTGTCCGCGGCTTGAGCGAGCTCGGGATACTTGTCCGAGGGGATACAGCGCAACTGAAAATCGACCTTCTTCGAAAGGGGCCGGATACGAAGCATTGTCGGATCCGCTTGCTCCAACTCCACTTCGCCTTCAGGCAGAGAACGAAGAATGTTCAACAGCTTGTCACAGAACGCCGTGGTGGTACCTTCCTGTGTGATTTCAACAGGAATGCTCGTCTCGAATCCGACTTTGAGATCGGTCGCTTGAAGCTTCAGCTCACCTTTGCTGACGGTGAGAAGGACATTCGAAAGAACGGAGAGTGAGTTCTTCGAAGATATGACCTCTTGTGCAATGGAGATCTCTCTCTGGATGTCATCGCGCGAGCACGTGAATTTCATCTTCGTCTCCTTCTTATCCTAGTGTTTCAAGAATAATACAGTACTAGTAGTACCGGTGGGCACAGTGCATTTGTGGACAAGCCTTGCAAGTCTTTGCTGCTGAACGGATTGCTGAGAAGGATAACTCATCCTATCTATCCCCCGGATCCTCACATGCGCCTCGTTTGAGAGAACCACATGCCGATTTCGCACATTGAGCCCCCTCCTGTCAACAGAGTAACCCACATGCCCCATGGTTCTCCGAGGGGACTTATGCACCGCCTGTCCCCCGATCCTATACATTGTTCTCTTTGATCCTTTTCACGAGAGTCTGAAGGGTGGGCTCGAGGTTCGGATCCAACTTCATCCGATCCTCGATCTTCTGGCACGCGTGCATGACTGTAGTATGGTCTCTACCGCCGAACTCTGCTCCGACCTCGGTCGTGGAGTACTCGGTAAGATCGCGGGAAAGATACATGGCGACCTGGCGCGGAAACGCAACAGCTTTTGTCCGCCTTTTGCCGCGCAGATCCTTGTACGACAACCCAAAGTAATCCGAAACGATTTTTTGAATCTGCTCGATCGTGATGTTCTTCTGATTCGGCTGTGCGAAAAAATCCTTCAGCTGCTGGCGCGCAATGTCCAACGTGATGTGCTTGTTCACCAACTCAGCGTATGCGATGAGCTTTGTCAGGGCCTTCTCGAGGTCCCGGACATTCGTGTTTATGTTGCGGCAGATCAGCTCGACAACCTCGTCAGGGATTGCCACCTTTTTCTCTTCGACTTTGCGGCCAAGGATGGCTATGCGCGTCTCGTAATTCGGGGGCTGGAGATCTACGTTCAACCCTCTCTCGAATCTGCTGCGAAGCCTATCTGAAAGGTTTCTGATCTCCGAAACGGGTCGGTCCGAAGTGAAGACCATCTGTTTGTTGGCATCGTAGAGGGCGTTGAAGGTATGAAAGAGCTCCTCCTGAGTTCCTTCCTTGTTTTCCAGAAAATGAATGTCATCTATCAAAAGCACATCGACGGAGCGATACTTGTTTTTGAACTGATGACCCGTCTTTTTCTGGATTGAAAGAATGAACTCATTGGCAAAGGTCTCGACAGTGACGTAGGCGACTTTCAGATCGGGGAACTCACGATAGACCGAGTTCCCGATGGCCTGGACCAAGTGTGTCTTTCCCAGCCCGACGCCGCCGTAGATCAGACAGGGGTTGTAGCCAGTACCGGGGTTCTTCGATATGGCCAGAGCGGCATTTGCCGCAAAAGAATTTGATTCCCCGATAATGAAACGCTCGAATGTATATTCCTTATTGAGCTGCGGATGTTGCCGTTTGCGAACTGTTGCTTCTTCGGGCTTTGACGGCCGTGTCGATTCATCGTGCGAGGCTTTCGTCGAGCCCCTTTTTTGTATGGAAAATTTTACCGCGAGCTCCTGTCCAGCCAACTCCGCTAATTTTTCTTCTATCTTTGGGAGATATCTCTGAGATATTTGGTCCTTCACAAAGGAAGATGGCACGGAAAGTGTAATCTGCGCATCGCCGCTGCCCGCATATTCTATGCCCCGAAACCAGGTGGAGAACTCCTGCTCAGAGATGTCCCCTTCAAGGTCCTTCATTGCCTGTTTCCAGAAGGGCTCGTAGTTCTTTTTGCCCGACTCCATGAGATTTTCCCCTTCTTATCGCCAGTTTATCCACAGGTTGTCAACATTCCTGACCGCCACCCGGGAAGTCGTCACGACAGGAATTTTTGAGAGAAAGCCCCAAAGAGCAACGTGCTGGAAAAGGTGCATTGTATAAATTGTTATTCCGTAATAAGTTAAAGTCATCACTTTGAAAACCATATAACATTTTGTATCACAGCGAGCGTTATATGACCCTCGCGCGAGCGGTTCGGAAAACCACTAGGTCTATCCACAGCTTATTCACACGACCTTTCTGGCGGGGAGTGTAGCCGATCGATACCGATCCGGCAAGTGTTTCCGCAATGGTACACAACGACACAGCGGTGTGTCTGGATTGATTTTTTCCTGGATTCTTCGTATGGTGACAGTGAGCCACACAACCATCCCCAATGCAAGAAAGCTATAGCGCACATAATATACAGGTTCTCAAAGGTCTGGAGCATGTCCGCAAAAGACCAAGCATGTACATCGGCTCTACGAGCCTCGACGGATTGCACCAGCTGGTCTTCGAGATTGTCGACAATTCCATCGACGAAGCGCTCGTTGGAGCCTGTTCCTCCATCTCTGTTGCCCTGACCAAGGGAAACGTCGTCATTGTTGAAGATGACGGGCGCGGAATCCCCGTCGATATCCATCCCACGGAGAAAGTCAGCGCACTTGAAGTTGTCATGACGAAGCTGAACGCCGGGGGCAAATTCGACAAGAACACATACAAGGTTTCCGGTGGCTTGCACGGCGTCGGGGCATCGGTGGTGAACGCGCTTTCCGAGTGGTGCGAGGTGGAAGTTCACAAAGAAGGTAAGGTGTACTTCCAGCGGTACGTACGCGGTGTGCCTGACAAACCCGTGAGCGTCATAGGCGACACCGAGAAGCACGGCACGGTGACTCGTTTCAAACCCGACAAGCAGATCTTCGAGGACATCGAGTTCAGCTTCGATGTGCTGTCCAATCGCCTTCGTGAGCTTGCCTTCCTGACCAAGGGCATTCGCATTGCGATTTCCGACGAACGCGCGGTGCCCAAGAAGAGCCATATCTTTCACTTCGACGGCGGGGTGAAGTCGTTCATAGAATACCTCAACAAGAACAAGGAGTTGGTCCATCAGGAACCTGTCTACTTCGACAGCGAACGGGACTTCACGCGCGTCGAGGTGGGCCTCCAGTACAACGACGGGTTTGCGGAGACCATCTTCACCTTCGCCAACAATATAAACACGCGCGAAGGCGGCACGCACCTCATAGGTTTCAAGAGCGCCCTTACGCGGTGTCTCAACGATTATTTGAAAAAACTGAATCTGTCGAAAAAGCTGGAGGAGAATCTCAGCGGCGAAGATGTCCGCGAAGGGCTCACCGCCGTGATCTCCGTGAAGGTCCCTGAGCCCCAGTTCGAAGGGCAGACAAAGGCTCGTTTGGGTAACTCGGAAGTGAAGGGTATCGTCGAGAGCCTTACCTACGACCGGCTTGCCATGTTTTTTGACGAGAACCCCGACGTCGTCAAACGGATCCTCGACAAGTCGATCATGGCGGCAAAAGCCCGCGAGGCCGCCCGCAAGGCGCGCGAGCTCACCCGCAAGAAGGGCCTTCTGGAGAACTCTGGACTTCCCGGTAAGCTTGCTGACTGCTCGGAAGACGACCCGGCCAAGTGCGAGCTGTACATCGTAGAGGGAGATTCGGCTGGCGGCAGCGCCAAGCAAGGGCGCGACCGGGTCTTCCAGGCCATCCTGTCCCTGTGGGGCAAGATGTTGAACGTGGAAAAGACGCGTATCGACAAGGTGCTTACCAACGACAAACTGTTTCCTATCATCTCCTCACTCGGGACGGGCGTCGGGGATCAATTCGACATTTCCAAGCTCCGCTACGGCAAGGTCATCATCATGGCCGATGCCGACGTTGATGGTTCGCACATCCGCACGCTTCTGCTCACCTTCTTTTTCCGCTACATGCGGGAGCTTCTGGAGCGCGGGCACGTCTATATCGCAATGCCGCCCCTGTACAAGATCGAGATCAACAAACAGATCCAGTACGCGTACGACGACGCGGAAAAGGACTCGATACTCAAGAAGCTGGGAAAGACGGAAGACGAGGTGGGGATCCAGCGCTACAAGGGCTTGGGCGAGATGAATCCCGAACAACTGTGGGAAACCACCATGAACCCCGAGAAGCGCACCATCATGGCCGTGAAGCTGGAGGACGGAATCGAGGCCGAGCAGATTTTCACGACGCTCATGGGTGAAAATGTCGAACCCCGGAAAAAATTCATCGAGGACAATGCCCTCTTGGTGACGAACCTCGACGTGTAATCCCGTGACAAGGGAGACAATACCGTGTCTGACGTGAAATCCCGCATCATCTCCATCGCCATCGAAGATGAGATCAAGACGTCGTACCTCAACTACGCGATGTCGGTCATCGTCTCGCGCGCTCTTCCCGATGTTCGCGACGGTTTGAAGCCCGTTCATCGGCGCATCCTCTTCGGCATGAACGAGATGGGGCTCCACGCGGACAAACCCTATAAGAAGTGCGCCCGCATTACCGGCGATGTCCTGGGAAAGTATCACCCGCACGGTGACATGGCCATCTACGACTCACTGGTTAGGTTGGCGCAGGACTTCAGCATGCGCTACCCGGTCGTTGACGGGCAGGGCAACTTCGGCTCCATAGACGGGGATCCACCCGCGGCTGTCAGGTATACCGAGGCGCGCATGAACTGGATCGCGGAGGCAATGCTCCGCGACATCAACAAGAACACGGTTGACTTCGGGCCCAACTATGACGGCTCGCAGGAAGAGCCGCTTGTGCTGCCTGCCGCGTTTCCCATGTTGCTTGCAAACGGATCCAGCGGGATCGCGGTCGGCATGGCCACGAACATTCCCCCGCAAAACCTTCGAGAGATCTGCGCGGCGGTCGTGCTGTTGATCGACACACCGGAGGCCACTGCCGAGCAGATCATGAAAATTATCCGCGGTCCTGACTTCCCCACCGGCGGTCTCATCCTGGGACGGAAGGGGATCCGCGACGCTTACCTGACAGGCAGGGGCAAGGTGATCGTACGTGCAAAGGTGACGGTCGAAAGCTCGAGCACCGGCAAGGATTCCATCATCGTCACCGAGATTCCCTATCAGGTGAACAAGTCGGCCCTGATCATCCGGATCGCCGACCTCGTGAAAGAGAAGAAGATAGACGGCATCGTGGACCTGAACGACGAGTCGGACAGGCACGGAATGCGGATCGTCATAGATCTGCGCCGCGGCATTTCTCCCAAGGTCATCCTCAACCAGCTCTTCGCTCATACACAGCTGCAGACGGCCTTCGGCGTGAACAATCTCGCGTTGGTGAAAGGTCTTCCCAAGACACTCTCCTTGAAGGAAATGCTCGAGTACTTCATTGCGCACCGCAAAGAAGTAGTGACACGCCGAACCAAGTTCGAGCTTGCAAAGGCCGAGGAGAGAGCTCACATCCTCGAAGGCTTGAAGATCGCGCTGGACAACATTGACGAAGTCATCGCGATCATCAAGCAGTCGGCAAACACGGACGCAGCGCGTCTGAACCTCATGGAGCGATTCAAGTTCTCAGAGAAGCAGGCGCAGGCGATTCTGGATATGAGGCTCCAGCGACTCACAAGCTTGGAAGTCCAGAAGATCGTCGATGAGTTGAACGAGGTTCGCGCCCTGATCGAGCACTTGAAGGATCTCCTCTCAAGCGAGCAGAAGATTCTGGGCGTAGTGAAGGAAGAGACGGAGGAGATCTCCAAGAAGTTCGGGGATGATCGACGCACTGAGATCATCGAGGAAGAGGCCGAGGAGATAAATGTCGAGGACCTCATCGCGGAAGAGGACATGGCCATTCTCATCTCCAATCGCGGCTACATCAAACGGATTCCGGTGAGCGCATATCGCAGGCAGGGCAGGGGTGGCAAAGGCTCTTCCTCCGCGCTCCTCAAAGAGGACGACTTCATCCTCCAGTTCTTCGTTGCCTCCACCCATGATTATGTTCTTTTCATCACCAACCAGGGCAAGTCCTACTGGGTGAAGGTCCACGAGATCCCCGAAAGCAGCCGCCAAGCCAAAGGGCAGAGCATCAAAGTGCTCCTCTCACTGGGTTCGGAAGAAGAGATTACGGCGATCGTGAACCTTCGAAACTTCACCGACGAGCGCTTCGTGCTCATGGCTACGCGCCAGGGTGTCGTAAAGAAGGTGGCCATCTCCGAGTTCGTGAACGCCAAAACGCGAGGCATCGTGGCCATAAAGCTCGATCAGGGGGACAGCCTCGTGACCGCGCAGCTGACCTCGGGCAAGGACGAGGTGGTGCTGGTAACGCGCCAGGGCAACGCTCTTCGCTGCCATGAGGATTCGGTCCGTGCCATGGGCCGCGCTTCACACGGAGTCCAGGGCATCAGGCTCTCCGAGAATGACGAGCTGGCTGGGGTGGCAATGGTGCGCGAAGGCGAGCAGATGCTTCTTGTCAGTCAGTTCGGATTCGGAAAGCGGACCGAGTATGACAACTTCTCACCCCATGGAAGGGGCACGCGGGGTCAAATCTGCTACAAGGCGACGGAAAAGACAGGAGAGCTTGTCGGGGTGCTATCCGTGAGCGACAAGGATGATCTCGTGTGTATCACCTCCCAAGGAAACGCTTTGAAGCTAAGGCTGTCTGAGATCGCCATGCTTGGAAAGACCGCTATGGGCGTCCGGATCGTGAATATCACCAAACCTGATGTTGTTGTCGGGATAGCCCGCGTCGTAAAGGAAGAGCAGCCGCCCGAGAGCGCCCCGGAAGGCACCCCGGAGATCCTGCGTGCAAGTGTTCCAGAATTGTCGGAGGACAGCGTCACCGAAGATCCACCGGATGATGGAGCTGAAGAGTAGGAAGATCAGACCCGAGGCGCGGTGTCTCGGGTTTTCTTGTCCTGATTTTGTTTCACGTGAAACACTTTCGTCTCCACGTTTCTAAGCCGCCGCGCCTCCATTCTGCAGCGAGGAACGTTGCTCGAACCGCTCTGGCGCATTTCGAGGCAGAGATTGCCGCCCCGCTTGGGCCGCTTCAAGGCATTTACCTCCCTGTCGACTATGTTGGCTTGGCTGCTTTCTGAATGCAATTGGACACCATCGGAAGAGCTCTCCACGAGAAATCGACTGCATGGTCGGGGGCATTATTCATCCCTTTCCCACGAGCCCACCGAAGAATCCATTCCGCCGATGGCGGTAAGATGGAGCGTGCCGCATCTCTGCAAAGACCGACGCCGAGAATGGAGGGCGTCCGATTTGGCGAAGCGCTTGGTCGATCTCTGTTTCGGAAGCGCAACTCACAAGGATTCCGTGACCTCCAATTCCTGGCTTATGACTGCCTTGTCCAACCAGTTGCTTTGTCGGTAGCTGCTTCAATGGCGCCGGACGTGCCCCGTACCGGAAGCGTCTTGGACCGGTGGATAAAGCAACGCAATTCCCAGCTGTAGGCCTTCTGGATTTTGGTGACCCACGGGTTGGTCGATCCATCAGACAATCTCCTACGAGCAGCACATGAGGTCGCGGCCGCCGCATTCTGACATCGGACCGGCCCGGAAGTGTACTATCGAGATCGCCAGAATCGGCTTTTCATTCAGAGGGAGGGGGTCGCGAAGCCTCCTGCTTTTTTTCACGGCCGCTCCAATGTTTCACGTGAAACATTGGCCAAAGGGGACTTCACTATCGTCCGGGATGCGGGCATGATCCTGTCAATGGTGGTTGCCCTCTATCTCCTCGTCGCAATCCTTCTCATCTTCATGAACGCTTTTTTCGTCCTCGCCGAGTTCGCCGCTGTGAAGCTACGCCCGACCCAGGTGGAAGCAATGGCGGATCGGGGAGACCGACGCGTCAAATCCATGGAAAGGATCCAGGCGCACCTGGACGAGTACCTTTCCGTATGCCAGGTAGGCATCACCTTGGCCAGCATCGGATTGGGATTTGTGGGTGAGCCCGCCTTTGCGGCGTTGCTACTGCCCTTGGTGGAATGGATTGGATTGCCCTCGAGCGCGGTGAGCTTCACATCGCATGGCATTGCCATTGCGATTTCTTACTTGGTGGTTTCCTACCTGCACATAGTTCTGGGCGAGCTGGTTCCGAAGTCTCTTGCTATCCGTGGCACCGAGAATGCCGCTTTGTTTACGGCGCGGCCAATGGTGATCTTTCGCTCCATATTCATCGCCCCCATCTGGCTTCTCAATGGAAGCGTGAATGTGATCCTTCGCCTCTTCCATATGCCGCCGGTGACCAAGGACAGCGCACACTCGGAGGAAGAAATTCGCATCATTCTGGACCAATCCCAGACCAGCGGGATGCTTTCGTTTCGTCGGCTGCTGCACATGGAAAACGTCCTGGATATGGGCTCGCTTACCGTGCGCAATGCGATGCGCGCCCGGCGACTTGTACGCTGCCTGACCATCGGCGCCGGCCGAGAAGAAAATGATCGGATCATCGCCGAGAACCGCTATTCCCGCTACCCGCTCCTTGGTGCCGATCCCGAGCGACCGCTGGGATATGTGCACATCAAGGATCTCTTTCTGGCTGACAGGGCTTCCGGCAAGCTCTCCGAAGATCTTCAGCCTTTTCTCAAGCAGTGCCTCGTTTTCAAGGAGCAAGATCCCCTGGAGCAGCGACTTTCAGAAATGCAACGAAAGGCCGCCCACCTGGCGCTGGTGTATTCCGAAGATGACCGATGGACCGGCATCATCACCCTGGAAGACGCGATCGAAGAAGTGATCGGAACCATCGAGGAGGAATACCCCACGGAGCCGACCGTCCGCCTGTCCGACCTCCTCACAGTGGAGCATACATTACTGGATGTGGAAGGGGCGACGATCCTCTCGGCCACGCGCTCGGCGCTTCAGCGCGTCAAGGTAGGCGACCTGCCGGTCTCCATGGATGCGATCATGCTTTCAGTTGCCGAGCGTGAAAGACTGGGAAGCAGTTATGTAGGTCGAAGGCTCGCCATACCGCATGCCCGACTTTCTCGATTGCAGAATCCAATGGTCATCGTGGCTCGTCTGAAGAACCCTATCCCGGCGCCCGTGTCGGGAGAGGATATCAATCTGTTGTTCATACTTCTCACTCCCTCTGACACGCCGCGCATCCACCAGATGCTGCTTTCCCATATTGCGGGGATCTTTGAAAGCGATTTTCTGGAAGGCCGATTGGAAGATGCCACCACGGCCGCCGAGCTTCACAACGTCATCATTACCGCCGAGCAAGTTGTGTTGGGCTAGAATCGGGCAGGTCTACCGAACCTGGACCGGGGCGCCCGACGATTCTAGAAGCTCTTTGAGCCGGCCGATTCGCTGGTCGGAGGGATGGGGTGTCGCGAGGAGAGTTGGGTCGAGCGACTTTGTGCCACGGTAGAGCTGGAGAAAAAGTCGGTTGCATCCATGGACAAGCTCGCCGATTTCCTTGAGCTCTTCATCCGAAAGCAGGGACTCCACATAAGTGGTTCGAATCTCGTGCGGGATGCCGGACCCTATGACCAGATCGAGACTGCTGTGGATCGTCGCAGGATTGACGGGGGCGCAAACGAGCCTGCGATAAGACGCAAGGGGAGCCTTGATATCGAGGGCAATGTAGTCACAGAGCTTTTGGACTATCAGGCGCTCCAAAAGGGCAGGGTTGCAGCCGTTGGTATCAAGCTTCACGGAAAAGCCCATGGCCTTGACTGCGAAAAGGAGATCGGGCAGATCATCGTGAACTGTCGGCTCGCCACCGGTGACCACGACCCCCTGGAGAAGTCCGCGCCGCGAGTCCAGAAAGCCGAGGACCGTTTCGTAGGACAACGCAGGAGCGTAGCAGGCGGGATCCACCAGCTCGGGGTTGTGGCAATAAGGGCATCGGAAGCCGCAACCCCGCGTAAATATGATGGCCGAGATTCGACCGGGAAAATCGGACAGCGAAAACTTCTGAAACCCGCCTATAACCATGGAGCCACGACGAAATGGCTCACGCCAGCTTGAAGGTCTTTCTGGCCTTGAACTCTTCCGCTTTGCCCTCATTCCACTGATTCACGGGCCGTAGATACCCGACAATCCGAGAATACACTTCCGAGGCGGCCCCGCAGGTCGGGCAGACTTCCTGCCGACCCGAAAGGTACCCATGCGTCGGGCAGACGCTGAAAGTGGGGGTGATCGTGAAATAGGGCAGGTGGTAACGGTCACAAATCAGCTTCACGAGCTTTTTGACGTTCTGAGGATCGGTGATCTCTTCGCCCACGAAGAGATGAACGACCGTTCCTCCCGTGTACTTTGTCTGCAACTCGTCCTGGAGATCGAGAACCTCGAAGATATCATCCGAGTATTGCACGGGAAGCTGCGAAGAGTTTGTGTAGAATGGTTTGCCTTCCCCGCCATTTTCATTGGCCGACTGGATACCAGGAAATTTTTCGGCATCGATGCGGGCAAGACGGTATGAAGTGCCTTCCGCCGGCGTTGCCTCCAGGTTGTAGTTGTTTCCCGTCTTTTCCTGAAAGGTCATGAGCTTCTCGCGCATGAAATCCAGGACACGAAGAGAGAAGAGCTGCCCCGTCTCCGAGCCGACGTTCGTGCCGAGCAGGTTGATGCAGGCCTCGTTCAGACCGACAAGCCCGATGGTGGAAAAGTGATTCTTCCAGTACTGACCGAAGCGTTCCCGAATGCCCTGCAGATAGTGCTTCGTATACGGATAGAGATTGTTCTCTGTAAACCGCTCGAGCATCTTTCGCTTGATCTCCAGCGACGTGCTGGCCATTTCCATGAGCTCGCCAAGACGCTGCATGAGCTCCGATTCATCCGCTGAAATGTAGCCCAGTCGCGGCATGTTGATCGTCACGACGCCGATCGAGCCCGTAAGGGGATTGGCTCCGAAAAGCCCGCCACCTCTCTTCTCCAAAGCCTTGTGTTCCCCGAGAGTGCGCAGATCGAGGCGAAGCCGGCAACACATGGAACGTGTGTCCTCAGGGGACATATCGGAGTTCACAAAGTTGGAGAAGTAGGGGATGCCGTATCGGGCCGTCACGCTCCAAAGAACGTCCAGCGAGGGGTCATCCCAGTCGAAGTCCTTTGTGATGTTGTACGTTGGGATCGGGAAGGTGAAAACGCGACCTTTCGCGTCCCCCTCGGAAAGCACCTCGAGAAACGCGTGGTTGAAGATCGCCATTTCTTCCTGGAAGGCCCCGTAAGTATCGTCGAGGTACATCCCTCCGCAGATCACCGGCTTGTCGCTGAACATCTTCGGGATCTTGAGATCCATGGTGATGTTCGTAAAGGGAGTCTGGAAGCCGACGCGCGTGGGCACGTTGATGTTGAACACGAACTCCTGGAGGGCCTGTTTCACCTCGCTGAAATCCAGGTGATCGAAGCGGATGAAGGGCGCCAGGAGCGTGTCGAAATGGGAGAAAGCCTGGGCCCCCGCCGCCTCACCCTGGAGGGTGTAGAAGAAGTTCACGATCTGTCCCAGGGCGCTCCGGAGATGCCGCGCCGGTTTGCTTTCTACTTTTCCCGCCACACCCTGGAAGCCCTGGATCAGGAGGTCTTCCAGATCCCACCCGACGCAGTACACGGACAGGACGCCAAGATCGTGGATATGGAAATCGCCATCGGTATGGGCGAGGCGGATCTCCGGAGGATAGATCTTGTTCAGCCAGTAGATCTTGCTGACTTCAGAGGAAACATAGTTGTTGAGCCCCTGCAGGGAGTAGCCCATGTTGGAGTTTTCATTCACCTGCCAGTCAGCGCGATCCAGGTAGCGATCGATCAGATCGACATCCGCTCGGGAGACGATCTCCCTGATGCGGGCGTGCTGCTCGCGATAGATGATGTAGGCCTTGGCGGTTCGTCGGTACTGCGAGGAAAGGAGGACCTCCTCGACGATGTCCTGCACTTGCTCCACCGACGGTATGCCGCCGGGGAGCGCCAGTTGAGCCAGATTCAGGACCCTCAGCGTCAAACGCTGTGCGGCCTCTTCGTCGAACTCCCCGGTTGCCTCACCCGCTCGCGCTATCGCAGTGGTTATCTTGTCAGAACGAAACGGGACAATGACTCCATTACGCTTTTTTATCGAAACGAACACTTCGGCCCCCTCCCAGGATGTTCCCACGAGACGAAGGAACGGCCCCTGGTATATCCCATGCGCCATGCCAGCGCAAGCCCTTTCTTTTTTTCGACGGAAGGCAAGAAAAAGTGGAACAAATGTTAAGTAAACAGGAGTCACCTTCTATTGTCAGTTACCGGAAAATCGGGTATTCCATCAAGCGATGGGGAAGATCATCGTATTCGCCAATCAGAAAGGCGGGGTTGGCAAAACGACAACCGCAGTGAATCTCGGCGCGTACCTCGCGGAGGCGGGAAAGCGCGTGTTGCTCGTCGACTTCGACCCCCAGAGCAATACGACAAGCTCCGTGGGAGCAAAGCGGGAGCTTCCGGGAATCTATGAAGTGATCATGGGCAAAGTAGCGCCGGCAGAAGCCGTGCAACCCTGCTCCGTGGCCAACCTTTTCATCATTCCCTCCACGATAGATCTGACGGGTGCCACCGTGGAGCTCGTTGATCAGAAGGATCGTGAGTACTTTCTCAAGAGATCGCTGGCGCCCCTTTGTCCCGACTATGACTACATCTTTATCGACTGCCCACCCTCACTCGGCCTGCTCACGCTCAACGGGCTCGTCGCTGCCGACGATGTGATCATCCCGCTGCAATGCGAGTACTTCGCCCTGGAAGGATTGAGCCTTCTCTTGAAAACGGTCAATCGCGTGCAGAAAGCCCTGAACCCCGAGCTGAAGATCGGGGGAATTCTTTTCACCATGTACGATACGCGCACGCGTCTGGCACACGATATCGTGCAAGAGGTCACCGATTACTTCAAGGAAAAGGTGTTTCGAACGATCATTCCGCGGAACGTGCGCTTGAGCGAAGCACCTTCCTTCGCGAAGCCCATCAGCCAATACGATCCGGAATGTCTCGGCGCCCGCAGCTATCAGAAGCTCGCGGAGGAGGTGCTCCTCAATGTCTAAGAAAGCGCTCGGCAAGGGGATTGGCGCTCTCATGGGCGACGATGAGCCCAGTGATGTCTCCGCCGTGGCCGAAGTTTCCCTTTCCTCGCTGAAGCCCAATCCCGAGCAACCCCGTCACGAATTCGATGAGGCTGCTCTTACGGAGCTTGCCGATTCCATACGGGAAAAGGGCGTGCTCCAGCCCATTCTCGCCGAGGCAGGCCGCGAGGGCGAATACATCATCATCGCGGGCGAAAGACGCGTGCGCGCAGCGCGGCTTGCCGGTCTCACGAAAATTCCGGTTGTCGTCCGTCAGTTCAGCGCCCAGGAAAAACTCGAGATCGCGCTGATCGAGAACGTGCAGCGTGAGGGCCTAACGCCCATCGAAGAAGCCCTTGCTTACCGACGTCTCATGGAGATGACCGATCTCAGCCAGGAGCAGGTGGCCACGAAAGTCGGCAAGGATCGATCCACGGTCGCCAACACGCTGCGGCTGCTCAAGTTGCCCGAAGAAGCCCGTGCGGCTCTCACCCAGGGATCGCTCAGCCCAGGCCACGCGCGAGCACTTCTTTCTTTGGTGAATCCCTCAGACCAGCAGATACTGTTGGCGAGAATCGTACAGAACGGAATTTCAGTCCGCGATGCGGAAAAGATGGCCACCGAGCTCAACGCGGGCCGCAAAGGGGGAAGCCGGAAAGGGCGGGATGCCGTGCAAGGGCAGAAACGCAAGGCACCCGAGGTCCGCGACCTGGAGCAACGCCTGATCGAAAAGCTCGGAACGAAAGTGGAAGTGAAGGGTTCCGGTAACAAGGGGAAGATCGAGATAACCTATTTTTCCTCGGACGATCTGGATCGGCTGCTGCAAATCCTATCCTGAGGCTCGCGAACGGCAGTTTTGTTGACAAAGCCGGGGTCGATCAGTATAGTGGACAATGCCAGTAGAGCAAAAGAGATGCCCTCTTCGACCTTGCGCTCAGGCGCGGAGGTACGGGCGTGTTTTTTACTCGGGAGAGGTGTCCGAGTGGTCGAAGGAGGCGGTCTTGAAAACCGTTGAGCCGCTTGCGGTTCCGGGGGTTCGAATCCCTCCCTCTCCGGTCACTTTTCCTGAAAGCCCCTTGGTCACGCTCGCAAGAGTTACGGAGAGGGGAACGCAGCGGCGCCGCAGCCGCTCATGATGAGATGCTGGATCTGGAGAGGTGCGAGAGTGGCCGAATCGGGCGCCCTGCTAAGGCGTTATACCCCTAAAGGGTATCGGGGGTTCGAATCCCCCCCTCTCCGTAGACATGGTTAATGTGCCCATAGCTCAGCTGGATAGAGCATTGGATTGCGGATCCAAAGGTCGGAGGTTCGAATCCTCTTGGGCACGGAGTTTCTTTTGGGAGAGATGCGAGAGCGGTCGAATCGGACGGTCTCGAAAACCGTTGAGCCGCTTGCGGCTCCGTGGGTTCGAATCCCACTCTCTCCGCGAGGCTGTGAGCGAATCGCCCGTCGGCGACGGGTCCTGGAGAGATGACCGAGTGGCCGAAGGTGCACGCTTGGAAGGCGTGTGTACTCGTAAGGGTACCGTGGGTTCGAATCCCACTCTCTCCGTACAACCCCTCTGGTGTCGATCCCCAGGTCATACGCTATGAGCTGCTGCCCAACCCCGTCAGGCCCGGAAGGGAGCAGCGGTAAGCAGCGTGTTCATGAGCCGTATTCGGCTTGGGGGGAGCCAGGGGGGTTGCTTTCATAGGGAAGACGACCATGCCGTACGAAGTAACTTCCACACGGAAACGCCCGCAGTCCTTCGCCGCCCTGGTCGGCCAGGAGTTCGTGACATCCACGCTCTCAAGCTCTCTCCGTCAGGGAAGAATAGCGCACGCCTACCTGTTTGCCGGACCCCGCGGCGTGGGCAAAACATCCGTCGCACGCATACTCGCCCGGTCGCTGAACTGTGAGAAGGGCCCCACCGATGCTCCTTGCGGGGTGTGCTCGAGCTGTCTGGAGATCGCTCGGGGATCGTCTCTGGACGTGATCGAAATCGACGGCGCCTCCAATACGAGCGTGAACGATGTTCGCGAGATTCGCGACGAGGTTCTCTTCGCCCCGAACGCGGCACGTTACAAGGTATACATCATCGACGAGGTGCACATGCTCTCCAACAGCGCCTTCAATGCGCTGCTGAAGACAATCGAAGAGCCGCCTCCCTATATCGTGTTCATCTTCGCCACGACCGAAGTGCACAAGGTCCCCGCCACCATTCGGTCACGTTGCCAGCAGTACAACTTCCGCATGATTTCCACAGGCGAGATCAAGGATCTCTTGCGCGCCGCCGCCGCGGAAATGGGGGTCGAGGTCGAGGAGCGAGCCTTGATCTGGATCGCCAAGGAAGCCACCGGCTCCATGCGCGATGCTTACACGCTTCTGGATCAGATCGTTTCTTTTGCAGATGGCTCCATCACGCTGGAGCGTATCCGCGAGAAGCTCGGAGTGCTTGGAATCGAAGAGCTCAACGATTTTGCCCGTCTCTTGCGAGGGGGGAACTCGGGGGCTGTCCTGGAACGCATGGATGCAATACTGGCCACCGGAGTTTCCATCGAGCAGTTTGTCACGAATCTGGCCGAGTACTTCCGTAATCTCCTGTTTCTGAAAAGCGGCATCGGGAAGGACACGCTCTTGGGTTACGCGCCGGCGGACTTCGACGCGCGGGTTCTTGAATCACTGAGCCTGTCCCAGATCGAAAAGGCAATCGAGCTTCTGCTATCGTTGTATCGCAACATCCGATTCTCCCTGAATCAGCGCTTCGAGTTGGAGCTCCTCCTTTCGCGTCTTGCCCAATTGGACGCGATGATCAGCCCCGCCGACCTTCGCGAGGCCTTGCGCGAGATGCGCGAGCAGATCCTCGCGCAGCCCGGAGCGAGTCTTGGCGCGACCGCCGCGCACTCCCCCACACCGGGGTCTGCCGAATCGCAGGCCTCGCGTCCCGAGATTCAAAACCTGGCCGCGGAAGAGGCCCCTGCGGCGGACCCGTCTTCTGTGATGAAAAAAATCGTCGACACTCTCCATCGGGAAAGGCCGGCACTCGCGGCGGCACTGGCGAAACTTTCCGCCGTCACGCGTGAGGGCGACGACATCGTTTTGACATTTCCGGATCGCTTCATCGGTGACGTTGTGCTCAAGGACAGGGAAATGCTCGTCGGGCGTATAGCCGCGCTCCTGCCGGGAGTGCACAAGCTCCGTCTGGCCTATCAGGAGGCCAAAGTACAGACGGCGGAGGCGGACCCCAAAGTCGAGCTGTTACGCAAGGTCTTTCGTGGAGAAGTCGTGAAAGGGGAAGGTCATGGGGACCAATCCGTTTGAGATGTTCAAGCAGCTCCAGGGGCTGCAATCCCGCATGGGGGAAATACAGGAAAAGCTGAAGGACATCCACGTAACCGGGTCAGCGGGCGGCGGCCTCGTTACCGTGGAAATGAATGGCCAAATGCAGGTGGAAAAGGTGACCCTTGCGCCCGAGGCCGTCGATCCGCACGATATACCAATGCTCCAGGATCTCGTTCTCGCCGCCATGACCGATACGATGGATCGGCTGAAGGAAAGAATACGAGACGAAGTCTCCCAGGCCACGGGCATGCTGGGACTGCCACCGGGGATGCTCGGGTTCTAGCCCATGAACGCGCTGGAGAGGCTGATCGGCAATCTCGCCCGTCTGCCCGGTTTGGGCAAGAAGAGCGCATCACGAATCGTCTACTATCTTCTGCGTGCCGACGAAACACTTGTGCGGTCTCTCGCCGAGGACCTGGGACAGTTGCGGCGGACGATACGATCGTGCAGTATCTGCGGAAACTACACCGACTCGGACCCCTGCGCACTCTGCACCGACCCGCAGCGCGACGGGTCGAGCATCTGCGTGGTCGAGCAGCCGCGCGATGTCCTCACCCTGGAGTCCATTCATGAGCATCGCGGTGTCTACCATGTGCTCATGGGCGCCATCTCGCCCATCGACGGCGTCGGGCCGGACAATCTTCGCATAGCCTCGCTTGTTGAGCGTGTCGAAAAGGGCGGCATTCAGGAAGTGATTCTTGCCACCAACCCGACCGTGGAAGGGGAAACCACCGCCCTCTACCTCGTAAGGGCCTTGCGAGATACGGGCGTGAAGCTTTCTAGGATTGCATTCGGCCTTCCGGTTGGTGGGGACATGGAGTTTGCTGACAAGCAAACCCTCGCCCGCTCGTTCAAGGGACGCAGTGCATTCTAGCGCAACCGCCCTTGTCCTTACAGCTTATCCACGAGGATGGAGCACTTCCCCGATGGTATGGGCAACGTCTTGCTCCGCGCGCCGAATAGGTCGATGGTCAGGTAGTAGAGCTTTTCGCTTTCCAAGTGCACTTCCCATCCGCGATTGCTTTTTGCGCTGAGAATCGAGATGAGATTGCGCTTCAGAGCCAGATCTCCGATACCCATTGCCTCCAATGTCGGGATTGTCCAGTCCACCGTCTTGCGCGGCAGCGAGATGTTCAAGCCGATGATGTTCTCCAGCATGAGTGACACGGTGGTAAGTGCCGTGTAGGGCACGAACATCGTACGAGGGAAACCTTTGCGACCAGGCCATTTGGCCGGCCCCTCGGTATGCGGTGCATATGCTTCGTAGAGCGAGCCTTTCTTGCCGGTGCTCGTGTACAAGCCGTCCAGCACGTGATAGAGATGCCGGATGGCGAACTCACGGGCCAGATCATGGCGTTTGTACTTCTCCAGGCCCTTGATCACCATGTAGTTGAACGGGGGGTACACAGAACCTCGAAATCCAAATCCTTGCGGGTCGAATCGCTTGTCCTTGACCGCGAGGGAGGGAAACGGATTCTCTATGCCGAACTCGTGAGGATCCACGAGGTGCTCGATGAGCCTTTCTCCCCGCGCCTCGTTGGGGATTTCCGCGATCAACGGCCAGAAGGAGGCGATGGTTTTCACCTTCAGGCGTTTTTCCGCCTGGTCAAGGTCGTAGTAGAAACCCTCCCGCTCGTCCCACATGAGGGCGTTGATCTTGGTCTTCAGGGAAAAGTAGGCCTTCTTGTAGCTATAATTGGTCTCCTTGTCATTGATGATGTCAGCGAGCTCGGAGATGTAGAATGCCGCAAGAGCCATTTGGGAATTGTAGTCGATGGGGTAGACCATTTCTTCGCGGGGCGAGTTCTCCATCATGGTCGCCGCCAGGGGCACCGAGTAAAGGCCATTGGGGGTCTTGAAGTTTTCTTCGAGCCACCGAAAGTGCTTCTCCAAAGTCGGGAGAACCTCCCGAATGCGCTTTTTCACACCAAGCTTGTGGTAGATGTTGAACTCAGCCCACGCAAAAAGCGGCGGCAGAATTCCCTTTGGATTGTCCTTGGAATGGACCGGCTTTCCATCGGATTCCCGATATTCCCCGCGGATGGCTCCGGATTCCTCCTGTTTCAGGTAGAAATTGTCCAGCGCCGACATCACGGGAAAAATCCGGTTTGAGTACACGAGAAAGAACGTGGAAAAACAGGCGTCGAATTGGTTTATGCGCGAGCTTTCGGGATGGGCGAAATAGCGTGCATGAAGGCCGTTTTCTTCAGTTCCCTTTTTCCAATAGTCCTTTATAAGAACCCATGTTTCGTCGTACAGGGACACGAGGTCTTGATCGTAGAAATGTATTTTGGGAAACTCTTTCTTTACCACTCACGTCCCTCATTCTTGCGTCTGTTGTATTGTACCATGCCGTTGCTCGACGTCAACGCATTTTCCCGTGGCAAATGGACAGAATTCGTTTTCCTGCCACTGATCATGAGACGGGAATAATACTTTTCTGTCCGGAAGCGTAGTTCTCCAAGAGGCAATGTAGGTACACTGACGGGGGAACGTCAAGCATTCCGCCCGTTCTTGACACGCGCGAAGGCGACGGTTTAACGTCTCCCATGGACGCTCACGAGCTGGCAATAACGGCCCGTATGGCCCGGCTGACGCTCACCACGGATGAGCTCTCGGTGCTCGGTTTGGCCGTCGAACAGATGCTTGTTCATTTTTCCCACATGAAAGAGATCAATGTCGAAGGCCTCCAGCCCACGACGCATGCGTTGTTGCGTGAGTCCAGGACCCGCGTCGACGCACTGGAACCCCGCACCGCTCTACCCGACACGCTATTGAAGAATGCTCCAGAGCGTGAAGATCGCTTCGTCTCTATCCCCAACGTGCTTTAGCGGCGCCCACGCAGGGCGGAGGATCGATGGACTGGAATGGCTTGACGACGACAGAGGGACCGCGCGAGAAATGGATGGCGTACGCCACGGAACGTCAGAAAGAGCTCGGCAGCTTTCTCCAGTTCGACCCGGCGCTCGGCGCCTTGGATTCCGCCCCCGCCGGCCCCCTTGCCGGGGTGCCGTGCGCGGTAAAGGATAATATCGCCGTCAAGGATTTCCATCTTACCTGTGGCTCTAAAATGCTGAAGGATTTCGTCTCCCCGTACACGGCCACCGCCGTCGAACGCCTGCAGAAGGCCGGGGCCGTCGTGGCAGGTAAGACCAATCTGGACGAGTTCGGCATGGGCTCCTCGACGGAAAATTCGGCACTCATGGAAACAAGAAACCCCTGGGATCTCAAAAGAGTTCCTGGTGGCTCAAGCGGCGGATCAGCCGTGGCGGTAGCTTCGGGCCAGGCCGCTTTCGGGCTGGGAAGCGACACGGGCGGTTCCGTGCGCCAACCCGCTTCATTTTGCGGCATCTATGGCCTGAAGCCGACATGGGGAGCGGTATCCCGTTTTGGACTTGTCGCCTATGCCTCTTCGCTCGAAGTGATCGGGGTCATGGCAAAGACCGTCGACATGACCGAAAAGGCTTTTTCTCATATGAGAGGCCGGGATGAGCGCGATCACTCCTCTTTGGCGTGGCAGCCGCCATCCATCAAAACAGGAAAGCTCGTTATCGGCGTTCCCCGCGAGTGCGCCGACGTTCCGCTCCACCCCGACGTGAAAAAAACGTTCGACGCCACCCGAGCACGTCTCAAAGAGATGGGGCACGACGTTCAGGAGGTATCGTTTCCCACACTGGACCATGTCGTCTCATCCTATTACGTCATTGCCACCGCCGAGGCGAGCGCAAATCTCGCGCGATTCGACGGGGTGCGCTATGGGCATCGAACCGCGCATGCCGATACCCCCGAGGCCATGACCATCGCCTCTCGGACCGAGGGCCTCGGACCCGAAGTGAAGCTGCGCGTCCTTCTGGGCACTTACGTTCTGCGATCCGGATTCCAGGACGAGTATTATCTGCGCGCCCAAAAAATCCGCACGGCGATCCGAAACGACTTTGAAAAAGCTTTTGGCGGCGTCGATCTCGTTCTCATGCCCGTCTATCCGATACCCGCCTTTGAGCGCGGCAGCGCTGATGCCGACCCGTTCTCCCAGAAGCTTGCCGACATATTCACCTGTGCCGCAAATCTTGCCGGCCTGCCTGCCCTGTCTTTTCCAGCGGCGCTGGAGGGAGGGCTTCCCATCGGCATGCAGTTTCTCGCCCCGCCGTTCGCCGAAGACCTTCTGTTTTCCGTCTGTCGGGATCTCGAGAAGGTATTCCCTTCCCCCAATGTGCCGGGATTTCCCGCGGGGTGGAGGTAGAGAATGTACACATCGTTTCTCGGTCTGGAGGTGCATACCCAGCTCCTGACGAAGACAAAGGTTTTTTGCAGCTGTCGTGCCGCTTTCGGCGACGAGCCCAACACGAATGTATGCCCGGTCTGCATGGGGTATCCCGGCGTTCTTCCCACGCTGAACGCGGAGGCCATGCGCATGAGCTACGTCGTGGCGCGTGCCCTCCATTGCACCCTTTCGCCCGCGGCGGTCTTCGAGCGGAAGAACTACTTCTATCCCGACCTGCCGAAGAACTATCAGATCTCCCAATTCCGTTCCCCATTGGGCGTGAACGGATGGGTCGAGATCGAGCTGCGCAAGCGGAAGAAGCGTGTGGGCATCCGCGAGGTCCATCTCGAAGAGGACGCGGGGAAGATGATCCACGCCGGGGATATTACCCTGCTAGATTTCAATCGGACGGGCACGCCGCTTCTGGAGATCGTCACGCAGCCCGACCTCGAGGTGGGAGAAGAGGCGGAGATCTTTCTGCAGCAATTGCGCCGCATGGTGCGCTTTCTCGGCGTCTGCGACGGCAACATGGAAGAGGGATCGCTTCGCTGCGACGCCAATGTCTCGGTGAATCTCGAAGGGCAAGGGCTCGGCAACAAGGTCGAGGTGAAGAATCTCAACTCGTTCAAGTTCGTGAGAAAGGCGATCACCTTCGAGATCGAGCGGCAGACGGAGATCCTGGAGCGCGGTGGCACCGTGACGCAAGAAACCCGGCTGTGGAACGAGAATCGGGACGTCACGGAAAGCATGAGAACAAAGGAGAGCTCCTCCGACTATCGTTACTTCCCGGAGCCGGACCTGCCTCCCTTTACACCGGACGAAGCCTTTCTTCATTCGGTGGATTCCTCCCTCGTCGAGCTTCCCGACGCCCGCCAACGCAGGTTCGTCGAAACCTACGGCCTCTCGGAGGACCAGGCGGACTATCTGTGCGAAGAGAAATCGACCGCCGACTTCTTCGAGCAGACGGTTGATTGCGGCGCCGACCCCATCAGCGCCGCTCTCTGGCTTGCCGCGGATGTCAAAAAGCACCTCAACCGTCTGGGCATCACCCTTGCCGGAAGTCCCCTCACGCCCCAGAGGCTCGCCGAAGTGCTCACACTGCTTTCACAGAAACGCATTCACGGCAAAATAGCCAAGGCCGTCGTGGAAATGGTTTTTACCGAGGACAAGGACCCACGCACGATCATCCGCGAAAAGGGGTGGGAGCAAATCACCGACGTGAAAGCTCTCGACGCCATCATTGAAAGGGTGATGGGTATGCACCCCTCGGCCGTCGGCTCCATTCGGGCAGGTGACAACAAACCCACGACCTTCCTGATCGGTGAGATCATGCGAGAGACTTCCGGTCGCGCCGACCCGGCCCTCGTCCAGTCCCTCGTGAAGAAGAAGCTGTCGGTTTCGGCGATCCAGGTCCTGTCCCTTGGTGGCGCGATCGTCGGCAAGGAGACCTCGGTAGGCGATGTCGTGGCCGGCGATCCCTCCGAGCTCATGCGCCTCATGGAAGCGGAAGGGACCCTGGGTCGGGCAATCGCGTTTTCCGGGGGCGAGGTGGGGAGAATTCTCAGCGAAGAGATTACCCCGGAAGATTGGACGCGCCTCATTGCCGAAGTTGATGAGCAGCTTCGGCATGGCAGCGCGGCTGGTCTTGTCGTGACGCACGGAACGGACACCCTCGCTTACACGGCCGCCCTTCTCTTTTGGCTCTTTCCCCAACCTGCGGTTCCCATTGTGCTGGCCGCCGCGCTCCAGCCCGCCGGTCGACCCGGGAGCGACGCCATTCCGACCCTGCGGGCGGCAATCCAGGCCGCTGCAGAGAAAGAGCCGGGAGTGTACGTGGCATTCGGCGGGAAACTCCTGTCGCCCCTGAATCTGCGCTTCGAGCGCATGGCCCCGGACGGATTTCGCAATTGGAACATGGCAAAGCCGTGCCACCGCGGCACACCCCTGTTCGAGGAGCTTGTTCTCTCTGGCGATCGCGAGGCGTTGAAAAACCGCATCGAGTCTGCCATCAATTCCACCCTCATCCTGCGCGTCTACCCCGGTATGCGTGCCGACCACCTCATTCAGCTCATGGATCGTGGCGTGAAGAATTTCGTGCTGGAGCTCTACGATACTGGCACGGCCAACTTGCGCGATTCCCCCTACTCCCTGCGCCGCGCTTTCCTCGCCGCGCGGGAGAAAGGCGTGCGCTTCTTCTGCACGTCCCAGCAGGAGGGGATCGTTGACTTTTCGCGCTACGTCACTTCGCACGAGCTGTGGCGTGAAGGGGCGATCCCGATGGGGGCGCTCACGACGGAATCGGTCTGGATGAAGCTTGTCGTATGCTCGGCTTTCTCGGAGACCGAGGAGGAGATCCTTTCGCGAATGGAGAATGGAAATGCGGACTCTTGTTTCTGAGCTTGCCACCAAGATCGGCGCCTCGGTCTCCGTCAGCGGATGGGTGCACCGGATCCGCGACTTGGGCGGAGTTTCGTTCCTTCTCTTGCGGGACCGGAGCGGAAGCGCCCAGGTTGTGTTCGCGGCCAAGCCCGAGGTGACCCTCGAGTCGGTGGTGCGAATTGAGGGGACGGTGGCGGCCAACGAAAAGGCCCCCGGGGGCATTGAGGTGCGCGCGGAGAACCTCACGCTGGTCTCCCTTGCCGCGGTGGACCTTCCTTTTCCCGTCAATCAGGACCCGACAAAGACCTCTTTGGAGGCGATACTCGACAACCGCATGATCTCGCTGCGGGCTCCCGCGATCCTCTCGATCTTTCGCGTACAGTCCACGATTCTCCGCTGTTTCGCCGAACACTTGCGCGGCGAGGGCTTCACCGAGATCAAGACCTCGAAGCTCATCGGCACGGGAACCGAGGGCGGTGCGGGTCTGTTCACCGTCGAATACTTCGACACGAAGGTCTTTCTCTCGCAATCGCCGCAGAACTACAAGCAGGCGCTCGTCGCGGCCGGGCTGGAGCGGGTCTTCGAGATCGGGCCGGCCTATCGGGCCGAGAAGCACGATACCCCGCGTCATATCAATGAGTTCGTGTCTCTGGACGTGGAGATGGCGTTCATCGAAAGCGAACAGGAGCTCATGGACCTCGAGACGCGGATCCTCGCTTCCATCTTCGAAGGCGTGCGCACCTCCAATGTCCACGACCTGGAGGCATGGAAGGCGACGGTGCCGGATCCCGCGCTGTGCGCTCGCATTCCTCGCGTCTCTCACGACGAGGCGAAGGAAATCATCGGCAAGGAGACGGGCAAAAAGGTCTACGAGATCGCCCCCGAGGGTGAGCGCGTGCTCTGCGACTGGGCGGCGAAAACCGCCGGTATCGAGGCGGCATTTGTCTATGCCTATCCGCGCAAGGCGCGGCCCTACTATACCTACCCAGCCGACAACAACAAGACAAAGTCCTTCGATCTCCTTTTCCGTGGCCTGGAAATCACCTCCGGCAGCATCCGCATCAATACGTACGATATGCTCTTGGATAATCTGAAGTCATTCGACTTGAACCCCGAGGGCTTTAGCGATTACCTTTCCATTTTCAAATATGGCTGCCCCCCGCACGGAGGTTTCGCCATCGGCATGGAGAGGATAACGCAGAAGCTGCTCGGGCTGAGCAGCGTTAAGGAAGCGACCCTGTTCCCGAGGGACAGGAAGAGGGTGAGACCCTAGACATAGATGGCGAGCCATTGGCTTGAGAATGTATGTGCATGTGTCGTATAATCATGCACATCCAAATTACAGAAGGCGTGCATCCCTAGTGATGCGCGACGCGTCGAAAAGGAGAGGGAACATGAGGAGACTCAACAAGCTTGTTCTATTGCTTGTGGTCTTGGCTGTGGCGCTCGCTGCATGCAGCAAGTCCACGACGGCAACGGCGACCCCCGGCGCCATGAAGGCGGCGGGCAAGAACCTGACCATCGGTCTCGTGCTGGTCGGTCCTTACAACGATCAAGGATGGAGCCAGGCCAACTACGACGCGGTCCAATACGTCGTCAGCAAGGTTCCCGGCACCAAGATGGTCTATATCGACAAGGCGAATACCTCCGACCGGCCGGGCACCACGGTGTCCCAGCTTGCGGAAAGCCTCGTGACCCAGGGGGCGAAGTTCATCATTTTCTCCTCCGACGATATGAGCGATGAGGCGGTGAAGTTCGCACAGGCGCACAAAGACATCTTCGTCATCATGTCCTCGGGCAGCCAGGTGTGGAAAGACGGGAAGAACTATCAGGACCTCCCGAACATGGTCAATATCATGGGCCGCATGGAGTTCGGCAAGATGATGGGCGGCGTCGCGGCGGCGCTCACCACCAAGACGGGCAAGATCGGCTACCTCGGGCCCCTTATCAATGACGAGACCCGCCGTCTGGCGTCCTCCGTGTACCTTGGCGCCCGCTATGCGTGGACCAACTATCTAAAGAAAGACCCCGCGAAGCTGCAGTTCAAGGTCACCTGGATCGGGTTCTGGTTCAACATTCCCGGCGTTACCTCCGACCCGTCGCAGGTCGCCGACGACTTCTTCAACAGCGGTTACGACGTGGTGGTCTCCGGCATCGATACCACCGAGGCCGTTACCGAAGCGGTGAAATACGCCGCCAAGGGCAAGAAGGTTTGGGCGGTCGCCTACGACTACGCCAACGCGTATCAGCAGGCGCCGAATGTCAATCTCGGTGTACCCTATTTCAACTGGGGACCCGCTTACGTGACCTCCGTGAAGGCTGCCATGGCGGGAACCTTTGCGTCGCACTTCGAGTGGAACGCGCCGGACTGGAAGAACATCAATGACCCCGATACGGGCGCCGTCGGATTCAACAAGGGCCAGGCGTTGTCCGCGGATGCTTCAGCGGGTCTCGACAAGTTCATCGGAGAGCTCGCCGGCGGTCTGAACCTCTGGAAGGGACCGATCTCCCTCCAGGACGGAACCTCATATCTGGCCGACGGTGTCGCCGCTACCGATCAGCAGATCTGGTACCTGCCCCAGCTTCTCAAAGGCATGCAAGGTCAGAGCGTTTCCAAGTAGTCGTTTCTGGAAGGTTTAAGATTTCGGGGCGAGACGAATCCCGTCTCGCCCCTTTCGCACGACGTACCGCGCTCCTCGGAGCGCCGAAACAATCATTTCCAAACGGCGGCACATGCAAATCGAGCTGCGCGGCATTCACAAGACATTCGGAAACGTTCACGCCAACGCGGGCATCTCTCTCGCCGTCCCCCCGTCATTCATCCAGGGGATCCTCGGCGAGAATGGTGCCGGCAAGAGCACGCTCATGAAGATCCTCTCGGGCTTCCTCATTCCCGATTCAGGGGAGATTCTTCTGGACGGCGTGCCGATCGTCATCCATTCTCCGGCCGACGCCATTCACCACGGCATCGGGATGCTCCACCAGGATCCGCTGGATTTTCCGCCCATGAAGGTTCTGGACAGCTTTATCCTCGGCAGGAGCGGGGGGCTTTTCCCTGAGAGGCGCCGCGCTGCGCGCGAGATGAACGGCTTGTGCGCGCAGTTCGGGTTCGCTTTGGATCCGGACGTCTATGTGGACACACTCACCGTCGGGGAGCGTCAACAGTTGGAGATCGTTCGTCTCTTGTGGTTGGGGGCCCGTGTCCTCATCCTGGACGAGCCGACCACGGGCATCAGCCAACCCCAGAAAGTGAAACTGTTTTCCACCCTCCAAAGACTTGCCGCTCAAGGGATGACGATTCTGTTCGTGTCGCACAAACTGGAGGACGTCGAGTTCCTCTGTTCGCGTGTCGCCGTGCTCCGTCAGGGTGCGCTCGTTGGCGCGGCAGAACCGCCCTATGAGACGAGGGACCTTGTGCGGATGATGTTCGGCAAGGAGGTGAGCTTCGGTGGTAGATCCCCGATGACACCGGGAAAGCCCGTCCTATCCCTTTCCGCAGTCTGCCTGGAAGGCACGCGTTTGCAAGTGAATGACATCACACTCAGCGCACGGGCCGGAGAGACCATAGGCCTTGCGGGCATGGAAGGCTCGGGCCAATCGATGCTCCTGTCGGCATGCGCGGGTCTTCACCGATCCGTGGCGGGCCGCATCGAGCTCGACGGGCGCAATGTCACCGGCACCTCCTACCTCTCCTTCAAGCGTCAAGGGGTTGCCTACCTTCCGGCCGCCCGGCTTGAGCAGGGCCTCGTGACGGGACTGAGCATCGCCGATCACTTCGTGCTGTCCGAAGGCGGCAAGGGCATGATGATCGATCGGCGCGCGGCGGCCGCGCTGGCGGGCGAGCGTATCGAAACGTACAATATCAAGGGCGTACCCGGCTTGGGCGTGGAGGATCTCTCGGGGGGCAATCAGCAGCGCATGCTTCTCGCGCTTCTGCCGCCGGCCCTTTCGCTGATCCTGCTCGAGCACCCGACGCGCGGCCTGGATATCGAGTCCACTCTCTACATTTGGGAGAAGCTCAAGGAGCGCTGCCGCCAGGGAGCGGTGATCCTTTTTACCTCGGCGGACCTCGACGAGGTGCTCCAGTACAGCGATCGCGTGATCGTTTTCTTCGCCGGGCGCGTGTCGCCTCCCCTTCCCGCTGAAGACCTCACGGTTGAATCACTCGGCGAGCTCATCGGTGGCAAGGGCTGGGATCGTCTCGCCCCGGAGCTTACGCATGCGTAAAGCCAGCGCTTCAGGGCTCGCCTATCGTGTGGCGGCGATCGTGAGTGCCGTCGCGCTCACTACTGTCGTGCTTCTCGCCGCGAAGGCGCCGCCCCTTGCCGCCTATGCGAACATCATTTTGGGGGCCTTTGGCTCGTGGGACGTAATCGCGAACGTCATCGTCTCCTGGGTGCCGCTTCTTCTTTCCACCGCCGGTCTTCTCGTCACCTTCACAGCGGGATTGTGGAACATCGGTATCGAGGGCCAGATCACATTGGGGGCCATCTTCGCCACCTGGGTGCTGCGGCTCCTCCAGACCAGCGGGCTCGATCCCGCCATTATTCTCACCGCGGCGATTATTGCCGGGATGGTGGGCGGTGCTCTGTGGGCGTTGCTCGCCGGAGCACTCAAGACCTTCGGCGGGGTGAACGAGATATTCGGCGGGCTGGGTTTGAACTTCGTGGCCTCGGCGCTCAATCTCTGGCTCATCTTCGGGCCCTGGAAGAGGCCCGGTGTCGCCTCTATGTCCGGCACCGTTCCATTCAAGACATCGCTCTGGCTCCCGACGCTGACCGAGCAGTCGCGTCTGAGTCTCCCCGCACTCGTGCTCGCGATCCTCGGCATCGCGTTGGTCTACGGGCTGATCCAGGGCACGCACTTCGGCTTGCGGCTCAAGGCAGTGGGGAGAAATCCCCAGGCCGCGCATCTTCTTGGCGTCCGACCCTGGCAGCACATGATGGGAGCGTTCGCGTTGTGCGGCATCTTTGCCGGAATTGCCGGCGCGCTCCAGGTCACGGCCGTTTATCATCGCCTCATTCCCTCCATCTCGAGCGGTTACGGATATCTCGGTCTCATGGTGGGCATGCTTTCGAACTATAATGCGCTCATCGCGGCGCCGGTAGCTTTCTTCTTTGCCGCGCTCAACGTCGGAAGCATCCAGCTTCCCATTGTCCTGCAGCAGGACTCCACCCTTGCCGGTGTTCTCCAGGGCACCCTCGTGCTTTTCGTTCTCCTTGGTCAGGGTGTCCGTCAGCGGCTTCTGAAGAAGGGAAAGGCCCCATGAGCCTCCAAATCATCCTCATTGGTCTGGCAGGCGTTCTCACCTCGGCGGCCCCCCTAGTCTTCGGCGCAATCGGAGAGACGATCACCGAGCGTGCCGGCGTGACAAACCTTTCCATGAATGGGAAGATCCTTCTCGCCGCGATGGGGGGATTCGCGGTAGCCCTTGCCACGAAAAGCATCGTGCTCGGCTTCGTGGCCGGCGCGGTTATCGGCGGACTCGTGGCCCTCGTCCTGGCATTTGCCAGCATCACGCTCCGCCAATCGCAGGTCGCCGTGGGGTTCGTACTGACCCTCCTCTGCCGGGATCTCTCCTATTTCCTGGGAAACCCCGTCATGGGAGCCGAAGGGCCGCGCCTTTCCACACAATCGCTTCCGTTCCTGCGCGACATACCCGTGCTCGGTGTCCTCTTTTTCCAACAGGATGTCATGACGTATCTCAGCTTTCTCCTCATAATCGTTGCCTGGATATTCATCTTCCGAACACGCCCTGGGCTGAAGCTGCGCGGCATCGGAGAGCGGCCGTCGGCAACGTACGCTCGCGGGGCGAATGTGAACAGGCTGCGCTATGTCTACACCGTGGTCGGCGGGGCGATCGCGGGATTGGCCGGACCGATGTATTCTCTTTCCGTCAAGGCTGGATGGAAAGGAACGATTTCTGGCCTCGACGGCATGGGCTGGATTGTGCTCGCCATCACGATCTTCGGTGGCTGGAATCCATTCCGTGTCGCCTTTGGCGCCTATCTGTTCTCTCTTCTCCAATGGCTCGGTCTTGTATTGCAGCCCGTGCTTCCCGGGGTTCCCTCGCAGGTGCTTCAAGTCGCGCCGTTCCCCCTCATGATTCTGACGCTTCTTCTGGTGAACATCGGCAACGCCGAATGGGTGGAGCGGTCGCTGTCGAGACTGCCGGAGCCCGTGCGACGGCGCGTGACAAGGATGCTGCGGGCCTTGAATGCCACACCACCGGCCGCGTTGGGAACGCCCTTCGAAAAGGAATGATCCTCACGGCGATTTGACCTCGCCCGCGTTCGTCGTTAGTTTTTGGGGATACGGGAGGCGAATCGTGAAGTACGTGCGGCTTGGCTCGACCGGCCTCAAGGTTTCACATGTCTGTTTGGGTACCATGACCTACGGCTCGACGGCGTGGCGGGATTGGGTCCTCGACGAAGCAGCGGCGCGACCCTTTTTCAAGCGCGCCCTCGAGCTCGGCATCACCTTTTTCGACACGGCGGACATGTATTCCCTTGGGGCCAGCGAAGAGGTCACGGGCAAGGCTTTGCGTGACTTCGCAAAACGCGACGAGGTCGTCGTGGCAACCAAGGTCTTCAATCCCATGGGGCCCGGGCCGAACCAGCGAGGACTTTCGCGGAAACACATCATGGACGCCATTGACGGTTCCTTGAAACGGCTGGGAATGGACTACGTGGACCTCTACCAGATCCATAGATGGGATTCTGAGACGCCCATTGAAGAGACCCTGGCGGCTCTCAACGATGTGGTCCGCTCCGGAAAGGCCCGCTACATCGGCGCTTCAAGCATGTACGCATGGCAGTTCATGAAGGCACTGGACCTCTCGACTCAGCACGGCTGGGCCCGCTTCGCCACGATGCAAAACCATTACAATCTCGTTTATCGGGAAGAGGAAAGGGAGATGATCCCCCTCTGTCTCGACCAGGGCATCGGGGTCATACCGTGGAGCCCGCTCGCACGCGGATTCCTGGCCGGCAATCGGTCAACCGTGAAAGTGGGGGAAACGACGCGAAGCAAGTCCGACGAGTTCGCGCATTCCATGTATTATCAGCCCGACGATTTCGCGGTGGTGGACCGCCTGAAGATCGTGGCGGCGGAGATAGGCAAAACCATGGCCCAGACCGCCCTGGCGTGGATGCTCTCCAAGCCATTCATTACGGCGCCCATTGTCGGTGCCAGCAAGATGAGCCATCTCGAGCAGGCCGTTGATGCGCTTACCATCACTCTCAGCGCCGCGCAGATAACTGCCCTGGAGGCCCCCTATCGGCCCCACGGCATCAAAGGACATTAGGGGGCTGGCGGACGCGGGGGGATCGGTCAATCCAGAACGGGAATCGGGGCGAAGGCAACCACGTCAATGAGCCCCAGATCGGATAGGCGCAGCTCAGGAATGACCACCAGACCCAGCAGGCTCAGCTGCATATTGGGGTTGTTGAGCTTGCAACCGCAGGCGCGAAATCCGGCCAAAACAGAGGCGGCTTGAATGGCCACTTCCGTCGCGGGGCGGTCCGACATGAGGCCTGCAATGGGCAGTGGAACGGAGCCGATCACACGTCCGTCTTTCACGACGACTTGTCCACCGTTACATCCCGCGCATTCATTGGCGGCAATGGCCATCTGTTCATCATCGGTGCCCACCACGATCATCTGGTGACAGTCATGCGCCACCGTGGTGGCGACGGCGCATGCGCCGCTGAAATGAAAACCCTGCACGAGCCCGATACGCACTTCCCCCGATGCCCGATGACGATCCAGGAGAGCGAGCTTTGCGATATCGCGATTCGTGTCGGCGCGAACTTCCCCGTTCGAGAGCGGGACAATCGGCATCGTGAGATGGCGCGTCGGGGCCTGGTTCTCGATTATGCCGATGACGTGCGCCGTGACTGTGGAAGCCGCGCGGGGGGCGGTGAGACGGAAATCCTCGGCGCGGAGCGGACGCGGAAAGTGTACCGTATGCAGCGCCCATTCGGGATATACGGAGGCAGGCATGGTGGCCCGCACGAGGCCATTCTCTGCGACAAGCTTTCCTTTTGCGATCACGGTGTCCGCGGTGAAGCTTTTCAGGTCGGGCACCAGGAGCACATCCGCGTAACGCCCGGGGGCGATCTGTCCGATATGCCGGCTCACACCGAAATATTCGGCCGTGTTGATGGTGGCCATTTGCAGGGCCGTCAGAGGCGCGAGGCCTTCCGCAATGGCGTGGCGCAGCACGCGATCCATATGACCCTCATCCACCAATGTCTGTGAGTGAGAGTCGTCGGTGCACAGGATGAAATGACGTGAATCCACGCCGCCATGAAGCAACGCAGGAAGCTGGGCCGCAACGTCGTGCCATGCCGAGCCGTAACGCATCATGACGCGCTGTCCCTGACGCAGGCGCGCAATGGCGTCTTCGCTGCGCGTACCCTCGTGGTCGTCCTCCGGCCCGCCGGCCACGTAACCGTGGAAGGGAAGCCCCAAATCAGGCGAGGCATAGTGGCCGCCAACTGTCTTTTCGGCCCGGCGCGTGGCGGCCATTTCCGCGTGGAGCTTGTCGTTGCCGGCGATCACGCCGGGGAAGTTCATCATCTCCCCCAAGCCGATGATACCGGGCCACGTGAGGGCTTCGGCGACATCGGCCGGTCCGATTACCGCGCCGGGGGTCTCCAGGCCGGGCGCCGAAGGCACACAGCTGGGGACTTGGACAAAGACATGCAGCGGCTGTCGCGCCGCCTCATCCACCATGAGCCGCACGCCGCGCAGCCCCAGGACATTGGCGATTTCGTGGGGATCCACGAAGATGCCGGTCGTGCCGTGAGGCATGACGGCGCGGACGAACTCCGTCACGGTGAGCATGCCGGATTCCACATGCATGTGCCCGTCAAGCAGGCCCGGCACGATGTATCTTCCCTTCGCCTCAATCACCATTGTTGCCGGCCCGATGCAGTGATGCGCGTCGGGTCCCACAAATGCGACGCGTTCTCCGCTGATTGCCACGTCGGTATGGGGAATGAGCTCGCCGGATTGGACGCAGACCCATACGCCGTCTCGAATAACCACGTCGGCCGCGGACCGTCCCATCGCTACCTCGACAAGTGATCGCGCGTCATAAGCCGCGAATGCACCCATGCCCACCTCAGTGGCTCATGATGCCCGAGCGGGCGATCTTTTCATGAGAAGCGATGTCCAGAGCATCCCAGGGATAGCAGATCCATTTATCGTCCAGCTCTTCACCGGCGAAATACCGATGGATTTCGGCCGGGATCCGTCCCCTCTTCTCCTTTTTCTTGTTGTGGAGAACGGCAACCGCAATTTCAGCCGGCCCCTGCTTCAGGAGCTCCCGCAGGCAATATTCCAAGGTGACGCGCGAGTCGTCCACTTCGTCGACCAGGAGAATTTTCTTGCCGGAAAGCTTTTTCTCGACCTCGTCGATCCACTGGATCGTGTGGGGGCTGGAGGCAGGCTTGTTGTCGGGTCCGTAGTAGGAGATACCGACGGTGAGGATCGGCTTTTTGATGAATGTCTTGAGGATGCGGGCGGGTATGAATCCTCCGCTGCCTATTGCCACGATGAGGTCGGGCATGAATCCCTCGGCCGTGATGCGGTTGGCCAGCGCGCGAACGCTCTGATGGATGTGCTCGTAGGAAAGGAAGTATTTACCTTCGATTTCTGAGTAGCTCATGGGATGCCTCAAACAATAGAAGGATTCAAGCCATTCATCAAGGATGGACGATCGCGTTTCGGAAATGATGGACAGTCGAGACTTCGCTTATTATGATATCAAGAGATGGACAAGCTCGAGCCGATCAAGGATACAAAAAAGACCGAAAAAATCATCGCCGCCCTCAAGGCACACGTCGTCCAAGGGAACCTGAAAACGGGAACCGAGTTTCCCTCGGAGAAGGAGCTCGCGCTCCAGCTCGGTGTGAGCAGGTTCAGCCTTCGTGAGGCACTGCGGGTCGCCGAGGCGCAAGGACTCATTGAAATTTCACGTGGTCGCCGGGCGAAGGTTGCCGAGCCGTCCGCGTCAGCCGCCGCGGCCGTCATCTCCCTATCGCTCCGACGATCGAGCAACGCGCTCGTGGATCTGGCCGAAGCGCGGCTCGTATTGGAGACTTACATCGCGCGGGCTGCCGCAGAAAGAATAACCGCCGCCGAGATAAAGACTCTCGAGCAGACGGTGGAGATCATTGCCGCCAATTCGAAGGATTTGGATCTCTGTGTCGCGCAGGACATGGAGTTTCATAGCGTGCTTGTGCGGGCAACGAGGAATGTCGTCTTCGAAATCATGCTTGCTCCCCTCACGGAGCTTCTGCGCGAGGCGCGGAAACAGACCACGGTGAGCCCCGACATGAAAGATATCGTGATGGAGCATCGGCAGATCATCAAAGCCCTGAAAGCCAGGAATTCCGACCAGGCCGCGGAATGCATGAGCTGGCATTTGGACCGCTTCCGCACGCGCGCAGCAGCGAAAACCGGTGCGAAAGGAAAAACGCCAGTTCTGAAGTAAGGCCGCATGACGATCGGGGTGCCTGTCTGTTTCGACGAAGCACCCCCGAGATGTATCTTCTCCGTCCGCGGTCTTCCGCGAACCGCACCCCTAATACGGTCTCTTCCTTATCTTGACTTCCAGTTCCTACCGATAGCGGACGTCCGTGACCTCCGCGACGGCCTTCTCGATACGCTCGATGACCTCCGGTGTGAGTCGGGGCAGGAGCGCGAGCGCCTTCATATTCTCCGGTATCTGTTCAGGACGGCTCGCCCCCATGATGACGGAGCTGACATTGGGATTGTGCGCGCACCAGGCGAGTGCCAGCTGCGCGGGGGTCGCTCCAAGATCCGCGGCGATGGTCTGCAGCCTCTTCACCGACTCGACGAGCGCGGGGAATGATGCCGTGCCTGCGGTGCCGCCGGGGACGCCGCGTTGAAGCGGATCCGACTGCTGCCATTCCTGGCCGGGAAGAGCAAATCGAGATTCCTTGGGGACGCCCGTGTTGTACTTCCCCGTGAGAAGACCGGCCGCGAGCGGGCTCCAGATCGTAAGCCCGAGACCCAGCTTTTCATAAAGCCGCGCGTACTCTTTCTCCACACGGCGTCGCACGAACAGATTGTATTGAGGCTGTTCCATCTGCGGAGCGTGCAAGTGGTGTTTGTCCGCGACTCCGCGCGCCTCCATGATCTCCTCCGCACTCCACTCCGAGGTCCCCCAGTACAAGGCCTTGCCGGATTCCACCATCATGTGCATTGACCAGGCCGTTTCTTCCACGGGCGTCTGCGGGTCCGGGCGATGACAGTAGACGAGATCGATATAGTCCAGGCCAAACCTCTTCAGGGCTCCATCGATGCCTTCGCGGAGCTTCTTGCGATTCAAGGTATTCTTCTCGTTTACGCCGTCGTGCATTCCCCAGAAGAACTTTGTCGACACGATGTAACTCGCGCGCCGCAAGCCCAGCTTCCGAATCGCAGCTCCCATGACTTCTTCCGACCGACCCGCCTCGTAGGATTCTGCGTTGTCGAAAAAATTCACTCCGTGGTCAAGGCCGGCTTTCATGCAGGCCGCCGCCTTGTCAACATCCAATTGTCGCCCATAGGTGACCCATGAGCCGAGCGAGAACAAGCTCACCTTGAGTCCCGCAGATCCCAGTCTCCTGTATTCCATGCTCTCTCCTTCAGATACGTGCTTGCCAGCGCGATGTGCTTACAAAGATCATCCCTTTACCGCTCCGGCGGTCATCCCTTTTACAAGGCTGTTTTGAAATGTGAAATAGAGTACGAGAATCGGTATGATCGAAATCACCAGTCCCGCCATGAGCTGTGTATAGTCCGCCGAGCGAGGCCCGATGAAGTTTGCAAGACCCAGCTGTATGGTCTTGAGCCGGTCCTTATTGATGAATATCAGAGGAAACACAAAGTCGTTCCAATTCGTCAAGAAGGTCATGATGCATACCGTCGCGAGGGCGGGCTTGCAGAGCGGTGTGATGATCTGCAGCAGGAGAGATCCGCTTCCGCATCCGTCAATGATCGCCGCTTCGTCCAATTCCCTCGGAATAGTTCGAATGAAACTTTCCAGAATGAACACCGCGAAGGGGAGGCCAAAACCGGTGTAGGGCAGGATCAGGGTAAACCATTTGTCCAGCGCATGGATCGTCTTGAACATGATGAAGAGCGGCACGAGGGTTGTGTGGATGGGAATGAGCATGCCGAAAATGAAAAACACGTAGATCATGTTCCGTGGAGCGAATTGGTATCGTGCCAGTATGTAGGCCACCATTATGGAGAGCGCGACGACGATGGACATCGAAACGACCGAGACGTACACGCTATTGAGGAAATAGACGCCGATTTTGGAGGTCTTCCAGGCCAGCAGATAGTTGGTGAAATCGAAGTGCCGCGGAAAAGAGAGCAGACTCTCGGCGAATTCGCTGTTCGTTTTGAACGATGAAATGACCACCCAAACGATGGGAAAGATGTTGGTCACGGTAAACGTCGCGAAGACGATATAGATGAGCACCCGACCGATCGAACCCCATGGCTTCCTCATTCAATACGATCCCTTTTCGTTCAGCAGCCTTCGTGAGCCCATGATCAACACAAAGCTCACGAGCAGGATCACGATGGAAATCGCGCTGCCGAATCCATAGCGGAACGCCGTGAAAGTGTTATTGTACATGTACATTGTGAGGACTTCCGACGCTCGTCCCGGGCCTCCCTTTGTCATGATGAATATCTGATCGAACACCTTCATCGTACCGGCAATGCACAACATAAGACAAACCCTGACTGTGTCCATCATGAGGGGGATAATGACGTAGCGCGTCTTTTTGATGCCGACCGCTCCATCGATGTCCGCGGCTTCCAAAACCTCGAGTGGAATTCCCTGGTAACCCGCTAGGAAGACAACGACGTAGTAGCCGATCCATTGCCAGATATTGATGACAACGAGTGAAAAGATGACAATCTTGGTGTCTCCGAGCCAGTCGCGCGCTAAGATCCCCAGACCGAGTGCATTCAGGACGTAGTTGAGCATTCCGAATCGTACGTTGTAGATGAGCAGCCAGACAAATCCTATGACGACCGGCGCAAGGATGCAGGGAATGAACAGGACAGTCCGAAAAAGCCCTTTCAGCCGAAGCTCTTTTCCCATGAGAAGGATGCTGAGCACGAAAGCAATGCCGACCTGACCAATGCAGCAGAATACAAGATAAATGCCATTGTTCTTGAGCGCATTCCAGAAATCCTTGCTGAAAATGATCTCGCGATAGTTGGCTAAACCAAAGAACGTCTTCTTGCCGGCTCCATCCCAATTGAACAAACTGTAAAAGGTCGCCTGGACAATGGGGAGAATCGTGAGGGCCGTATAGACGCACAAACCTGGCAGCAAAAACAGAAGAATCGTCTTCACTCTTTTTGCGTCAACAACTCCCACTGTCCGCCTCCGTGTCCAGATTCGTTTCCTCCCTACGGTACGTTATTCCTTCGAACAGAGAAATGGGGCGCCTTCCAAATAAGGCGCCCCGTCTTATGCGAACGAATCACATGATTCCCACGAGTGTCCTATTTTCCGCTCAGTACCTTGTCCTTCGCAGCCTGGATATCTTTTCCCGCCTCTTCGGCGGTCATGCCCTTTGCGAGGACCGCCTGGGTCGTCTTGACGACTTCGTCGTTGATTGCGGGGGCGATGACCTGGTCGAGCACAGGCGTGACGATCGCGCCCTTAACCGCTGCAGTGATCTTGTTGAACAGGACACTTGCCTTGCTCTGATCGTAGTCGACATTGGTTCGGGCGGGATTCATGCCGGCCATTTCGATCAACCTCTTACCCCAATCATTGCCCGACATGGCCTTCATGAGGTTGATTGCGGCGTCTCTCTTGGCGCCCTTCAGCTTCGCATTGATGCTGACTCCCCAGCCGGCGCCGCCGCTCGTGGTTGCATTGCCCTTCTCGTTGGGCATGGTCGGCCACAGGCCTACCTCTGTCGCGTCGAGCACCGCTTTCGTTCCGCTCTGGAGAAGAGTGCCGGCGGCGAAGTTCCCTGTTACGAGCATTGCGGCCTTGCCTTGGCCATAGAGAGCGATCTCCTGGAAAAAATCGATGCTGATGAAGTCCGAGTTGAACGCCTTCATATCCGCCAGTTGGACAAGGAATTTCAGGCTGTCTACGTAGGGCTGATCTGAAAACTTCGCGTCTTTGTTGAGGAGCGAATCCACATAATCCGCGCCGCCGAACTTGTTGATCAGAAGACCGTTGTAGGACGCCGGGACGACCCACTGATCCTTGTCGCCGAGCGCGATAGGAATGACTTTCTTCGATTGTAACACCTTGATGACGTTGACCAGATCATCCCAGGTCTTGGGGAATGTCAAGTTGTATTTGTCGAAGATCGTCTTGTTGTAGAATACAAGAGTGTTGTAGTCGATCGTCAGGGGCAGCGAGTAGACCTTGCCGTTGTATGAGCAATTCGAAAGCGCTGCCTTGACGAAGCCGTCCCTGAATGTGGGATCGGCGGAGAGGATGTCATCGAGGGCGTTCACTGATCCTGACTTCGAGAAATTGCTTGCCCAGGTTCCCCTCATTAAGAACACGTCCGGCAATTCCCCGGATGCGGCCAAAGTCTTGATCTTCGGCTCGTATTGTTCGCCAGACATCGCGTCTTCCGTGACATTGATATTGGGATACTTTTCCTTGAAAGCCTTGAGCGTGTCCGCCATTGCAGGCCCTCGTGCTTCACCCTGGACGAAAAAATCCATGAGGGAAACATCCGCCTTGATGTTCGTCGAGGTACCGCCCCCAGCGCTCTTCGAGCAGCCCGCCATAAACAGGACTAAGGCGAGCACCATCATGGAGCCGACCGCAAAGATGCGAAACCCTTTTCTTGCCGCGTTCATTCCGATTCCTCCTTCAGCGTAGTCGTGCAAAAGAAACTGCGGATTCCTCCGGTGCTCTTGTCCGAAGTGAATCCGCATGAGATTCCATAAAGCCCTTCTTTTCATCACAATTCCCACTCGCGAATGGGGATGGTTGGACCGGGAAATTGCGTTTGAAGCGATAGGGAATCGCGCAACGCTCGCACGGACCGAATGAAAAGAACCTCCACGTGGGGGAGGCTGTGTGTACCCATCTCAGGCTTCCCTTTACAACATAACATGGTATCATGATATGATTATTCTGTCAACGACCATTGTCGGTCCGCCCCCGCCACTGTTGACGCAAGTAATACAGATATCATAATATGTTGAACCGAAGGGGTTCTTTTCGGAGTGACCGCGGCGGAGGAGGAGGGCATGTTTGGACGAGAGCCGCATCATGACACCGTCCGGCCCCGTGTCACTCCCGCGCACGCGGATCTTTTTGACTTCGGGAAACGATTCGGATGAGGATAGCGGAACCGGCGGATTGGGACGTGTCGCGCCCAAGTCCGGGCCTCGCGAACGCGGTTGGGCAAGGAGGCGCGGCAGAATATGCCGCCGCGTGATGATGAAGGAGAGAAAAACGCATGAAAGCTCTTGTCATGACCAAGGTGGGTCATTTTGAATACGTTGAGGTGCCTGACCCTTCTCCGCTTGCCGACAACGAAGTTCTTGTCCGTGTCAAAGCGGTAGGAATCTGCGGGAGCGATGTCCATGGCATGACGGGGAAGACGGGACGAAGGATTCCGCCGGTCATCATGGGGCATGAAGCATCGGGCATTATCGCTGCGGTCGGTAGCGGGGTAGGCTCGTTTGCAGTGGGAGAACGCGTCACTTTCGATTCGACGGTCTATTGCAACGCCTGCGAGTACTGTCGTTCGGGTCGCATCAATCTCTGCTCCCATCGACGCGTCCTGGGCGTTTCATGCGCGGAATATCACTGTGATGGGGCCAT